>MDTE01102064.1_pt1 | contig 61540 bp, 56 predicted proteins | sample 811231 | NCBI WGS metagenome assembly MDTE01 (sample SAMN05326651, study PRJNA326480) | marine metagenome | isolation source: seawater | place: Indian Ocean: Red Sea | collected 2010
TGGACGGCAATACAGCAATTTTTTCTGGCATTCATGGCGATACTTACAACTGTCCGGCGGAAATATCAGAAGCAAGATATGGTGTTTTTGTCGATCGGATGGAGTTAAATCCAGAAAGCGGTGGAGAAGGTGAATGGCGAGGAGGCCGAGGAATCCGACTAGACTACAGAATTCGATCGAATGAATCATTCCTGACATGCGGTTATACAAGATCAAAGTTTGCACCTTGGTCATCTAATGGCGGTCGGGATGGCACACCTAATTACATTGAAGTAATAAGAAAAGATGGTACAACAGAAAAATTTTCCTCTGTTACAGGTCTAACAGTCGACGAAGATGATGTGGTTAGAGTAGTAACTGGAGCAGGAGGAGGATTTGGAAATCCTGAGAAACGTTCCCAAGATTTAATCATGACCGATATCCAAAATGGGTATCTGACACCAGAGAGAGCATTAGAAGTCTACGGCTATGACAGTGCATCTGAGAACGCTGCGTAGGTGGATCGATTTACCTTAGATGTCGTACAGGCATCATTAGTAGCAATAGCTAACGAAATGTTTGCTGTGCTTAAACGCACGGCGATGAGCCCAATAATCTATGAGGTCTTGGATTCCGGAGTTGCTATAACTGATAATCGAGGCAGGCTAGCCTGCAGCGGGGCCGGTATTCCTAGCTTCATTGGCGTATTAGATAAGGCAGTGAAGGCATTGATTAAAGATATACCAGGAGAGGAGATTCAACCCGGTGACGTCTTTTGTACTAATGACCCATATCGAGGAGGTGTTACTCATTCTAGCGATGTAATTCTCATGGTTCCAGTCTTCAGTGATGATCAAATCATTGCATGGACGAGTAATATCGCACACTGGAGTGATATTGGCGGTTCAGTAGCGGGTTCTCTATCTACAAAAGCCAAAGATATATTCAGCGAAGGTCTTCGGCTTCCACTAATTCGTTTATTAAGAGATGACGAAGACTTGAGCGGCATTTTTGATATCATCAAAGTTAATTCCCGGTTACCTGAGACAACTATGGGTGACTTATGGGCAGGCATATCATCTGCTAGAAGAGGAGCTATTAGAATACAGGAATTAGTGAGTCGTTATGGAGTTGATTTATTCAATAAAGCTATTAACGATTCGTTCGATGTCGAACAAAAACGTGTTATATCCGGCTTAGCGAAACTTCGCCATGGTTCTTATAAACTTAGAGCCAAACGAGATGATGGTGAGGATCTTCCAGTAGAGATTTCAATTGAAGCTGATAAACTCCGCATCAATCTAGAAGATGCTCCAGATCAGGATGATGGCCCATATAATACTAGCCGTGATAGCGCCATTATAGCTGGTCAAATGCTTTTAAAAATAATTACAACTCCTCGTTCATCGGCAAACGATGGTAGTTTTCGTGCGTTGGAAGTTCTCACTAGAAAAGGAAGTTGTTTCGATCCAATATCACCCGCAGCGCAGGGTTATTATTTTGAAGTTAGAATGACTTTGTTTGATTTATTGTTAAGATGCTTGGCAGAAGGAATGCCGGATAAATTTCCCGCAGGTCATTTTGGGTCCATATGTAGTACTGTCGTTTCAGGACTTCATCCTGATCATGGACGCAGGTATACCTTAGTAGAGCCACAGATGGGCGGTTGGGGCGCGAGTAAGGGCCAGGATGGAATTGATGCGATGTTTAGCTTAACCCACGGTGATACCTACCGTTGTCCTGCCGAAATTACGGAGTCGAGATATGGCCTTTTCGTGGAACAGATCGCCCTAAACCCTTCACCCGGGGGAGGGGGCACATGGCGAGGCGGAAGAGGTTTATCTGTCGACTATCGATTAAGAGCTAAAGCGGAATTGTCAATTGGTTTCAGTAAATCAGTGATAGCCCCATGGGGCTTGAAAGACGGAGAAAATGGATCATTCAATTATGTTGAAATTGAGAGAAGGAACAGTGGATCTTCAAGATATTCATCACAAAGTGGAATTTCTTGTCTGAGCGGTGATCTAATTAAAATACGCACAGGATCAGGAGGTGGTTGGGGCGCATCAGCCAATCGTCGGCAGGAAGCAAAAAAAACGGATAAAAAGAATGAGCTAGATGTTGGTGTACTATAATTACCTAAATCGAACTAGAATATTCCTAACCATTTTAACTTCTTATTATGAAAAGCCAAATTGGCGATACTGCAACATGTTTTGTGGAAGATGCGTTCGTCTGGGATGCTCATGCAGGATTTGAATCAAGGCCTGACGCTCGCCTGGAACAATTAAAAATATGGAAGGATGCCCACGTATCTTATTTATCTGTGAATGTCGGTTACGATGTGCGCTCCCCTAAAAATACCATAGATACCCTCGCATCGTTTCGAAGGCAAATAAAGCGTTTAGATCAGCAATATTTGCTTGTGGAACATAGTGACGATATTGATCGAGCAGCAAATTCAAATAGGTTAGGAATTACATTTGATATTGAAGGTATGGAATCCCTGGATGGAAATCTAGACATGGTGTCTTTATTTTATGATTTGGGAGTACGACAGATGTTATTTGCCTATAATCTGAACAATAGAGCCGGAGGGGGTTGCCATGACGAAGACATTGGATTGACGCAGTTCGGTCGCGAGGTCATTGAAGAAATGAATCGTGTGGGCATGATGGTAGATTGTTCGCATACAGGTTTTAAGACTACGATGGAAGCGATGGAATTATCGTCGAAACCTGTTATTTTTTCGCATTCTAATCCGTATCAATTAGTAAATCACCGGCGTAATATTCTCGATGACCAGATAAAGATGTGCGCCTCCACTGGAGGCGTAGTCGGCATTAATGGAATTGATATGTTTTTAGGAGGATCAATTGCTCCTAATACGTTTGTAGATCATCTAGTGTATGTATCAGATTTAGTTGGCGTGGAACATGTTGGGGTAGGGCTTGATTACGCTGATCAGATTGAATCCCAAGAAATAGATGCTGTTTTTGAGGAAAATAAGAACTTTTGGCCTGTTGAAGACTATCGTAAGCCAATTTCAAAATTTATGAGCCCCCATGCTTTGCCTGCGGTAGTTGATTTGCTTTTCAGGCGGGGGTTCACAAATTCTGAACTACATGGAATCTTAGGTTTAAATTTTAGGAGAGTAGCTAAAGATGTTTGGAAATAAATTACTATTGATTTCACCTATGAAAAATTAAAGCAAGTTAAAAGTCAGTCTCTTTTGTTACCACAATAATTTCGATGCAAAACATACACCGTTTATGGGCCAGCCCAGCGTTAGTGATAATAGCCGGCTGCTTAATTTGTACTATTGGATATGGCGTACGTTCTAGTTTCGGACTTTTCTTATTACCAATGACGGATTCAGGAGGATGGGATCGTGAAACCTTTGCCTTAGCGATGGCGATTCAAAATCTCCTTTGGGGCTTGATGATGCCAGTCGCAGGTATGATTGCTGACCGTTACGGTTTTGCACTGGTTATTATCGGAGGAACTCTTGTTTATGCATTAGGAATCTGGGGTATGGGTATAAGCGATTCAACAGCGATCCTTTATTTGACAGGCGGAATATTGGCAGGCGCCGGAATTGCCTTTACATCATTCTCGTTAGTCGCGACCGCAATGGCACGAGTGGTAAGTCCAGAAAAACGATCTCTAATTTTTGGTGTTGGCACTGCGGCAACATCCTTTGGTCAGTTTCTCTTTGCTCCAATCACTCAATTTGTAATTGACGGATACGGGTGGGCTAACGGGCTAATTATGCTAATTTTTTCTATATCTCTAGTATTGCCTTTGGCCATGTTTTTGCCATTTACCACGAATATAAAAGGCGAAAGTATTGAATCACAGACAATTTGGGCTGCTATTAATGAAGCTATAAGGCACAAAGGTTATATTCTTTTGACTTTAGGGTTTTTTGTTTGTGGTTTTCATGTTGCGTTCATCGTAATCCATTACCCGGCCTATATCACTGACTTAGGGTTCTCTTCGCGAGTGGGGGGCTGGGCCATCGCTATTATTGGAGTTTTTAATATCCTAGGAGCTTTCCTAGCAGGAGTCTATGGTCAAAAAGGAATAAAAAAGAATGGCCTTAGTTTTATCTACGCGACAAGAGCGGTGGTCATTGCGTTATTATTGGTACTACCGAAAACTGAGCTTTATCTTTACATTTTTGCTGCAGCAATGGGTGTTTTATGGCTTTCAACCGTGCCATTAACTAATATGGTTGTTGCTCAGATATTTGGGATACGATATCTAGCAACATTATATGGTTTTGTTTTTGTGAGTCATCAAATCGGTAGTTTTCTTGGAATTTGGCTAGGCGGTTTAATTTATGACCGCACTGGCAGCTATGATGGCATGTGGTACGCTGGAATAATTGTTGGTATTTTAGCAGCTATCATACATTTGCCGATAAATGAACAACCATTGGGTAAATCAACGGTCACCGAGAGAAAATAGAAGGTTCCGGCGCTCATAATAATTTTTTACGATTTTCCGTATCCAAAATTGAGAGTTTAATTACCTGATAGTAGTTGAATCAGAACATAGCAAAGGCGTTCGCCACAGTAAGCTCAATGTACTACGTACAGGTGCAATCTGGTATTCCATGTGAGTGGATCAATTACTGTGATGCGGCACGTTTGTATGCGCTTGATCAAGAGCTCTACCCTGTGGGGAATCAGCCTTTTGCAATCTGGAGGGGGATTAGTTCCAAAACTCATCGGCAAAGTGTGATTTCCATACATTCCATTATTTGCACAGCCGGCGAAACTGGGGCTAACCTTGGGCAAAAAAGATTTAATAGCTCTCCACTTAATAATAAAGCATTATTTAGAAGAGACGTATATCTTTGTCTTTACTGTGGGAAACAATTCGATAGCGGATACTTATCTCGAGACCACATTAATCCATTAAGTCGATAAGTGAAAGATCCTTGGACTGATTTTGATACTCCTTGCAAAAGTGCAATCATCGAAAGGAAAATCAAGCACTAGGAGGAGGACATATACAGATAATTGCAGTTCCGTTTACATCGCACCATGCGGAATACATTTATTGGTGTGGCCGTAATATTTTATTAGGTCAAATGAATTTTATTTTGTATTATTTTCCGAAAAACCGTCGGTCTCATACTCAGATATAGTTTTCTAATTAGCATGGGTATATTCTATATACAAAATTGTCTTCTTTTTGCCTATATTGTTCAGCGAGAATTTTCAGAATGAGTCATCGGATTGCGTTTATAATTTGTTAGACATAGTTAAGACTAGATTAGTGGAGAAGATAGTGCGAGATACAAGTTTGATAAGAGGAGTGCAGACAAGAGCTGTACATGCTGGAGAACACCCTGATCCCCTGACCGGAGCATCAGCACCTAACATAGTTATGTCTTCTACCTTCGCTGTTGACGAGCCACAGGGATTCTCAGCTGCTGAGCGAAACTCTGATACACCTTATATTTACAGCCGATGGGCGAATCCAACTGTTGATGGGCTTCAAAAAAAATTAGCATCATTGGAGCTAGCAGAATCTTGTTTGTGTTTCGCGTCCGGCATGGCAGCTACATCTGCATTATTGTTGAGCCTACTCAAGCCAGGAGACCATTTAGTTGTAACTGACACTAATTATCCTGGAACTGCAGAATTAGTTCGAAGTGTTTTACCTAATTTTGGAGTAAAGGTTATACCGGTAGATACCTCATGTTTGACCGACGTTAAAAAAAATATGACTCCTAACACTCGATTAGTATGGATTGAAACTCCTTCCAATCCAATTTTACGTTTATGTGATATCAAGGCTATATCAGAAATTGCACATAGCGTAGGCGCAGAGGTGGCGGTAGATTCAACATTTGCAACACCGATAGCAACTCGACCCTTAACAATGGGAGCAGATTATGTTGTTCATTCTTTAACTAAATATATTGGAGGTCATGGCGATGCAATGGGCGGCGCAATATTAGGCTCAAGCGAAGGCTTGGCACGCATTGAATCGGAAGGGCTAATTCATCTGGGCGGCACTATTAGCCCCTTTAATGCCTGGTTAATTCAAAGAGGTTTAGCAACTTTACCGATAAGAATGGCAGCGCATGAACAAAATGCGCGTGCGGTAGCGTCATTTCTCGAAGCACATATAAATGTTGAGAAAGTTTTTTACCCTGGATTACAAAGTCACCCTCAACACTCACTTGCTCAAAGCCAAATGGATAACTATTCGGGCGTAATCGCAATTAGAGTAAAAGATGGTGAACAACTAGCCCTAAAGTTCGCTAAGCGCCTAAAAGTTTTTCATTATGCGGTATCGCTTGGACATCACAGGAGCTTAATCTATTGGATTGGCACAAAAGCTTTAGTCGATGCAAGTTTCAAGATAACTGGAGCCCAGCTTGAATCATACCAAAAAATAGCGGGCGAAGGTGTTTTCCGCATATCTATTGGATTAGAGAACGCTGAGGATCTTTGCGAAGATTTAAATCAGGTTTTGGATGATAAATAGTAATTTAAAAAAGTAAATCATTTTCAATGATGCAAAATCTGACTCAAAAATAACTTTGTTCGATCATGCTGGGGGTTTTCAAAAAAATCTTGAGGTGAGTTTTGTTCAATTATCTCACCACCATCCATAAATATAACTCGGTGAGCAACCCCAGTGGCAAATCCCATTTCATGTGTTACTACCAACATGGTCATTCCACTCTCAGCAAGCTCTATCATTACATCCAGAACTTCTTTGATCATTTCAGGATCTAGTGCCGATGTTGGCTCGTCAAACAGCATAATTTTAGGATTCATGCATAGGGCTCGTGCTATCGCAACTCTTTGTTGCTGTCCTCCAGACAGTTGCCCTGGGTATTTATTTGCTTGCTCTGGAATTTTTACTCGCTCGAGATATTGCATCGCGGCTTCTTCGGCCTCCGATTTTGGCATTTTCCGGACCCAAATTGGTGCGAGAGTGATATTTTGAAGGGCGGTTAGGTGTGGAAACAGGTTGAACTGCTGGAATACCATACCTACCTCGGAACGGATGATTTCAATGTTTTTGAGATCATGAGTAAGTTCGGTCCCATCGACAATTATAGTGCCTTGTTGATGCTGTTCGAGGCGATTGATGCACCGTATGAGAGTAGATTTACCAGAGCCCGAAGGGCCACAGATGACAATTCGTTCCCCACGATTTACGTTGAGATTGATGTTTTTTAGTACATGGAAGTCGCCGAACCATTTATGCATGCCATCGATTGAGATGATCGTGTCATTCGAGCTAACGGAGGGTGTCGTGGTAGATTCAGATATTTCACTAGTCATGGTTATCAGTTTCCTCAGATAAGTTATCGCCTGTGGTCAGTCTCTAGCCGTTTTTCCAAACTAACGGAGTAACGAGCCATGCTGAAGCAGCAGATGAAAAAGAACAGCGCGATGAACACATATAGTTCTGGTGCAAGACCAAGCCAATCTGGATCATTGAGGCGCGCTCGACCCAATCCTAGAATATCTAGCATACCAATAATAATGACTAGGGTTGAGTCTTTATAGGTCCCGATAAAAGTATTAATGATGCCAGGGATTGAAATTTTGAGTGCTTGCGGTAAGATAATCAATTGATGAGCACGCCAGTATGTAAGGCCGAGCGAGTCGGCTGCCTCGTATTGCCCCGAAGATAAACCTTGTAGTCCTCCTCGGACGACTTCTGCGATGTAGGCTGAAGCAAACAGCGTCACCATGATTAGAACCCGCATCAGGAGATCGAACGTCGAGCCTGGCGGTAGAAAGTAAGTTAGCATTGTTGAAGCAACAAAGAGAAGTGTAATGAGTGGTACGCCGCGTATGAACTCGATGAAGAGCACACAGACCGCACGTAGGGCAGGGAGTTTTGACCGGCGGCCAAGAGCAAGAAGAATACCAATAGGCAGTGAAAATGCGACCCCTGCTACACCAATAATGAGTGTCAATAGGATGCCACCAAACTGTTTGGTGGAGACTGGAGGGAGGACGAGACCTCCCAGCAACAGCCAGGCTGCTAGAAATGGAAAGGCCACCGCAAACCATAGCCAGTATTTTTTCTTACCCGGCATCTTCTCCTTCAACACTCCTGCTACAGCTAGCAGAAATAGCAGAAAACAGAGATTCGGTCGCCACCTCTCCGACTCTGGGTACCAGCCATACAGAAACAATTGGAAACTATCTTTGATAAATGCCCAACAGGCCCCATCGCGCGCGCTGTCCATCTGAGCCCAACAGTCTTTACGGTCGGTAGCATCCCAGATTGCATTGACGAAGATCCAATCTACTGTGCCTGGTATGATCAAATAGAGGATTCCAATAGAAACAATCGTCAGCAGGATATTCAAAGGTGACGACAATAGATTTATTCGCGCCCATGCAATGGGTCCCGTCGTTCGGACTGGTGGCGGCAGGTCTGGGTGCGTGCCAGGAAGATATTTTTTTGTCGAGTGGCTGTCGTTCATGATTATTTTGGTTTAGCGTTCTGTCATTTTGATTCGTTGGTTGAACCAGTTCATGAAGCCAGAAATTACGAGTGAGATCGCGAGATAAAATCCCATAACGATTATCATGGTTTCCATTTCTTTCCCAGTCTGCATCAAGCTGATACCACCTATGGTTGCAGTAATGTCCATGTAGCCAATCGCAATAGCAAGAGAAGAGTTCTTGGTCAAGTTTAGATACTGACTGCAAAGTGGCGGTACGATAACCCTGAGCGCCTGAGGAATCACAATCAGTTGTAGGGTCCGATTCGGGCGCAAGCCCATAGCGTTGGCTGCTTCGGTTTGGCCGTGGCTGACAGCAAGAATTCCAGCACGCACAATTTCAGCGATGAAGCAGGCCGTGTAGTAAGAGAGAGCAATCCATAACGCTAGGAATTCTGGCTTGAGAGCCATCCCTCCTTTAAAATTAAAACCCTTGAGTGCGGGCACATCCCATGAGAGCGGCATACCAGTGGCAAGAAATGCAATACCGGTCCCGCCAATGATTATAGCGCTCGAAATCCAGAATACGGGATAGATTTTCCCCGTTTGATTCTGTACCCGTCGTGCCCAGCGTCGGAATAAGACAACAGCGATAATTGCCATGATGAATACCACGCCGACAATTGCTGCACCTGATTCAAAGACCGGGGAGGGGACGTAGAAACCTCGGTTTGATAGGAAAAAGGTTTCATTAAAAAAAACCTTTGAGTTTTTGGGTTTCGGAAGTATGACAACGATTAGGGAATAGAAGGCAAGAATATGAATGAGGATCGGCACATTACGTACAAACTCTACGAAAACATAGGCGATTCGGTTGATTAGCCAATTGCTGGATAGTCGAAGAATGCCTAGGGTAAAACCAAGAACGGATGCCAGCACAATTCCGCAGGACGCCACCAGCAGCGTGTTTAGGATACCAACGGCAGCAGCTCGAAGATGTGTCGACTGGTTGGTGTACTCAATAAATGGTGAAAAAGTAATGTCGTAAGCGGCGGGCCACGACAAAAATCCAAAACTAAATTCTTTACCAATCGCTGCAAGATTTATAACAACATTGCGGGCAATTAGCGCGATTAGGGCAGCAACAATGGCCATGGTCACGATTTGAATGATGACCGCTCGGGATTCCTGATGTCGCCAGATTCGCAGAAGGCGATTGTTTGATTTGCTACGCATTGTTGTCATTACGGCTATCGCTTTTCAAAACACGGGTGTGTACATAGAAACTGCTATTAAACGGGAGCGCCCCGGAAGCCAAAATTGGTTCCCGGGGCGCTCATACAGCTATAAAACAGTTACTAACGCCCGATTAACGGAAAGGCGGTGAGTACTGCAAGCCACCGTCTGTCCACAAAGCGTTCAGACCACGCTCTATTCCAAGTGGCGTATTCGGGCCAATGTTGCGCTCGAAAATTTCACCATAGTTACCGACCTGCTTAATGATCTGGTAAGCCCAGTCATTTGCCAGACCAAGTTCTGAACCTTGACTACCGTCAACCCCTAACATGCGACGGACTTCAGGGTTATCGGAGACACCAGTCTTGCCGGAGAGAGAATCGACATTACTGCTCGTAACACCAAGCTCCTCAGCTGTAATTGTAGCGTTTAATACCCATGTGATGATATCAGACCACTGGTCATCACCATGTCGGGTTGCAGGGCCTAAAGGTTCTTTTGAGATAATCTCGGGGAGAACCATATGTGCATCAGGATCCGGCAACGCCGATCGGGTCGAAGATAAACCGGAAGCGTCTGTGGTGTAAACGTCACAACGACCGCTTTCATAGTTTTGTCGCGCTTCATCGTTGGTCTCGATGGTGACCGCTTCATACGACATGCCGTTGGATGCAAAATAATCCGCTAGGTTGAGTTCGGTTGTCGTGCCTGTTTGAATACAGACGGATGCACCGTCAAGCTCCGTCGCACTACTGACACCGAGATCCTTCCTCACCATAAAGCCTTGGCCGTCGTAGTAGTTGACGCCATGAAACCTAAGTTTGACACCAACGTCACGTGAAAAAGTGATGGTAGTATTTCTCCAGAGTACATCGCCTTCTCCAGCATTCAACCTGGTAAAACGAGTTTTCCCTGTTGAAGTAACGGCTTCTATTGCGTTGGCATCTCCAAGGACCGCTGCTGCTGTAGCGCGGCAAAAGTCTATGTCAAAACCTTCCCAAACTCCATCAGCATTGGGCGCTGCAAATCCTGCAATTCCCGTACTAACCACACACCGCAATACGCCTCTTGCTTGCACATCCTCAAGGGTGCCGGCTTGGGCACCTCCCGTCATCACAAGCGCTAGAGCCATAACTGCGGAAGTTATAGTCGTCTTGAGTTTCATTTGAACTCCTCTCTTGTCTTAATTTAATTGTTTTTCTGTTACACGAGCACAAGGATTAAAAATGTCAGTTTTCAGTTCCCCGAACTTTGTGTTACTGACATCGTAACCCGTTTTTCTAAAAGAATGCCACATTTAATTCCCATTTAAGTAAACTTTTCCTGTTAAAACAAAAAAAACTCATAAAATCAATAACTTAAATATTTTTTTGCTTCATCAGCGTGATAGGAAGACCGTACCATTGGGCCAGATGCTACCTGTATATAGCCCATTTCTAGACCTAATTCTCGAAATTCTTCAAATTCTGCAGGTGTAACATACCGTTCCACTGGCAAATGGTAAGGGCTTGGTTGAAGATATTGACCGAGTGTTAAAAATTGCACATCATGGTTTCGGAGGTCTCGCATTACCCCAATTACTTCATCTTTTGTCTCTCCTAGCCCTAACATGAGCCCTGATTTCGTAGGTATATGATTAAACGCTTTGAAAAAATCCTTTAAAAGAATAAGAGAATGTTTATAGTCGGCGCCTGGCCTCACCCTGCGATAAAGCCGCGGAATCGTTTCAAGGTTATGATTAAACACATCAGGTAGCCCCTTCTCAATAGCCTGCAGGGCACGTTCTTTTCTGCCACGAAAATCAGGAACTAAAATTTCAATTTTAATTGTTAATTCTTGCTCTCTTATAGTCTTAATACAATCCGCAAAATGACTTGCACCTCCATCTCTTAAATCATCTCTGTCTACTGAAGTAATGACGACATATGTTAGCCTCATTTTTTTGACAGCAACAGCAAGAGCGTGAGGTTCGTTTTCATCTAATGGTCTCGGTCTACCATGAGCTACATCGCAAAATGGGCAGCGCCGGGTACACAAATCACCCATTATCATGAAGGTAGCAGTACCATTATTAAAACATTCCCCTAGATTAGGGCAATTAGCTTCCTCGCAAACGGTGTGTAGACCCTGCTCACGCAGAATATTCTTTAGGTTTGCAACTTTTGGAGTTCCTGGAAACGGCGCTCTGATCCAGCGGGGTTTTCGTAGTCGCTCGACAGAATCTGTTTTAGGAAACTTAACAGGAACTCTAGAAACTTTATCTACATTTCGTTGCCGAGGATTTGGTTTTGTTTGTTTCATGTTTCTTCTTGATTGTAAGTACTGACAGGAGGACACATACAGACCAAGTTCTTGTCGCCATACAAACCATCAATTCTCCCGACGGGCGGCCAATATTTCTCCTGAAGAGTATGTTCTGCTGGAAAGAAAGCTTGAGTTTGGGAGTAGGGGTACGGCCATTCATCCTCTGCCACTAGTTTAATAGAGTGGGGGGCATTTTTTAGCAAATTATTTTTTTTGTCTGCAACTCCCGATTCAATTTCTGTTATTTCTTTGCGAATAATAATCATTGCATCACAGAATCGATCAATCTCAGATTTGGATTCACTTTCCGTTGGTTCAATCATAAAAGAGTCAGGTACTGGCCACGACATGGTAGGCGCATGAAATCCAAAATCAACTAAGCGTTTTGCAATATCCTCTACCGTGATACCTGTGTGGGTTCGTATTGGTTTAAGATCAATGATACATTCATGTGCTACCCAACCTTTAGTTCCTGTGTAAAGAATTGGATAATATGGTTTTAGCCGTTTAGCGATATAGTTAGCGTTTAAAATGGCAACTTCGGTTGCCTTGCGTAAACCGTGGGGACCAAGCATGGCGATGTAAGCCCATGATATAGGTAAAATACTTGCGGAGCCCCACGGCGCAGATGAGACAGTACCAACTGTTAAGTTATGGCCTGCTGCTGGATTTACACCTTCCACCACCGGATGGTCTGGCAAGAATCGAGCCAAGTGTTTACGCACTCCTATAGGCCCCATGCCGGGACCCCCTCCACCGTGAGGAATCGCGAAGGTCTTGTGAAGGTTTATATGCACAACATCAGCACCAATATCAACAGGTCGGCAAACCCCTACCAGAGCGTTGAGGTTAGCTCCGTCCATATACACTTGACCACCATGTTTATGGATAATGTCGCATATTTCAGTAACATTTTCTTCAAATACTCCATGAGTGGAAGGGTAGGTTATCATCAACGCACCTAATTGATTTTGATACTGAATAGCTTTATCTGTGAGGTCGTTGATGTCTATATTGCCCTCGTGGTCACAATTAACCACTACTACTTGCATGCCAGCCAACACCGCGCTCGCAGGATTTGTTCCGTGGGCGGATTCGGGAATTAAACAGATGTTTCGTTCTGGTTGGCCGCGACTTTCATGTAATTTAAGTATACAAAGCAACCCAGTATATTCGCCTTGCGATCCGGCATTTGGTTGAAGTGAAATGGCATCAAAACCAGTAATTTCACACAACATGCTTTCCAACTCATCAAATAGTTGTTGATAACCCTGGGTTTGATCTAATGGTGCGAATGGGTGAATGTTACTGAAGCTTCGATGGGAAACAGAAATCATCTGGGTGGTAGAATTAAGCTTCATGGTACATGAGCCAAGAGGGATCATCGAGCGCCCAAGGCTAATATCTTTGCTCGCAGTGCGCCGCATAAACCGCATCATTTCTGTTTCCGAGTGGTAACTGTTGAATATTTCGTGTTCTAAAAAAGAAGATTTACGCTGTAAGTAGGATGGAATGATGTCTGCGACTTCATTATCCAGAAGATCTATTTGTAATTCCTCTGAAGATCGTGCGCTAAATGCTTGCCATAGCGTTCTAATATTTTTCCTTTTTGTCGTCTCGTCTAAGCTAATTGCAAGTCGGTTTTGATCTATAAGTCTTAAGTTAATTTTTGATTCGCGAGCACGGGCCGCAATCCGTCCCGCCATACCAGGTACATTAATTTCAATTGTGTCAAAAAATTCTTTGTTATTTACGGTATAACCTAATTTTGTAAGGCCTAAACTAAGAATCATTGTCATTCGATGCACTCGACTTGCAATAGCTTTAAGACCTTTGGGGCCATGATACATCGCATACAAAGCAGATAAATTAGCTAAGAGGACTTGGGCTGTACAAATGTTACTTGTAGCTTTCTCACGGCGAATATGTTGTTCGCGAGTTTGTAGAGCCATTCGAAGAGCTTGTTTACCGTGAGAATCAATCGAAACACCTATCATTCGGCCAGGGATTGATCGCACAAAAGATTCTCTCGTTGCAAAAAAAGCGGCATGCGGGCCGCCGTAGCCCATTGGCACACCAAATCTTTGACTATTTCCAACTACTACGTCTGCTCCGAATTCACCTGGTGGTTTGAGCAAAGTCAGCGCTAGAAGATCTGTTGCAACGACAGCTATTGCTTTTTTTTCATGGATAGTGGATATGGGATTGCTGAGATCATATAAGTATCCCATAGAGGTTGGATATTGAATTAGAGCACCAAAAAAATTGTTATCGTCAATATCTTTTAGTGGGTGTCCTAAAATTATCTTAAAACCTAGAAACTGAGCTCTTGTTTTCAGAACCGATATAGTCTGGGGGTGAGAATTAACATCTACAAAAAATGTGTTCGATGTATTTTTAGAGATTCGTTTGGCCATTGCCATCGCTTCTGCTGCAGCTGTTCCTTCATCTAAAAGTGAGGCATTAGCTATTTGCATGCCGGTTAAGTCACTTACCATATGTTGAAAAGCAAGCAGGACTTCTAGACGTCCTTGGCTTACCTCAGCCTGGTAGGGTGTGTAAGCAGTGTACCAATCAGGGTTTTCAAGGACATTTCGTTTTATGACATTAGGCATTACTGTACCGTAATAACCACAACCAATCATTGATATAAAAACTTTATTCCGCCTCCGCATATGTCGAAGATAGGTGCTAGTCTCCCTTTCACTGCGGGCAGGCGTGAGGTTGAGAGGCTCACTGACTAAAATAGATTGGGGCACAGTTTCTTGAATAAGCTGATCCAGTGAGTTGATACCTAATAGATCTAGCATGTCCGATATATCTGTTTCACTCGAACCAATATGCCGGTTTAGGAAATCCCCGTGCATTTCCAAATCGATCAAGCTGGGGCGTTTGTAATTATTCATGTCAAATTGCTCCCCAAATACAAAAAACTACGATGCTGAAGTCACCATTTCTTGGTAAGTTTTCTCATCCAGCAAACTGGCCCATTCGTTTATATCGGAGATTAAAATCTTATAGAACCAGCCATCACCCATAGGATCCTGATTAACTTTCTCAGGAGCATCTATTAATGTTGCATTAATTTCTATAATCTTACCTCCCATTGGAGATTTAACATCCCCAGCGGCTTTAACTGATTCAATAATCGCTGCTTCATCTCCTTTCTTAACAACGTTATCGATATTCGGAAGTTCAACAAAAACAAGGTCTCCTAGTTGATCTTGGGCAAAATCAGTTATTCCGACTGTAACAATGTCCTCCTCTAGTGATGCCCACTCGTGATCTTCGGTATATTTAATATTTGTCATTTGACCTCCTTAATGCATGAATTAGGCTCGATAATAGTTGGTTTGTGTGAATGGCAAATTGGTAACCTGTATGTCTATCTTTTTCCCACGGATCGTAGTATGAAGATGATTTCCGTTGAATGCCTCTTGATTCAATACGTACCCCATTCCGATAGCCTTTCCTAAGGATGGAGCAAAAGCTCCACTGGTCACGGTTCCAATTTCCTCCGCGTTTTCATTCCATAATGGTGTGCCGGAGCGGACGGGAATACGCTGGTTGGTCAACAAGCCCACTCTGTATTTAGAAGCGCCGAATTCCAAGAGGTTGAAAATATGCTCGGAGCCGGCAAATCCTCCTGATCTTGCACCCCCTTTACGACGCACAGGTGGTATTGCCCAGGCGATTCTTGCTTCAATTGGAGAAATTGTTGGCCCAATATCATTACCATGCAGGCAAAGTCCAGCTTCTAAACGGAGGGTGTCTCTTGCACCTAAGCCAGCCGGTGCAACTGACGGAATTTCCAGAATATTTCGGGTCAACGTTTCTATCTCATTGGATGGGGCTGCAATCTCGAAACCGTCTTCCCCGGTATAGCCACTACGGGAAACTAAACATTCAATACCAATGAGACTCATGAAACGCACATCCATAAATGACATATCTCCGCAATTACCTTTTAAGTTCTTCATGATTTGATCAGATTTTGGACCTTGCAATGCAATCATTGAGTATTCTTCTAGAAGAGTTATATTGTTTCGAAATCTTTCACTAGAGTTTAATAAAGAAAAAACTAAATCTTTATTACCTGCGTTAACTACGAGGCGATAATCTTTGCCAGTATTCATGGCAACAAAATCATCAATAATTCCTCCTCTCTCGTTCAAAAAAAATGAATAGCATTGATGATTTCTTTTAAGTCCGACAAGATTGGAAGGCGCAAGTGTTTCAATATACTTGACCACAGCTGACCCCTCTAATTGGATTAGACCCATATGGGATATGTCAAAAAGACTCACTTCATTACGAGTATGAATGTGTTCTTTGATTATGCCTTTTGGATAGTTGAGCGGCATTTGGTAGCCTGCAAAAGGTACCATTTTGGCTCCAAGTTCTCCATGCAAGGAGTATAGTGAGGTTGTCTTCAGATTGAACAAAGATGAAGTGATCATCAAATAGCTAGTTGTCTAGTAGATTGTAAATGACTTAGTAGGTAACATACATCTCATAATATTAGGACTATAGACAATATGAACTAAAACGTACACTGTCAAGATAAAGAAAAAATGAAAGCAAACCCCATTTTGGTTGAGATTACTAGAGGAGACTTAACAGAAAGTATTCATCGAGGAGCATATGCTGTGATAAAGGATGATGCAAGTGTCGTTTCCTCGGCTGGAGATATAGACAAATTAACCTATCCCCGATCATCATTAAAACCGTTACAGGCGTTACCCCTCATAGAAACAGGTGCCGCCAATCGTTGGGCTCTAACTGATCTTGAATTTGCAATAGCATGCGGATCCCATAGTGGTGAAGAGAGGCATGTGACTGCTGTTCGAGAATGGCTTGAAAGAATTGGACTATCAATGATTAATTTAGGATGTGGAGCCCAACAACCTACAAGCACTCAAGCTCGAAGGTATTTAGTTAAAAATAATATTGCGCCAAGCCCTCTTTATCACAATTGTTCTGGAAAGCATGCAGGATTTTTGAGCACGGCTTGGCATTGCAAGGAGCCACTCGAGGGATATTTAGAAAAAAACCATCCGGTACAACTTCGCATTAAGCAACTTTTAAGCGAAATGACTTTAGACAATATTGATGTAAGTCCAGTGGCCAAAGATGGATGTGGAGCGCCTATTTTCGGAATTTCGTTAAGGGGTCTTGCGCTTGCAATGGCTTGTTATGGAACCGGACGTGGACTGCCCGATGCCCGTGTAAACGCAGCTAAAAAGCTTTATAAAGCTATGACGGCACAACCATTTATGGTAGCCGGAACCGATCGTTGGGATACCGAAACAATGATCTTGTCAGGCTCACGTCTGATTGTGAAAGGTGGTGCTGAAGGAGTTTATAGTGGATGTATCCCAGATCAGGGTATTGGGATTGCGCTCAAAATTGACGATGGTGGCCGACGAGCTGCAGAAACCATAATGGGATTATTATTAGATCGCTTTGGGAAGCTTAACCCAAGTATCAGTCTTAAACTTAATGCTCTTTCATTTCCACCGATATTAAATTCAAATGGAGAAAAAGTGGGTATTACTCAAATTCATAGTGAGGTATGAGCTAGATTAAAAACTGCTTGATCATTCAAGAATCATCCGGTGTTGACGCTTTAATACTGAGAGCGTGAATTTGTGCATTCATAGCGTCTCCCAACGCTTCATATACAAGCCTGTGGCGCTGGATTAGGTTAAGGCCTTTAAATTCAGAAGCAGTTATTAGAACTTGATAATGGCCCCCACCCGAAGCAGCACCCGGGTGGCCTTCATGCAAATGACTTTCATCAATTATCTCTAAAGAACTTACTTCAAGCGCGTTTCTGAGTCGCTCTTCGATTATAGTGACTGTATTGATTTGAGCCATGTTACTGATTTAATCTTCACCAACCTGGTTGGGCTTAATGTGTTTCGCTATGAAGAACATTTGACCAATGACAAAAACTAGGGTCAAACCCATCATACCAAATACTTTAAAATTAACCCAAAAATCAAGTCGCACTTCTTCTGGAAGGTTTGGTCGAAAAAAGAAAGCAACATAGATATTTAATGCCCCAACCGCAAGAAAAAATAAACCCCATGCAAAATTTAATTTTTTCCATATAGGGTTCGGTAAAGTCAACTGAGATCCCATAACATATTCAATTGCGGTACGTCGTCCAACAAAGTTACTACCGAGAACAACGGCAGCAAAAATCCACTCAACGATTGTAGGCTTCCATCGGATAAAAACATCATCACGAAAAATTAGGGTCATTCCGCCAAAAATTACAATTACCGCAAGAGTTACAATATGCGTCGGTTCGAATTTGCGAGTTCTATACCAAATAATAAGAACTTGTAATAAAGATGCCGCGATTGCGATTCCTGTCGCAGTATAAATATCGTAATAACGATAAGCTCCAAAAAATAAGATTAATGGGAAAAAGTCAAATATCAGTTTCATTAGATGCGCGTTAAGCCAAGGTTGTTTTGATAATTCTAAATATACGTAAACGCGTGATTATATGTTAGTGACAGGTGAATTTTTTAGTTTGCAGTCAATTTCAGTGAAGAAAAAGATAATGTTTAGGCTTATACCTCTAGAATTTGTATTCTTTATACAGCATATTTAGCTCTATAATTGCTCATTAAATTGAACCAAATTGGTAATATCAATTATGAAAATCACAGGCGGTTGTTATTGCAAAACAGTACGTTATGCAGTTGATGGCGAACCCGAAGCTTCGCTGCAATGTTATTGTCGGGAATGCTGTCATTTTAGCGGAGGGAATCCAGTGCCTCTGATGCGGTTTTCACTTGATAATTTCCACTTAACATCTGGGACAATGAAGACATTTACTCGGACGGATTTGGAGCTCCCAGTCACAAGACATTTTTGTGGGGTTTGTGGGACCGGAATAGCAAATGAGACCCCAAAAAGACCAGGCGCAATTATTATAAAAGTTGGCACTTTTGATGATCCGTCAGTTTTTAAGACAGAAATTGCGATTTTTACTTGTGACAAACAAAATTACCACCATATCCCGGAAAATGTTGATGTGTTTGATGGCCGGCCGAAATAATCAAATTCTAAATATCTGATTGATGGGTAAACTGTTTGACTTTCCCAGCTAAGCTCGAACCGGCGACGGTCACGTTAACAGTGCTTTTGGAACGCTGCTTTCATCGGCAGTCTTTTAACAATGGTAGCAATTGCAGGGTACGAAAATTTTGTTTCCACGATCGATTTCAAAGACGATATGGAGCGTCCTGACTGGATGGGTAAAGTGGACTTTGCCAGTTTAAAGTTGAAGGTTATTTACGCCATTGGCCGCAATTTCTAGTATTGAGCTTTTGAAGGTGTTTTTGAATAGCGGCAGTTACAGTGAAAGAGAGATACTCTGGAGGGTAGTTATTCACTCTGTTTTTGTATTTAGTGGACTGATTTTTGCCTTAACCGAGAAATATATGCATGACAAGTAGCGTAATTAATTGAAAAAAGTTCTAAAGTTAAGTGCAGCAACACGACGTTCTTTACTGTAACTCTAAAGACGCCATACGCTATAGTAACTATTCTCTCTACAGATATTTAGGTAAAAAATGATGAATAGTGTTAGATCTATTAGCAGTTACGATAGGAATATTTCTGTCGAATCATTCATTTCCTCCCACCATGCTGTGTGATGAGTTGGTGCGTGAGCATGAGTCACTGGGGAACGAAACGCTTTATCCCTATAACCGATAATGCTTTCTTCCTTATGATGCTCCCAATCCTTGAAATTTTGAGCCGCAAGATCCCAATCGAGACTATAGTCAACTCTAGTAGATAAATCCTTACAATAATCAGTCTGAAAGTCTATGTCTTCACTCGGATTAGTGAGACTCTCCTCACGTTGCTGCCAATTATCTATATCACTTTGCATTTCTGAATATGAGGGCAGTTCGATCCGACCCATAACAACATCGCGAGCGTACCATGCCTGCACATCAAACATGCTAAAGGTATAATATTGATCTTGCATTCCTAGGTAGACAAGCTTTGGATTGTCGGTCCAAAAAATACCTTTATATAATTTGCCTGGATAAAGCCTATTGGTAGTTATGAGCCTAAGTTCTTCCGTCAGAAATGGAAAATGATGTAAATAACCGGTGCATAGAATTATTGAGTCGAAATCTCGTTTGGCACCGTTTGAAAAGTGTGCTGTTTCACCGTCAAAATGATCTATAAGTGGTAGCTCCTCAATACCATCTGGCCAATCAAAACCCATAGGTGTTGTCCGATAACTACAGGTCACAGAAGTTGCGCCATACTTTTTACTCTGAAGTGCAATATCTTCAGCTGAATAGCTAGCTCCAACAATCAATAACCGTTGCCCTTGAAACTCAGCAGCATCTCGGAAGTCATGACCATGAATAACCCGACCAGGGAAATTATCGATACCGGTAAAAGTAGGTAAGTTAGGCACTGAGAAATGTCCGTTCGCTACTACTACGTAATCAAATAACTCCTCAGCATCTTTCTGGTTCAATAGATCAACCGCGCGGACTAAGAATTGATTGGCATCTTTAATGTAATTTACATCTCTGACGACATGCCCAAATTTTACCCAATCTCTGAAACCAGCGAGTTCAGCTCGGCCAGTAATGTAGTTCCGAAGTGTTTCTCGTGGCGGAAAAGAAGGTATTGATCGGCCGAAATGCTCTTCAAAGCTATAATCGCCAAATTCTAAGCACTCCTTTGGTCCATTCGACCAAAGATATTTATACATGCTCCCATGGCATGTCTCACCATATTCATCTGTGCCTGTCCTCCAGCTATAGTTCCACAAACCCCCCCAGTCATTTTGTTTCTCGAAACAAACTATTTCTGGTATGTCAGCACCATTTGCTTGGGCTGAGCTAAAAGCGCGCATTTGTGAGAGACCGCAAGGTCCAGCGCCAACAATTGCAATTCGACTCATAATGCTCCCTCAATAATATTCTGTGTCCGTTAAATATGCTAAAAACACAACTCCGAATGATTTTATAACAGCTGGCACGCTGAGTATAAATTGGTCTGTCCCCCCATTACATGTCAGCCTATTAATATATAAATAACTTTCGGTCGCATTGTAAAGTATTAGTTTTAGCGACGATAAAACAGCAAAAAATATAACTATTCCTCCATAATATCACATAAAATGGTGAAAACTACTGGCAAAAGCGACATCAATGAATGAATCTAGAGAAATTACCAATATCTATAAGGGTCAATTTGTACCCTATGATTTAGATGGACAAGAACAAGAAAAAATTACTGTTCTCAACATTAGTTATGACCCAAAGCTGGGAAAGGGCTGGTATGCAATGCGTTTAGAGCCTGGCGCTGAAACTGTGGTGCATGTGCATGATGTCGATGAAGAATTTCTTATTCTAGAGGGGCACCTCATAGAGGACGACGGCACAATATTGAAGCCAGGTGATTTTGTAACCTACCCAAAAGGTTCGCGTCATAACTCACGCACGAACACAGGCTGTTTGCTAATTGGAATAAATCATGATGGCGTTTAAGTTTTTTGCTGTTTTACCTAGATTCAAAAAGACTATTGGACTGACATCTGGGTATTCATCATTATGATGGCTATGAGAGGTTAAAAGCCCCTACTTGGTAGGCGATGGGGGCAATTATGCTAGTCATTCGCTTTCATTTAGTCGCACGCTCGTTTGCCGCCATCGTCCATAATATTAAATTATAATTACAACTCGGGAAGAGTATGCCAACGATCCCCACTTTTAATTTACAGACGAAATCACAATCTGATTTTTTTATTTTTTGCTTGTTCACTGTAAAAAAGTACAAGCCCCGAACCTACGATAAGTGACATCCCGATAAGCACTTCGAATGACGGAACTTCGCTCCAGAACACAAAACCCCATAGGATCATCCACGGAAGCAATGTGTACTCATAAGGGCTAATCACTGAAGGATCACCTATACGGTATGCAGCCAGAAAAAATGCGTGCGCCGTAGTGCCAATTACCGAAATAGTAAGTAGCCAGATAACGGCACTGAGATCAAAGATTTGCCAACTCCGAACTAAGAATTTAATCTGAGTATATTGAGCGGTGTCAAATCTACCATCTCCCACGATTAAACCCAGGAGTCCGCTTAGGACAACAGTTACCAGATACGTATAAAAAAGTTGTTGGAAAAGAGTGTCTTTGTTAGATGTTAGTTTGGTTATAGTAACAATGAGTGAATACAGGAGCGCCACCAATATTGGAAGTAGGTAATAAACGTTAAACACTTTAGTGTTGGGCTGATATATCAATACGACGCCGAAAAATCCAAAAATTATGATTAGCCAATGTTTAAAACCGACTTGACTCTTAAAAATTAGTATTGCAATTAATGTTGTAAAAAATGGGTTACTTAAATATAAGACAGTTGCATTGGCAATTGGTATTTTGGATTGTGCAAAATAGAATAGTGAGTAGGCACCAAAGAACATGATTCCCCTGAGCAAACTTAGTACTGGGTAAGCAGTTGTAACTATTACAGGTTGTCGTAATGCAATCTGAAACATAATTATGACGCCGATACCCACAAGGGATCGAAAGAACTGAATCTGAAAAATCGAGAGATCGTCTGACAAGAGTTTAATCAACGTATCCTGGATAGACGATATCGTCATCCCGATTAAAATGAATAAAATACCCCTCTGATTACCACTTAACATGAAGAGTTTTTACTTTCGAAGCGGCAAATAGATAAAGAAATTCTGGTGCAGCGTTAGATCAAGAGTTTGCTCTCCAGCGTAGTCAACTGCTTCTTCGGCATTGTCAGGCAGGAGGACAATTGGTGGTAAGAGAATCTCCATATCAAAAATAGAATGACTCATGGGTTGATGGAATCCTGCTCGATTTTTTGTGGGGTGCCACTTTAACATAGTTGCCACACAGAGTACTGTTGGTAGTAAATCATGCCCCTGATATAGACTCTTAGAGGATCTTAGATCTTAGGTTTACGCAAAAGGCTTAAAACTCCTCAGATAATATGTTAGAAATACTGATATCAAGCTAACTAGGTGAAACATCGAATGTTAAGTCCACTCGAAGCAAGACATATAGCGGAGCAATCTTTATCTCTTCAAGAGCGCTTGAAGCAAGTTTCACAGTTAGATATTGGGAAAGCAGGTGGATCCTCGAAGATAAGTAAAGCTAGACGAGCTAAGTGGCTCGAACTAGCTTTTCGTGGAAATAACGCTTCTTTTCAGAAGCGCCTAGAAATCACAGGAGTGAATGATGACGATATTCATTTTGTCCTAGCAGATAATCTAAGGTGGCTCGATGAGACTCCAGAATGGCTGGGAACACTGAATGAAATTTTGGAGGCAATTCGTCAATTTGATCCTGAGTTGATTAGTGAGGATTGTCTTGCTAGAAGACCCTACCTTACGTTAGATAACCCAGTCCCATTTGAGGAAATCTTTGTTCCAATCATAGAATTTTCCAGAATGAGACTTATTAAAAGACTTTCGGGTGAATTGCATCGTTTTTCTGACTCTGCCTACGCAGATTTCGATAGATTTCTTTTGGTTCGTCTCTCTGAGTCATGCAGCCGAATTTTGGAGTTAGAATTTAATTCCTATTTGGCCTTAACCCAGTTAGAGCACCTGGAGTACAGGGTTATCCGAAATAACTCAAGATCAAAAGCATACTATAAGCAATTTGTTTCTAAGCTGCTAAATAATGGGCTAAAGCAGTTATGCTGTGATTATCCTGTTTTTGCGCGCCACTTGGTTCATTGTATAGAACGATGGATTGATAACACCTCTGAACAATGCAGTCGCTTGGCGGAGGATGAATCGGATCTGGCAGACGTATTTGATATTCCTAAAAATGCTCAGGTAATACATGTTCTTCCTGGATTATCTGACGCTCATGATAAGGGCAGAACTGTAGCGTTAGTAGAATTTGATAGTGGACATAAAATTATCTATAAACCAAAAGATATTTCGGCGGACATGGGGTACTTTACTCTCGTTAATTGGTTGAATCAGAGAGGAGCCCCGCATGACTTTAAGATTTTAAAGCTTGTTAACAAATCACATTATGGTTGGATGGAGTTGGCGGAAAACATATCAATGGAATGTGACAGCCAAGCTTCTGCGTTCTATCTAAGATGTGGAGCTCTTTTGGCATTGTTCTATATGTTGGATAGCGTAGATTTTCATCATGAAAATGTCATAGCGATGGGAGAATATCCAATACCAATTGATTGCGAGACAATTGCACAGCATCGGGCGGCATCCATTAAAAAGAATAAAGGAGGCAAGAATGTTGACTCGGGTCTAATTGAGGGGTCAGTGCTTAGATCCCACTTTCTTCCAAAACTAACGAAAATTAGAGGCAACTATGTCGACGTATCAGGTATGGGTGCAAGTGGTAATAAAGAGGCCCAAATAAATATTCTTAAGCATTCTTATATCAATACTGATGCTATGATCTATGAAGCTACAAACATACGTAGGTCTTTTGATTCAGCCAATGCGCCCCAACTTGCTAATAGAGCACTTGTTCCTGCAGATTACACAGAGGAGGTGGTTCGTGGATTCGAAGAGACTTATCATTTTATTTCTCAAATAAAAAATCACATGTTAGCTCCTGACTCTCCTTTCATTCGGCTACTCGAGCAATCAGTTCGATACTTCAAACACTCTACCGAACTTTATGGATCCATCCTCAGTAGAATCTTACATCCTGATTTCCAGAAGAGCGGCGTTGACCTCGGTATAGAACTTGAAGTTTTATATAATGATGTATTTACAGAAAATGGAGCAGAGTCTCTATGGCCATTAGTAGATTTAGAAATAGAAGATTTATTTCATCATGATCTACCGAAGTTCATGGCAAAGGCCAATCAAAATAAAATGACAACAGTCAACGGATTAACGATTGAAGCATGCTTTGATGGCACTCCCTTGCAGGATGCACGAAGAAAGCTCAATAGTCTTTCTGAACACGATCTTGAACGGCAAAAAAATTTGATTCGCAGTTCTATTGGCGAAGGTAGCGTACTTCATGCGGATTGCCAATTAAATGATTCCATTGACAGGGAGCCCGAAAATAAACGCGATGCATTTAACGAAGTGGAGTGTAAAAATGAGTTTGAAGTCATAAGTGAAGAGGAATTAAAGATCGCTATGTCTGAAATATTCCGGCGCTCACAAGTCTCAGATGAGTTTCGTATGATATGCCTTAATAACCCCAGACAAGCAGTTTTCATAGTTACCGGAAAAATGCTCCCACAGGAAGCAGGACTAACATTTGTTGATGAATAATAGATTTTCTATAATTTTTTGAGATTACGACAATGAAGCTTCCCAGTGAAATGTGTTATGTTGAGATTAAGGCCTCTGGTGGATGTGAAATGTTGGCTACTGCTATAGGTCCACTACCGTCTCCAGGCCCAGACGAGGTTCTGATCAAAGTTACTGCTGCGGGAGTAAATCGCCCTGATATTCTTCAACGACAGGGCAAATATAAGCCGCCCGCGCATGTATCTACGATACCCGGATTAGAGGTTGCTGGTACTGTGGTAGCCGTTGGGGAAAACTGTAGGAGTTTGAAGCTAAATGATGCTGTTTGTGCATTAGTCGCCGGAGGTGGTTATGCTGAATATTGCGTAGCTCCAGCTCCACAATGTTTGCCATGTCCGTCAACGCTTACGCTCATCGAGGCTGCAGCTATTCCCGAAACCTACTTTACAGTTTGGACCAATGTTTTTCAAAAAGGATCTCTGCAGCCCGGTGAAAATGTTTTGATCCATGGTGGTTCTAGCGGTATCGGCACAACTGCAATTCAATTGGCTAAACATTTTGGAGCTAAAGTAATTACAACTGCAGGGTCTGATGACAAGTGCCTAGCATGTGATAACTTAGGCGCTTTTAGAAGCATCAATTACAAAACAGAAGACTTTGTTGAAGTTGTTGCTAATCTAACCCAAGATAATGGGGTGGAGCTAATTCTTGATATGGTAGGTGGGTCTTATATAGAGCGAAACATACAGGCACTGGCTGTCGGTGGGCGCTTAGTCCAAATCGCATTTCTTATGTCCAGTAAAGTTTCTCTTGATCTTAGACCTATTATGACCAAACGACTTGTTTTTACCGGTTCAACATTACGACCCCAAACAATATCTCAGAAAGGCGCGATTGCAGGGGATTTGCGTAAATTCGTGTGGCCGTTGTTAGAAGAAAAAAAAATTAGGCCAATAATCTACAAAACGTTTCCCCTCGCTCGTGCATCCGATGCGCATCGGTTAATGGAAACCAGCACCCATATTGGTAAAATTGTATTAACAATATAGAAATTTTCTGCTAAATGTGGGTTGAATCATTGATTATGAATCACCAAGATTTGAAAACAAATTATTCAACAATAACATCACCAAAATCTAGAGGTTTATCACTGATAAATTCTGGCAGCATAGAGCGAGAAAAATTTGAGCCGACAAACTAAACGAACCAGTCGCCGTCGCAAAGTACGGACTTCCCGATCGAGCAAAAAGGCGTTCCCGCAGTTGCCGTGGGCAGAAATTCATACTTCCTATTCTGCATTAGAACCGTTGGAAGATAAGGATTTAGATTTGATCCACGATGCATCTATGACAATACTTGAACAGCATGGAATAGAAGTTTTAAGCCAGCAGGTGAAAGAGCGTTTTGAAGAAGTTGGTGCTAATGTAAATTGGAGTAGCGGTATCGTTAGAATAGACAGAGATAAGATCTTGGAGATTATTGACAGCGCACCAAGTTCATTCACTCTTACCCCAAGAAATCCGAACCGTCAGCTAGAAATAGGCGGCGATCAGATTCATTTTGGCATGGTCTCAGGCCCTCCTAATGTACACGATTTTATTAGAGGACGCCGTCCAGCTAATTTTAAAGACTATCAGAGCCTGGTAAAACTCGGCCAAGCATTTAATGCGATTCATTTTTTTGGGAATCAAACAATCGCACCTATCGATCTTCATCCTAATACGAGACACCTTGATACGTATCGATCAACCCTGATGTTGAGTGACAAGGTATTTGCAGCTGTTCCACTAGGACGCGACCGTATCCGAGACGCTGTTGAAATGGTAGCTCTTGCGCGTGGATTATCATTAAAAGAATTAGCCTTAAGTCCATCTCTTCTGGGAAATATAAACATTAATTCTCCCCGTAAGTTAGATGAAGCAATGTCAGATGCTGCGCTTGCGCTGGCTGAATATGGCCAAGCTACGATCGTTACCCCTTTTACTTTGATGGGTGCGATGGCGCCCGTGACTTTGGGGGCGGCACTCGCTCAACAGAATGCGGAAGCTCTATTTAGCATAGCGATGATCCAGCTATTTTTTCCAGGGTCGCTAGTAGTCTATGGTGGCTTCACATCAAATGTTGACATGCGGTCAGGAGCGCCAACATTTGGAACTCCAGAGAATGGGAAAGCTAATCTAGTCGGCGGCCAATTGGCGCGTCGATATGGAATACCGTATCGAAGTAGTGGCTGTAATGCATCAAACATAGCAGATGCACAAGCGGTTTATGAAACTCAGATGTCTTGTTGGAGTGCTATGCTTGGAAGGGCGAATCTTTTGTACCACGCTGCAGGTTGGCTCGAGGGTGGTTTGGTCGCGTCTTTTGAAAAAGTTGTCATTGATGTTGAAATTTTGCAGCATATGTCTTCATTCTTCTCTACTACACCTACTATAAATCAAGAAGAACTAGCCCTAGATAGCATTGGTTCGGTGGTGCCTGGAGGGCATTTTTTTGGTACAAAGCACACGCTAGAACGCTATGAGACGGCTTTTTATAATCCAATTTTGAGCGACTGGCAAAATAATGAAAGCTGGGCTGAATCTGGGTCAAGAGATGCTACCCGACGGGCTACTGACATATGGCAGTCTATTATTGAAGATTTTGAGGCGCCTGAGTTAGATCAAGGACGTCAAGACGCAATTAATGAATATGTTGATGCAAGGAAACAGGAAATTCAATCAAACAATGATAGCTAGAGTAACTCGTAATGTAGACAACTCAGTATTTGATCAGTTCAGTGTCGGCATAGATTTTTGTATAGCGTAAAAAATAATCGTGTAAAGCATACATTGGTCACCCTCAATTTCTTAATTAGGCTTAATGGTTTGAAACAAAATAGGATATTATTTACCAACTAAAATTGTCAGTTCATTTTTATAGCTAATATTGGAGAACAACCATGTCACTTGATGGAAAAGTAGTACTGATCACGGGTGGGGCAAGCGGCATAGGACTCGCTACTGCAAAACGTTTTGGTGAAATGGGGGCCAGATTATGTATATCAACGAGCAATAATCAGAAACTTGAAATTGCCGTACCCATGCTAAATGATCTAGGTTATGACGTCATAGGGACTCATGTGGATGTTCGGCAAATGAATTCTGTCAAATCTATGATCGATCACGCGATTAACAAGTTCGGGCAGGTTGATGTTCTAATTTGTTCCCATGGCTACTCACATTTTGGCGATGTAGTTGATCAACCTGACGAGGAGTGGATACGAGTTCTTGATACAGACTTAACTGGTTGCTACAGATGCAGTAAGGCTGTTTTACCATCTATGATTAAAAAGGAGTGGGGCCGAATAATATTTGTGGCTGCCACCTCATCGTTTCGTTGTGAACCTAGCTGGACTGCCAAGTGCAGCGCAAAAACAGGTTTACTTGGTTTGACTCGGGGTTTGGCCTTGGAGGTTGCCGGACGCGGGATAACCGTAAATACAATTTGCCCAGCATGGGTTAAAACAGAAAGAGCAGACTTCGCGATCAATGAGCAAGCAAAAAGGGAAGGCATTACTTCTGAGGCACTCTGGGCAAAAACTGTTGCAAAGTATCCAATGAACCGAATTACAGAACCTGATGAGCAGGCAGATCTAATGCTATATTTGGCAAGCGAATCTGCGCGCGGTATGACCGGACAGGCCATCGCTCTGACGGGTGGTTCTGAGTGGTAGACCGAGATTCAGCCAAATTATGTTGAAGTTAGAATTTAAATATAAATAGAATTTTTAGTCCATAGAGTTCCATACCTTATGAAGGACAACGCAACCAAGATTGGTAATATTCGAGTCACGCCAGCTAGCATACCGGTGCATGCGCCTTTACGATATTCGACAGGGGTTGATACTGCTATTCACCGTTTAGTGATTGAAATAGAAACTGAAGATGGAATAGTTGGTTTAGGTGAATGCAATGCCGGTGGCAGTCGTGAAGCTTGTCTTAAAGAACTGATACCTCTCATAGTGGGCACAGACCCATTCAATACTGAGCGGTTGCGCTGGCAAGTAGGTAATCCGGCGGAAGCTAAGCTGTTTGGAAGTGTAAACCATGCATTCGCTGCGATAGAGATGGCTTGTATGGACATTCAAGGAAAAATTGTTGGTCGACCTGTTTATGATTTGTTAGGCGGTCAAATTCGTAAAAATATTCCTCTTGCCGCATACCTCTTTTATAGATATCCCAATGAAGGTAAGGTAGGAGAAATTAGTAACGCGAAAGATATGGCCGCTTATGCAAGGAAGGAAGTCAATTCACATGGATTTGAGACTCTCAAATTCAAGGCTGGCGTATTAAACCCGCACCATGAACTCAATACCATTAGAGAATTGCGTAATCAGTTCCCGAACATTAAGATTAGAGTAGATCCAAATGGCGCATGGTCTGTCGGTACAACGTTATCATTGGCGATGAAAATGCGTGAGTTAGATTTGGAATATCTGGAAGATCCAGTTTGGGGAATAAGAGGCATGGCCCGAGTAAACAGCAAGTGCCCATGGCTTTCACTTGCGTCGAATATGTCTGTCGTGACACCCGATGATTTTGCGTCTGCAATCGAACTCAAAGCAGTGGATGCGATCCTAGTTGACCCCCATTTTTATGGTGGTTTACGCCAAGCCCGGCATGCGGCTGCGACATTAGAGACATTTCAGGTCGGTGTGTCAATGCACAGCCAAGGAGAGTTTGGCATTTCTATGGCTGCACAGCTTCATTTGGCATCAGTAATCCCAAATCTATCGTATGCAGCGGATGCTCACTACCATCACCTAGTGGATGATATTATTGAAAACGGAATGATGAATACTGAAGGAGGGGCAATGGCGGTACCAGATAAACCAGGACTTGGTGTAAGCCTTGACCAAGACAAGCTTAATGAGTTTAGTCAATTAGCGAAGAAGTATCGAGATGCTAAGGAAACGTCAATTACTGGGGACCCTCTACTATCTCAACATGTACCATTACTGCCTCGTTGGTAAGTGTATGTTCCAAGCTGCACTTGGTGTCATAGAGCAACGCGTCTATCTTGCACAACGTTTCGAGGGTGTAATCCCCCAAAATGAATAACAAAGCCGATTCATGCGGAGATATACTCGCTAACGAGCTATATGCAGCTGGTATCCGTTATGTATTTGGGCACCCAGGTGGTGAAGTTGTTGATCTAATCGAAGCATTAGCTCGCAATAACATTGAGTTTATATTGGTTGGACACGAATCAGCAGCGGCGTTTATGGCAGCCACCATTGGAAGAATAACTGGAACACCGGGGGCCTGTTTATCCACCTTAGGTCCGGGGGCATGTAACTTACTACTTGGTATAGGATCGGCACTTCTAGATAGAGACCCAATGTTAGCCATATCTGCCCGCTCAGCAAGTGATGTTAGTCAAAAAAATCAGAAACAAGACATCCCACTAAATGATATTTTTGAACCCGCTTCTAAATGGTCTGAAGCGCTTGACGGGATTAACACCAGATCAAAAGTAGCTAGGGCGATAAATTTAGCAGGCCAAAGCCCAAAAGGGCCAGTATTTCTGTCTTTGCCAACGGCTATTGCGCTTAAACCAGACCAGGAATTAGAAGGGCAGGATCATGAAGAGATCAATACTATTGCTAATAATGGCAACTTAAGTCAATTAGCCAGTGTTTTAAACCAAGCATGCACTCCAGTTGGAATTATTGGCATGGCGTTAGATCCAGAGAAGGATGCGAAAGCTGTCCGCAATTTTTTTTCCAAAACAGGAATCCCGTTCGCAGTTCTACCCCAGGCTAAAGGTATAGGAGATGAAGATGCAGAAAATTTTCTGGGAATAGTGGCTTCGGCCGCTGGCGACTCACATATCATTCAGTGCATTGAAAAGAGTGATGTTGTTATTGGATTTGGCTTTGATACTGTTGAGTCAGCTCAAGCTTGGCATTTTAATCGCTGTATTTTGTCAATCGCCAATGTCTCCATTGCATATGGAGAATTTAAACCGATGATTGAATGCATCGGGGATGTCGATAAGCTAGTTATGCAATTGACAGATAGTTACAACGGTACTCATTTATGGAGCGACACAGATATTCAGAATGTTCAGCGTCATGTAAAAATAGACATTGAACCAACTCAATCGTCAAGCGATGTTGGGTTATCGCCATTTCATACCTTAAAACTATTGCAGGAAACGTTACCATCTGAGACCATTGTTGCAGTGGATGTAGGTGCTCACAAAATGCTTACTTTGCAATCTTGGCGAAGCTTGGTTCCAGGTAGCTTTTTTGTGTCAAACGGAATGTCATCGATGGGTTACGGTGTACCCACGGCCTTAGCGGCCTCGCTGATGAATCCAGAACGGCCGGTAATTGGTATCATCGGTGACGGTGGTTTTGGAATGATGGTTCAAGAATTGGAGACTGCAGTACGCATGCGTGTAAAACCGCTGTTGATTGTTTTTTGTGACCGATCACTTGCTGTAATTAAGGTTGCCCAGAAGAATAGAAACTTACCCCATAGGGGAGTTGATTTCCGTCCTGTTAATTGGGCGCAAGTGGCTAGTGGCTTTGGGGTTCGGGCGGTGAATGTATCTACGTTGGACGAGTTATCAGATACTGTGGGTGACTGGTTCAAAGAACAGCGACTCACTGTGATTGCTGTTCCAATAGATGAAACTCTATATAAAGGGTTAACATATTAGCTTGGTAACGACAGTAGGAACTATTAAGCTGAATCATATCAGAGGCTAAAAATGATCGGAGATCAATATCTTTCAGGCAGAGTTGCATTGATTACGGGTGGCGCTACAGGTATTTGTAGGGCCACAGCACTGGCTATGGCAAAGGCTGGCGCAAACATTGTCATTGGATCATTAACAGAGCAAGTAAGACTCAAAAAAGTTAAGAGGGAAGGCCACACTGTGGTCAGCGAAGCTGATCTTGAGAAAACACGAAAAGAAATAATTAATCTCGGCGTGAAAGCCCAAGCGCATGCCTTAAACGTTGCCACAAATGAATCATGCGATGCCATTGTAGAGTCCGCAATTAACGAATTTGGGAAAATCGATATTCTAGTGAATGGCGCTGGTTCGAGTTTATCAATGTCGATGATTGACCACGATGACGAAGCCTGGCACCGCGTAGTCGATGTTAACTTGAATGGGGCGTATCGTATGATCAAACGCACTTTGCCAGGTATGATGGATAGGGAGTGGGGACGAATTATTAATATTGCATCCACTGCCGCATCAATTGGCGAAAAAACGCGGGCTGCATATTGTGCGTCTAAGTCTGGAATTTTGGGACTTACACGGGCTGTGGCATTAGAAGGTGCGCCACGTGGTGTAAGTTGTAACGCAATCAGTCCAGGTTCTGTAATCACCCAACAAGCCATTAATGCCGTGACACTAGAATTAGAAATGAAAGGTATCAATCAAACTGTTGATCAATATCTTGCCGAATCAGCTGCTGGGACACCACAAAGGCGTCATGTGGAGGCAAGGGAAATTGCGTCTTTGGCTTTGTTTCTGTGCCAAGCTGATGCATTCTCGATAACGGGACAGGATCTTACAGTTGATGGGGGTAATATGTGGTAATTGACTCTATTTAACTGACGCAACCCTTAAGTGATTATGTTTTTGTCCAGGACGTATCAATAAACCGGCGGAGTACGTTTTCAGTGATTCTCGATACGTTATTATTGTAGTTGTTGTGCGAGAGACTACCCGTCCACGTCACAGATGCCGCGGAAAAAATGACACCACCATTAGGACGTTGCCAGATAGCGATATGTGATATTGGTGAAACGGGCGGTTGGCGCGGTGGTGAGAAATCGGGATGTTTCGCCTCAGCAAGCACCACTGGTGGATTGTCGGTGTAGTTCTGATGGGGATGGACTGAATCCATTTCAAAGCCGACTGCACTACCAAGATTTAATCCGAAATTACCAATCAGTTCATCGTCTGCAATCCCATCAAAAATAAAATCATAGCTGGGCTCATAGCTTTGTTCAGTGCGTCGATAACCTTGTTCTGTTTCTGCATGACGCCAGATAGCAGCGGAAAATTCGACCCCAAGGATTCGGCTAGGAGATGTTTTGCGGCGCGACCACAATCCACCAAGCTCAAGGTTGGTGCTATGTTGTGCTTCGCCAGGGCGCGGACGATATGTTGGTCCATAATCTCCCTCGCCGCCTTTGCGAAGCTCCATAATGTGCGGTCTTTGTTTGTCTAAGGAGATAACCCAGTAAAGCGAATTCCCACCTAAGTTTAAAATACGACCACCATTTTTACTGTATTCAGTGACCCCATCAATCATTTCTTGTGTGTAATATTCTGGATGACTACCAAGGATAACGCAGGGATACTGCGAAAGAAGGGAGTTCCCATGTAGGTGAAGATCTTCATCTGTATAAACATCGTAGGTAAATTCCTTTTTCTCTAACCAATCAATGAGGTACAAATTGGCGGTTATCATATGGGCTCCCCAATTTTGAAATCCAGCTTTTGGATTCCAGGTACGGGTCGGTTGAAGCCGGCTACGATAGTACACCATCGAGCCATCACTATGAACGTTGTATAGACTTAGTCCTCCATCCAAAACGCCATCCTCGGTATAGCTGTATACTGATCTGTTACTCGCGTAAGCTTGCCATGTGTAGGTTGGAATGATGTGCGCAATGGGGCCGGATGGTTTCCGCGGAGTCACGATGAATGGGATAAATATTTCGTCCGTGTCCGTAGTCAAATGTGCTGAATAGATTCCTGATTTTGTGTCCGATGCCACTTTCAAAGAGCATGCAGGTTCCCATTGAGCGTCTTCAAGATCGTCTTCGTGTAAGTAAATAGCATTGTAGTCATTTGGTGCATCTGTATAAAGCCGAGATGGCATTCCGGACCAGAATGGACCCGTTACAGCGCGATCTCCCATGTTAACAACCTGACCATGATTACAATTTTCCGAAAGATCAGTGATAGTGGCTGTGTCGACTCCAATCGATAGATCCCAACATCCGATAAAGTCAGAAGAGTAGCGGTATTCACCCGCATTAGATAGATTCCAAATTTCTTCAGTACTCAATATCCTACTTAAGAGAATAGGATGTCCTATTTTTCCAGTGAAATGAGCCCAATGTTGGTTATCTTTAGTGGGATCTGGTATCGCGCCAAAATAGAGCGGAGCAAATCCTTCATAGATTTTACCTTTCTCAACCCTTTTTTTTGTTGTTGCAAGTGGAGATTTTGAGCTTCTAGTTTCAATTTGGGCAGAGCTTTCTCTTACCCGCTGATGTAGAGAGGCCTCTCCTTTCTCGCAGTCATAGGTGAGAGCGATAAAATGCCAACAGTCTGTATGCGCTGTTTCGCGAGCAGTTAACCATTCTCCTGTCCGTCCATCGTGAGAGATTACTGCGGTGACCATTCGATCACCTGCATAAAACAGACCATATGAAAAACTTTGTTTTCCCCATTTGGCCGCTAATGTGTGCCAACCAGTCGGTGTTAGGGTAGGGTGAAACCACATTGCAAGAGTGAAACTACCACCTGGATTTAAGGAATTTGTGCTAGGTATTTCGATGAATGAGCCGTAGTTTATTGATTGTTTTTTGAGCGAAATGCTCTTGGGCTGTTTCCAATCGACCTTCTCGGCCTTATACCCGGGACCCTCTGGGTTATCATCACCCTGAATGAGTCGCACAATATTTAATTCCGCTTCTTGTGTTAAGCTGCTAATCATAAGGTCAAGTTTCTCATCGGGATTGACTGAGATCTTGTCGGAGTAACCCTCAAGGCCGACTTCAGGTATGGGAGAGATACGTTTATTTATAGCCATCGGTAGCTAAGTATGCGATTGAGAGATTATTGTTAAGCGCAATTGTAGCTAAATGAGCCTTAGCATATGTAAGGTTGATTAGTTACTGTTTCCATAAGTTTCAACCATACACGTAACGATGGGTTTGCAGCCTCAGGAGAGCGTTTACTGCGCACTAAAAGACCGGGAACATCTCGTCCTGTCGGTTTCGTAGCGTCAGAATATCGAATATCCATGCTCCATCGAATACGATCGGTCACATTAGGCCTAGACCGATGGATAATTCTATTGTGAAAAAAAATTGCTCCTCCTTTACCTACTGGGCAGACAGCAAGCTTATCAGATGATTGCGGATTTTGTATACCGATGTGATTTGGTGGATAACCAGGTAATTCCACATGATTCATAATCCCAAGAGAGTGACTGTTTTCAATGAGCTCAAGACATCCATTTTGGGGCGTTGTATTCACAAGAGGGATCCAAAGATTAACCATCGGTGTTGATTCAGCTTTTTTGTCAAGAAACCAAACATCTTGGTGCCATGGAATTTGTGAGTCGCGCTCAAACGGCATTTTGGCCTGGATATTATACTGAGGGTGAAAAAGAATTTCGGGCCCTATTAATTGTTCGACAATATCTAAAATATTATTATTAGTTGCGATCTCCAGTAATCCACTAGTTTTTAGATGTTTTCCAGTTACTGATTTTCGAACATCAATCCCGCCTTCCACATTCTCCTCAAGCCAGTGTAAAAACTTTTCGAAGTTCGTATCAGGAGCGGGTCTTTCTCGACCAGGAAATTCTGTCGCTTGCAAACTACTTTTAATTTGAGTTTCAATTTCAAGAATAAATTGGTCCAGGAGCTCTAATGGCAAAAGTTGCTCCTTAAGAAAGTAGCCGCTATCTCTAAATCTTTTCTGGCTGTTGTTCATGATGCACAGTTTCTGTTTTCTTTATGAGCCAATGAATCGCAGGCAGCGATAAATTCTTTTGAAGTAGCTGTATAACCAATCGAATATTCTGTGAGAGTGATCAAGCGTTTGGTGAAGGCCAGATCTTCTAAGTCGCCTGGAAGTTCTTGTGCTAATGTAGCATCTCGAAGCAGGAGAACTTGGTAATTCAGGTTCATTGCATCGATCATCGTAGAAAGGAGGCAGACATCGAGCGAAAACCCAAGACAAATTAGTGATTTGGCGCCTATATTTCTTAAGAGGCCATCCAGTCTGGTCTCGAAGAAGCCGCTATATGCGTGTTTTCGCAGAAAATAATCTTCGGGCTGTGGTTCTATCTCAGTTGGAATCTTTAGCGCATCTGAGTGCCCGTAGACGTACTCTCTTGAATCAACTGTATCTTCTGAGCCCCATTCTTCCCAATTAAGATCAAAGCTTCGTTTGGCGATTTTAGCTAATTCTGAATTCATAATAGAAATTTTCGGCGCGGAATTATTGATATAAATAATCGGGATGCCAATGTTACGTCCCGCTACAATTGAGGGAGAAATCATTGTAGATATCACCTCGTCTTCCTGAGCTTTTAGATGGTCGTGACCCATGCCACCTACATCTACTGCAAGTAACGCTGTTCTAGCCCGGTCTATCTCGAGCAGCTCTTCTCTGGAGCCACGAAAATGATTTTGCGGAAAAAGTCGATGGTACCTAGCATTGATCGTCAATATAGATTCGTTCATAAGATTAGGCGATTTATTTTTATAGTGCTATGACTTAGAAAAAAATAAGTTAAATATAACGGGTTAGACCCCCATCAATATCAATGGATGCGCCAGTAATGTAGCTAGCTCTCTTACTTGCTAGGAAGGCAGTTAATGCTGCAATTTCTTCAGCTTCAGCTACTCGTCCTAATGGCGTATCTTTTGAGACTGTTTCATACCACTGTTCAAGTTGTTCATCAGGTGAAAAATACTCAATCGTGCTGTCCCATGCCTCACTTTTTACATTACCTGGATTGATGCTGTTTACCAGAATACCGTATTTTGCAAGATTATCCGAGAGTACCTTGTTAAATCCTAAGCATGCCGCACGATCGGTGCTGTTTGCGATATATTCAGGTGTTGATTGGCGGCCCACTATCGAATTGATGTTGATTATTCGGGGTTGGTTACTCCTTTTTAGGTGTGGTAAAGCCGCGTGGATTAGATAAATAGGTGCGAATAATTTCACATCTAGATCTTGGCGCCATTGGTCAAGCTGAACCTCTTCGAATGTACCAGTCACTGGGCTACCAGCGTTATTTACTAGAATGTCTAGGCTTCCAAATTCTGTTACTGTTGTCATAATGAAATTATCGACAGCCGTTTGCACTGTCACATCAAGCGCTATCGCAAGAATATTTCTTCCTGTTTGTTGTCTTAATTCAGTGGCAGTTTTCTGTAGCTCAGTATCTCCACGTGCGCATATAGCTATATCTGCACCTTCCATCGCAAGCTCATAAGCGATTGCTTTGCCAATCCCCTTGCTGCCTCCTGTAACAACTGCTCGTCGATTTCTTAATCCCAAGTCCATTTGATGTATCTCCCTAAAATGGTGCGCCTGTTGTAATTGCAATGTCTTCACCGTTGATTGCGGCCGCTTCGTCTCGACAGAGAAATGCAACTAAAGTTGCAATTTCGTTAGCTGGTACAAATCGTTTCTGTGGGTATGTGTCCAGATATTTTTTTCGAAGGATCTCTTCAGTTACATTGTCACGCTCAGCCCATTTTTTCATGTGCATTAAGCCGGATGGGGTCTCTATCGCGGCGGGGCTAATAGTATTTGCTGTAATCTGGTACTGCGCTACCTCCTGCGCCAATGATTTATTGAACCCCAATAGGCCATGCTTTGACGCAGCATATGCACTATACTCTGCGCTTCCAACGTGAGCGTTAGTTGATGCGATTGAAATTATGCGGCCCCACTTTGATTTAATCATAAATGGCAGAGCCTCGCGTGCGCAGAGATAACTACCAAAAAGATTAACATCAATGACTCTCTTCCACACATTGTTATCATGATTTAATACTGTGTGTATATGATTAGTTGCCGCGTTATTGACTAAGATATTGAGGTTACCAAACGAATTAAAACTTATCTCCATTACTCGATCAACATCTTCCTGGCAACTTATATCACCATCAAATCCAAGACACATTACGCCAATTGATTCAAGTCTTTCTTTGGCATTGTGAATTTCATCTTGGGATGCAAAGTATTTCAATTCTGAGTCAAGCTTTGCGGAATTATCCCTGCTTAATGAGACAACTGTAATATTTGCACCATGCTTAGCAAGGCAACTTGCAATTTCAAAACCTAAACCTGATGCACCACCTGTGACGACAGCTGATTTATTGCGTAGAAACAGATCATCCATAACGTTTATTAGTCATGACCAACCAGCACCCTTAAAGCATTACGATCAATTTCTACACCAAGACCTGGTCGGTCAATCGGTACTTCTACCTTACCGCGATGAAAAATTAGTGGATCGACTGCAAGATTACCAAAACGATCAAAAGGCGACGGCGTCCATTCAAATGGCAGTGATACTGACCCAGGTGAGGACGGGTTCGGTGCGTGGCTTGCTGCGAGGTGAATTGCTGCTGCCGTTCCAATCACACTCGCAAAGCCATGAGGCGTGCATTCCACGCCGAAAGTATCGCTCATGTCAAAAATCTTTTTAGCCTCGGTTAGTCCACCGACAAGCCCGATTTCTGGTATTAGTACATCAAAAATATTTCCAAGTAAAATGTCACGAAATGCTGGCCTGCCAGACAATGTTTCGCCACTGGCTAGTGAAATTGAAGTTGCTCGGCGGAGAGATTTATACCCAGGTAGATCGTCTTGTGATAACGCATCCTCAAGCCAAAAAATATCCATGGTTTCTAGCCTTTTCACAAGTTCTATAGCGGTTCGCGGTGTGTATGCATGATTGGCATCAATCATTAATGCGATATCAGAGGGAAGAAAATCGCGTATCCTTTTAATTCGGCCTAAATCATCTCCAATATCAAGTAAGCCAACTGCTAGTTTAATCGATGTAAAACCCTGATCTAGCATCACCCGCGCTGGTTGGATGGGATCTTGCAGCTTATTCGAGTCATCAGGATCTTTTGTATAACGAATTGCAGAGCCATAGCAGGTCAGTTCAGTTCGTACGGGACCACCAAGCAATTTACAAATTGGCGTGTTTAACGCTTTTCCTTTTATGTCCCAGCAGGCAATATCTACTGCAGAAATTGCAGCCATCGCGACACCTCCTTGGGAATGATCTCGAATCTCATGGCGAAGATTGCTCCAGAGTTTCTCGGTCTCAAAAGGATTCGCATCAGCAATAATTTCGGGAAACAGAGACAGGATAACTTCATAAATTGATTTTGGTGGGCCATAGGCCTCTCCCCATCCAATAATACCCTCATCTGTCAGAATTTCGACAAGGAGAGTAGGTGCTGATGTTACCCAACCCTTTGAATAACCCCAAGGAGGGTTCTGAGGAAAATTTATGACATACCCGTTGACGTTTGAAATTTTCATTTTGAGCGATACTCAATCGAATATACCACCACGGTACCATTCCCCGCTGGTGTTAATGAGTGCATCTTTCCTTTCGGAATATGGATCAAGCAGCCGGGTTTTATATCCCTTGATTGACCCTCAATTCTCATTGATCCGTGTCCATCAATAACAATATAAATTTGATCAAGATCATCGTGCGAGTGTGGATTAGACTTCTTTATAGTTAGCAAATAGACCCCTAGGTCCCCACCTATATTGGGATCGAGTAACGTTTTAAATGGAAATTCCTCCCAGATTTCGACGGGCAATTGGTCAGGATGCCGTAGATGCATGGTTGCTTCCTTTCGGTAATAGTTCAGCAGTGCAATATTTGACAATGCCAGTATTGCGGCAAAATGCTATATTCGTAAATTATTATAAGATTATGCTTGAAATTTATCACTAATGGATTCGATTGCTTTCGATTTTAAGCAAAATGGTTTTTTTTCGCCGATAAGGGTGCTGTCTGATTCTCAAATTTTTAGCTATCGTAGTTTGCTCAATGATACTTTGATGGGGAAATTAGAAGACCCATTAGTATCAGATCGATATGTTTGGCAACTCCATTTATTGATCCCATGGTTAGCAGAGTTGGTACAACATCCATCAATTTTAGATGCGGTTGAGCAAGTTCTTGGACGAAATATCTTAGTCTGGAATAGTGGCTTTATCATCAAGTGGCCAGAAGATAATCAATATACGTCTTGGCATCAGGATCGGACATTCTGGGGATTACGACCAGCGCGTGCTGTCACAGCCTGGATTGCATTTACTAAAAGTACCCGTGAAAATGGTTGCTTATGGGTGATACCAGGAACACATCGTCAGGGGCAGATTACGCATGTTAAACGCTATGCTAAGGGTAATATGCTGTCACGCGGACAAGAAATTGATTTGGATGTTAGCAGCAATGAGGCAGTTGCTGTTGACCTACGGCCTAGTGAAATGTCGTTACATGATGTTGGTGTTGTTCATTCGTCGGAACCAAACACTTCGGACGAGATCCGAATTGGCTGCAACATTACATATATTGCCCCAGAGGTTACGCAAACGCTTGGATCAGATACTGCGTATCTTGTGCGTGGTCAGGACAACCACAGAAACTTCTTTTTAGCACCAACTCCTCATGACTCGGAAAGCAAAGAAACTAAAGACTATTATGCTAAGGTTGCATTTGAGAGGGAAAATATTTTAGCGAGAGGATAAATTGTTAACTGAGAAGATGCTTGCTGAGGAACGTTGCGATTTTACGGTTCATGAAGTTCACTTCCATCGTTCCAATGTCGGTTGCGGCTTGATGACCCTGTTTCGAGGGAATCTCGTAATAAGTCGATTTAGGTATATGGTCCGCAGCCCATTTTGCTTCAGCTTCTGGGTTCATTAGATCGCCTTTCGCAGCTAATATTAATGTCGGGACAGAAATGTTATTTAGTGCTGATTTTGTACCACCTTTAACCCCAGGTGTTGTGCCAAGATCGTATTGATCGTAAGCAAGGGTTTGCCAAATCCAATCTCGCGGATCCGGCGCGTTGACTATTAGAGTTTTAATTTCAGTTTCTAGAAACTCGCGAAGGTCGTTGCCTGGTAGTCGCTTTGATATTGCCGACGGGGTGCTACAGGCAATAATATCCAGTAGAGCAACCCAACCGCGCCAGACTTCTGATGAGATTCGACCATCTTTCCAATCATCATGAGTCATTAGGATTTGACGAGAAATCAATGTGATTGCTTGGGACCATGCAGGAGTTCGAGCCATTGGTGTCAACGCAACAATAGAATCCATTCGTTTACTATGACTGATTGCCCATTGCAGTGCTTGCATGCCTCCCATTGAAGCGCCAATTACACAGCGCACTCGTGGTATTGAGAGCTGATCCAGCAATTGTGACTGAGAAGCTACCATGTCTCTTATTGAAAACTTGGGGAATAAAATACCAGGCTGAGATGCGCTATTACTTGGTGAAGAAGATAATCCATTTCCAAGTGCATCAGTTGCGATAATGCAATAGCGATTTGTGTCGAGCGCACGATTTGGCCCAATCAAAAAATCTAGTCGGCGATGATTGCCTCCCAGAGACGCAGTAACAAGAATAACATTATTTTTTGTTTGAGATGATTCGCCATGAATGCATGCTGAAATCTGGCAGTCTTGAATAGTTTCTCCTGATTCGAGCTCAAGATCACCAATTGGGTATTTAATTGGGTTCGAGTCCATGCAATTACTTTGTTGCTTCTTCAATTACTGCGCTAATGAGTATATCTTCCATTTCAGGACGGTATGGTGCAGGCAGGTTGCAATTATAAAACGATTCAGGTTCATATCCTCCTTCTTGAATAGCGACACGTGTTGGGATATACCCCTTGTAACTATTGGCATGACCAATAACAAGTGATTTGGTTGGAAGTATTGAGTTTTTTATGCGTAACCCTATTTCGGAGAAGATTTCTCCCTCTAACGCTATTACCGAGAATTCATTAGTGATAAACCAAATTTGTATGGAGTACGACTGATGTTCCTCCGGTTTTTCGCCGCTAGCTAATTTATTGAGCATTCTGTTAGCCCAGCCGGCGTGCCGATAACTGAAGGGCAGGGACAATATCGAAGAGAGTACGTACTCAGATACTGGTTTTTGTAATGGCAAGTCAATGGTTTGTTTTACTCCGCGCAGGACGATAGATGATAAAGAAGAATTTTTCTTTTTTACACATTTTATAGCTATAGACGCAAGTTCTTTCCCGATGCTATCCATGAAACTCTTACTCTGCTTTTCTGGCAACAAACGTCGTCCGAATCCTGAGTGAGGATTTCCAATTTCGTAATCTGTACTATCCCAGCGCGCCCGCGGGGCTACATCTCCAGCGCAGCCAAGAACATGAAAGGCCATGCAGTTCGAAAAAGTATTTTCTATTTCCTCGCGAAAATAGCCCGTCAAATCACTACTTATCTCAGTGCGAAGATGCCCGACAGGATGACTGGCATAACAGCAGACAATTGCGGCGGGTACATGTGGTTCTCGTTCGGCAATTAGAACACCTACCTCTGGATCATAGCTCCCGGATGGATTGGCCCTCATCATCACTCCCCAGGGTGTTGCTAAGCGCTTGTTGACTCCTATATCAGATCGTCCAGTTTCATATCTAAGGGTTACTGGTTCTGTGGATTCAATCGCCGCTAAAGCTGAGGAAATCATGCCATTAGTTGCATGTTCAACAAATTTTCTATCAAACGTGCCGGGTACAGCATCAAGTTCAATTGTTTGCGGAGCTGAGTGGGTGTGTGAGGCTGCAATCATTATTTCATTTGCAGCTAAACCAAGTTGATTGCCCAATGACGATATGACCTTATTAAGCATATAGTTACTGACTTTGCAGACATCGATTGTTATGAGAAGAAGCCTGGCAGAGCCATGAGAAAAAAACAGACTTTGAGCAAAAAGTTGTTTATGAATAACAGAGATTGCATGCTCAGTGTTAAGCACATCTCCTGCTAAATAACCTGCATTTTCTGGAGTAATGTCTTTTCTCGCCACACCTAGTTCTAATCGATGATCCATTAATAGTCGTACTTGTTTTAATTTCGCATACTGGCGGGTCTCTTGTCGATATCAGAAGTTATTGTCAAATCTAAAGATTTTAAAGTCCGCTCTACGTCAAATTTTTCAAGCGCTGATGGCGCACCTACAAGATGAAATACCTTAACACCTTCAAAGCGGTGTTGTAACAGTTTAAGACATGCGTTTGCAGCATCATAGCGGTCAATCCAAGCGTCAGTATCAATGCTCCCATTCCATGAGTCCTCCCCCTTCTTAGCGGTTCCACTACTGACATCAACTACGTCACCAAGACGAAGAAGGGCGATTTCTAATCTATAATGATGTGCAAACCATCGACATATATTTTCTTGCAAGGCTTTGGTTAGATCATAGTAGGTGGCTAAACCAAAATAAGGAGAACTATCGTCCAGAAAACTATTTGTTGGGTGATCTACGTGTGTTTCCGCTGAAGCAATCTGAATTATTCGACTAATCCCTTCACGCTGTGCCGCTTCTAAGACATTACATGTTCCTCTTATATTCACATCAAATGGCGCTACATCGCTGACGTCTGCGTATTGATTCCGTGTAACAGTACTTGCTACCGCAGCATGAATGATTGCGTCTTTACCACGAACTGCATTCTGAACTTGTTCAAAATCTGTGATTGATCCCATAAGTGATTGTCCATTGAAATTAATTTCTTCTCGCCTTACATCTGGAGTTTCAAGGTCAAATGCACATACTTCATGATGCTGACTGATAACTTCTGTAATTGCCTTACCTAACCAGCCAAGACCGCCTGTAATCAATATGTTCATTGTTGACTCCTCATATCTTTTGTGGTTCGAATGGATTTTCAGGCGGAAAGCCTTTGCTCCCCCAAAGTAATCCAGCTTCAGGTGCAACTATTACGGCATAAACAGTTTTGAGTCCATGGGATTCTCCTGCTTGACTAATTGCACCAACTGTCGAACGGTTACGCAGGATAGTCTTCATTGATTCTAAAGAGCGAGATGACTCAGGTACAAGTTCCATTAAATTATCGTATCTTGCTCTACTATTACTGAGAAGATCTGGATACCCAATAAGAGCGGTTTCGTCGGGAGCTAACTGAGTTTCAACGACATTTTTTTCTAGGCAGTGATTAGTGTGGATTAGATAGTCTTTAGTAGGATAAAACACCGCTTGCGTGCCTGGCGCTACCTCGATATAACAAAGGGCACCAGTTTTATCTGCAAGTGTTAGATTAAATCCCCAGTTTAAGACATCATATTTTCCTAGCCAGGCTACTGCATCTTTTACATCACGACACCATTGCAAGACACCACGAGTCAGCGCGAAAGTAGGAACACTATTTGTGGAGTCACCTGCCGTTGGTAATCCGTTTAGAACCATAGCTAATCCGGACTTGTTTAAACCTCCCTCGCTCCAGAGTGCTCCTGCGGATCCGAAGTGGCAAAATTCATAACCATCACTAGGAATAATGTTTTGTGACATGGTAAATTCATTTGAGTTATCTGGATACCAGTCAGCCGTTTTTCCTAGCAATACACCATACTCCGATGTTTTAAATCCAATGTTAGAGCAACTAGGTAACAAGTTTGCTGTTGAGATAAACTCAAATTCAATGTTCATACAGAGTATTTGATCAAGGGTAAGATTGGCGCCATCCGCTATCCCCTGCATTTCTTCAAGAAGCTCTGGAAAATATTGGTCTAATTTCTTCTTTGCTAGTTTGATTTCACGTTGTATTTCAGGAGCGTTGAGATCATTTTTTGGGGCCCATGCTTCGTACGAGGTACGTATGGCCGCGGGATAGGATTCACCATGATGTTTCCCGATTTCGTAAGCTGAGCCTTTACATTGTATGTGTATCATTGCTAACGTTTTGGATCCAATTTGGTAGTTACAGAGGATACTGCTCGTTTATGTCGAGTAAGAATAGTTGTAGTAACCTTAAATATAATAGTTTTTATTAGCTGTCAACGAGAATTGCTATATTATTGGATTGTAAAGAACAATCAAAGGGCAAGCAGCGAGCAAACAAGAAATGCTAATTTATGTGCTTAAGAGAATAACGTTAGCGCTAGTTATCATCATTTTAGCAGTTACCTTACTGTATCTTATGATCCATGCGGTGCCCGGAGATCCAGCTACAGTCATGCTCGGACCAAGGGCAAGCCCGGAACTTATCGCACAACTTCACGAACGGATGGGCCTAGATAAACCACTTCCTGTACAAATTGTATCTTTCTTTGGACAAGTTCTTTCTGGTGATCTTGGTACTGATGTGTTTCAGGAGAAACCTGTTGCAGGGATTATTATGTCGGTAGTTCCATACACCCTAATCTTAGTAGGCGCTGGGATTGCCTGGTCATTAGCGCTGGGAATACCTTTGGGTGTGTTTTCAGCAGTGCGACCAGATAGTTGGATAGATAAGTTGGCTGGTATTTCATCCGTGGCATTTATTGCAATGCCGGCTTTTGTAGTAGGGCTCTATGCTCTTCTTTTATTTGCAGTTACCCTTGGTTGGTTTCCAGTAATTGGTGGCGGTGAGGGCTTTTTCGGAAAGCTACATCATCTCGTATTGCCAGCTTTTACAGTTGGGCTCGGATGGGTGGGTTATCTTGCGAGAATTGTAAGAGCTTCGATGCTTGAAGTGTTGGCAGAAAATCACGTGCGGCATGCACGTGCTCACGGGTTATCTCAGCAGGTTATCCAATATCAGTATGTTCTGCGTATCGCTATACTCCCGGCTGTTACGATTGTGGGTATTGGCATTGGAGCAATGTTATCGGGAGTTGTTTTTGCTGAGATTATTTTTGCGAGGCCTGGGTTAGGCAAACTGATCTTTGTTGCAGTGCAACAGAGAAATTTTCCGTTGATTATGGGTACGGTGTTAGTGACTACGACTCTATTTGTTATTGCAACGACTTTGTCAGATATCATTAATGCGCTGCTTGATCCTCGTATCCGAGAACGATTATGATGCGTGTAAGTAATAGATAAAAGCTAGTGACGAAAAACGAAAAACGCTTAGAGGGAGTGATTGAGGTATGGATGCATTTGCGCCGAGAGCCTCTCGGTGTTGTTGGGTTGATAATAGTTGTCCTGGTGGCTGGAAGCGCTTTATTGGCGGATGTATTGATATTAGTAGATCCTGTTAAGCTATCGATTCGAGATAAATTTATGTCACCATCCCTTGCATACCCCTTGGGAACTGATTACTTGGGGAGAGACGTTTACTCAAGAGTGATCGCTGGTAGCCGCATAGCAATGACCGCTGCTCTTGTCGCAGTTTCTGTATCGGCAGGTATAGGACTGGTTTTAGGTATTCTGTCTGGCATGGGTCCTCGTTGGCTAGACTACAGTATGCTACTTTTATTTGATACACTTCGCTCGTTTCCAGTGGTGATGTTTGCTCTCGCTGTAGTAACTTTAATCGGCCCCAGTTTAACAACGATAATATTAATTATCATTGTGATCTCAATTCCTTTGTTTGGACGAGCTGTTCGTACTCAGACCTTGATACTGAAGAACAGCGAGTTTATACAATCTGAAATTGCAATGGGTGCCAGCATGCCTAGGCTTATGGGTGTTCATATCTTGCCCAATGTTCTTGGTCCGATTATGATTTTAGCTGCTATGGAAGTTCCTGTTGTAATTGCTATGGAGGCGGGCCTTAGTTTTTTAGGATTTGGTGTTAGGCCACCTACACCAAGTTGGGGTAATATTTTGAATGATGGTTTTAAGTATATTCGAAATTCTCCCTGGCCACTTATTTTTGGTGGCGCACCTATAATTTTGACGACGCTTGGATTTACGTTTCTTGGTGAAGCTCTAAGGGACGTTTTAGATCCTCGGCTTAGGAAGGAGTCATAAGCTCAATGCCATCAGCGTCTGTTCTTCAAATTAAGGATTTAAGCGTTGAGTTCAGTGCGAGAAATCGAACCATCCGGGCACTTCGCAATATTAATCTAAATATCCCAAGAGGTGGCACGGTGGGTATCGTTGGGGAATCTGGATGTGGTAAGTCTACACTAATACTATCAATCATGAGACTTTTGGCTTCAAATTCTAAAATTGTTAGCGGGGATATAATTTTTGAAGATCGTAGTTTGTTCAAACTAACGGAACGAGAAATGCAACTAGTTCGAGGTAATGATATTTCAATGATTTTTCAGGATCCATTAACTTCATTAAACCCTGTTATTTCGATCGGCAAACAACTAGTAGATGTTCAGTATCGTGAATCTATCACTAAAGAAATGAAGGAAAAGCGCGCTATTGAGTCACTCTCTCAAGTTGGCATCCCTGATGCAGCAGCCCGAATGACATCTTATCCACACCAGTTTTCTGGCGGTATGCGACAGAGAATTGCAATTGCAATGACTATGATAGAACAACCAACATTACTGATTGCGGATGAACCTACGACAGCGCTTGATGCAACACTTGAAGTGCAAATTATTCGTGAACTAAAGGAATTGCAGAAACAGTCTCAATGCTCAATTCTATTTGTTTCTCATCATTTGGGAGTTGTCGCAGATCTTTGCGATTATGTAATAGTGATGTATGCCGGTGAGATTGTAGAGCAGGGACCTGTTCGAGAGTTGTTTTACAACGTCCGGCATCCCTATGCACAAAAACTGTTAGAGTGCGATCCTGCACGGATTGTGCGGTCAGCCGAAAAGAAGTTTCCAACCATTCCTGGAGATTTACCAGATCTCGGGAAACTCCCTAATGGTTGTATCTTTTCGAATCGATGTCATTCAGCGCTTGATAAATGTGCAACTCAATCTCCAAGATGGACCCAAGTATCTTCAGATCACTCAGTCTCCTGTCATCTCTATTGAGTTTTGCGTGTCAAAATTACTAGAAATTGAAGATGTTAGTATCCGTTATCGTATGCTGCCTTCATGGCGTGCCGTAATACAGAGACGAGATCCATACTTAAACGCAGTCTGTGGTGTATCTTTTTCCATTGGCAAGGGTGAATCGTTTGCATTGGTGGGCGAATCAGGCTCAGGTAAGTCAACGCTAGCTCGGGCAATTATGGGAATAGAAACACCTCATTCGGGCTCTATCCGTTTTCAAGGTCATGAGCTAATAGGGTTACCCAAAAGGAATTACAAATCATTCCGAAAAAATATGAGCATGATGTTTCAGGATCCCGTTGGCTCGCTTAGTCCGCGATTGACTGTTAAGCGACTGATAACTGAACCGTTTCTTATTCACCAAATAGGAACTAAGAATATAGAAAATGAAGCGATCCGCCTATTAAAGATGGTAGGACTAGGGTCTGAGTTTCTGACTCGTTATCCCCATCAACTAAGTGGAGGTCAAGCTCGACGAGTAGGAGTGGCCCGTGCTTTGGCATTATCCCCAAAATTACTTGTGGCAGACGAACCAACCGCGGGATTAGATGTTTCGGTGCAGGGTGAAATTCTAAATTTACTCTTGGATCTACAGCAGCGGCAAAATATATCTATTCTTATAATCACTCACAATTTGAATGTGGTGCTTCACTTTGCGGATAGAATGGCGATTATGTACTTGGGGCGTTTTATCGAACAAGGTGCGGCGCAGGAAATCTTTTTGCATCCCCGTCATCCGTATACGCAGGCACTCTTGTCGTCCAGCCCTGAGCCAGATCCGGATGCGAATAGATCTCAAATCGAGTTGAAAGGCGAGGTTTCGTCAAATATTGTTAGGCCAACCGGTTGCGAATTCCATCCTCGGTGCCCGATAGCACAACCTAGCTGCGCAATTAGCGCTCCCATCGAATCTTCTCAAGATGACGGTCATTCGTGTTACTGTCACTATCCGATGTAGAAAAACCGTCAATAAGTTACATTTTTATTGAATTATTTTGTCGATTGTATATAAGGCGTTGGTTGACAGACAGTAACTAAGAGTGTTACTTATTACCCGACAGCACTAGTTATGCAGACTACAAGTGCATGTTTATGTGAGTATAGAGCTGATAAAAACACAGGCGTGTATCATCTATTATTGATATTGAATAATCAATACAGGAAGGAGGATATTATATATGTTACCCCCAATTCGGATTAGCAGAAGAAAATTTTTGCAAGCAGCTGGCGCAGCTGGCGCATTGTCATTTGCTGGCCCCAACTTTTCATGGGCTGCGGATGGAAAAGTACTGAAAGTTCGTGTGCGAAACGAGTTTTATTCGTTTGATCCACTCGTTACGATATCTGAGACAGATACGGTAGTCATGCACGCACTTTTCGAACGACTAGTTGAATATGATAGTGGCGATCAGTGGGGCTGGCATTTAGGTGCTGCTGAAATGATCGAATATGAAACTCCAACTCGGCTTCGATTTCGATTACGGCCGGGAATTAAATGGAGCGGTGGATACGGTGATGTTACAGCGGCGGATTTTAAATATTCTATCGAGCGTATCGCATGGATGGAAGGCTCTACAAATAAAATGGAGTGGACACAGCTAGTGGAAGTAGCAGTCGATGGACCGCAGGATGGCGTGATTGTATTGAAGGCTCCACAGGCAAATTTATTTTCAAATACATTACCCCGTGATATGGCAACAATTTTGTGCAAGGCAGCAATGGAAGAAATTGAAGGTCAAAAATTTACGTTCGATCCTCCTGCCTGGTCCGGCCCTTACAAGATAGGTGATTTCTCCCCTACAACTGGCACCGTTGTGTTAGTTCGGAATGAAGAGCACACACCTTACCCAAATGCCGCTGGACTTGAGGGTGTTGATGAGGTTTACTGGGATGAGTTGCATTTCACGCATGTTGCTAGTCATAAGACGGCTGAGCTTGCATATTTAGGTGGTGATCTTGATGCTACAGATATAGCTGAGAGTTCTATTCCAGAATTTAAAGCCAATGTCCCAGAAAATACCAATCTTGTTACAGCAAACACCACTGGATTTACCTGGATGGGTATGAATGTGGATCATGCGCCATTTGACGACATCCGTGTCCGTAGAGCGATCCAGGCAGCAATCGACCCATGGGAAATCAATGATGGCGCGTATTTTGGAGCTGCCGCTGTTGGAACCGGCATTATCGCACCTGGGCTTGAAGGTTACTGGGATGTAGAGCGGCCAAAGCCAGATCTTGATAAGGCTCGGGCCTTACTTGCCGAAGCAGGCCACCCGAATGGTTTTGATACCAATATCACAGTGCTCAATTCGGACGCACAAGTAGCCGCATGCCAGATTATTCAAGCGCAATTGGCCCAGATTGGTATTAATGTTGAGGTTCTTCAGTACGAGGGTGGTACATTCTGGAATTTAGGACAGGAATCTCAAGGAGAAGACTGGAAAAATCTGCAGTTAATTTTTCAACAGTGGACATCATCCCCAGATCCAAATCGTGCTACCCAGTGGTTTACCACAGCTGGAGTCGGTGATTGGAATTGGGAGCGTTGGAGAAGCGATGAATACACCAGCTTAAATGAACAGGCCATGACTTCAGTCGATGCTGAAGAGCGGGATCGCATTTATCAGAGAATGATGGAAGTTATGTGGAATGATGGTGCGTATGTTCCTATCAACCATGTCCAAATCGGTTGGCTAGTTCGGGATCATGTCAATATGAATTTTATTCCCAACGCCCGTATTCGCCCGCGTCGTTTCACTGGAGCATAGGAAGTTTTTTAGTAAACAACCGTCGGTCTATCCACTTAGGCCGGCGGTTGGTGCAAAATGGGGGTAAGTTAAATTTAGTCTACGTCACAAGGGGTTACGCGTTACGTGACTAGGGGTAGCATGCGCATTCTCAATCCGCCTGCAGGATATTTTAAGTATAGGTTATTAATTAGACGCGGAGCTGTTTAACCACCATTGAAACAATGGTTTTACAGAATGGGCCAAGATCATTTGGAAAACGAGATGTCACAATCGGCCCATCGACCACACAAGGTTCGTCAACCCAGATCGCGCCCGCACCTTCAACATCGGGTCGGATGACAAAGTGTCCTGTGACTCGACGTCCACGAAGGAGACCTGCGGTTGCAAGGACCCATGGACCATGGCAAATAGCAGCGACTGGGCGGCCGCTCCTGGCTACTGATTTACAAAACTCAATTATCGCAGACGATCTACGCAAATGATCTGCAGCATATCCTCCTGGTATAACAATTGCGTCGATTGTGTTGGGGTCTAAGTCTTCAACAATTATATCCGCGGGTATTGGCATGCCGTGGACACCGGTATAAACACGGCCATCAAATCCAGGAACAGTCGACCGCCCTTTAGATGCAAGAGCGAGAGACCAGAATAGATTTTTATAGGCAGATTCATCGTAACCTACGACAATGACCTCCGCACCTTCTTCTTCAAGTCGAATCTTTGGATAGTGAATTTCAATATCTTCGTAAAGTGGGCCAGCAAGGAGGGCAATTTTGGCCCCAGATAATGGGAGTGACTCAGTCATTAGGGCTCCAAAAGGCATGGTCATGAACGATTAGGGTTTTTGGAATAGTTTGTATGGATACTCCACGATAACTTACTCTTGGTTTTTGAAGGCCACCACTAGCAAAAGTCCATTCAAACCAGACCCGATCATGCTGCGTGGCGTAATCAAGAAGATCATGTTGGGGCTGTTCGAGCGACTCGAACATTTCCCAATAGTAATCGCGTATAGCATGTCTACCTGTTCGTGGTTCATCTAATGTGGGGTCTTCCATTATTGCATCTTCCGCATAGAATTCTGATATTTCGTCCGCATTATGTCGCATCCAGGCAGAAAAAAACGCGTCTAAGTGGCTTTTCATAGTTCAGGTTCACCTAAATAGCGACGTGCATTTTTATGTAAAAAAAGGGCTCGATCCTCATCAGAAAAAAAATCTGCGTGGCGTCGAATTGACTCAACTAACTGCGGATACATATACAGATGCTCAAGCCATGGCCAATCCGTACCATAGACGATCTGGGTCGGACCGCAACCGTCACGAAGTGCCTGTATTCGTTCCTGATAGTTCGGAAACGGATATTCATGTTCATCTTCCCACATACTAATTAGGCAGGAACAAGATACATAAATGTTGGGGTGGGCACGTACGACTTCATACATGAGATCAGCTTCTGGTTCCCGTGGATCAAGATACCCCATATGATTTGTTTGCATTGGCAGATCAGGAAATGCTTCTGCGAGTCTACCAAACGCTTCCCAGACTTCTAGTGTGGTAGGTGTCGATGGTCGATTAGTATCTTCGAACCCAAAGATCACTCGCCTACCTTTGTCCTGCACCATAGAATAGGCGTCCATGAGAATGGGATCATCGATATTTGTTTCCAAGAATCCGGGAAATACTTTGATGCCACAAGCGCCCTGATCAAGATGACGTTCCAAAGGAGCGAGACCATATCGATCCCTAGGATCTCTTAAAGTAGTGAACCAGAGCAGTCGGTCGGGATACTTTTCAGCCCAATGCCTGCAGTAGTCGGCTCCTCCCCAAAAGGACCCTCGATCAGCGTCTACGGCGTCCATGTAGAAAGGCATGTCATATCCGTCATAAGAGATCAGGAAAGCTTTTTCTACTGCTGCATGGTCCATTTCTGCTACAAGTTGATCCCCGGTACGCTCTTGCCATGTGTAGCCTCGTCGGTAGTCAAACGAAAATCCTGACTCTCTTGGAAATGCGCGATAGAAAAGGTGAACTTCTGTGTCGATTGCAGGTACTCGCCCCTTGGGAGGCTCGTGATTTATATTAATCCCACACATAGTTTAATTCTCCTTTAAGGTAGTTCCATTCCAATATCTTCATATACTCCACTATCCATATCCGCAACAGCTAGCGTCCCTTCCATGATTGCCTTTTCTGAGTCAGAATCCCTTAACCGATTCTTCGACCATTCATCAAGTTGTGAGAAATTCTCTATTTTGTACACAATCATGTAAGACGCATCTCGAGGTCCGAGACGCCAGGTTCTTCCAATAGCGAGAACCGGTGCATCTTCGGGGTGTAGTTCAACCCAACGCCTATAGCCTCCTTCAATAACGTCTCGAAATCGGTCCCAACTGACATCAGGTTTTTTTTTGAAGAATTCCACGTAATACATTTTTTTAAACCAAATTTGCTTGAAAATTGTCTTAGATATGATTATAAGAAGTGTATCATCTACTCGACAATAAACAAATAGTAGCCTCTATTCTAGGCCGAAGGATCAAGAATTATGACTCATAAAGTTCATGCACATACCGTTGAAGGCTTAATCCCTCAAGAAGACCTTGGTATCACTCTGACTCATGAACATCTTTTTTCGGATGGGTCGAGTTTTTTCGAGCTGGATGATTCAGATGATGCAGAAGAATTTGCAAATATGCCATTGACTTCTGATCTCATCGAGCGAGTAATACTTAGCTCCTGTTCTAATAGAGACAACATTAATCTTGACGATCCGGAGATTGTTATTTCGGAGCTTGACGATTTTATTCGGTTAGGTGGCCATACCATTGTAGATGTTACACCAGAAGGTATGGGTCGAGACCCTCATGTCCTTCAAATGATTTCGCGTCGCGCCGGAGTGCCGATCGTAATGGGATGTGGATTTTACTGTGAGTATTCTTGCCAACCATGGGTTTTAAATGCAACCATTGATGAGCTTATGCAGAGAATGGTTAAGGACTTAACTGATGGCATTGACGGAATACGCTCGGGTATCATTGGTGAGATAGGCATTAATGGTCAGGAACGGGGCACGCTTAACTATGTTGGCGACATGACTCCGATGGAAGAGAGATCACTTCGAGCAGCCTGCCGAGCCTCTGTCGAAACAGGTGCGGCACTAAGTATTCATCAGCCGAACAGAGCATCTGCTGTACCTAAAATATTGTCGGTACTTGAATCGGAGAATATGAATCCGGAAAAGGTAATTCTCTGTCATATGAGCTCAATATGGGATTTTTCGATGCACCTATATGCATTGGAAAGAGGTTATCGAATTGGTTATGATAATTTTGGGATGATGCTTAAAAATAGCCGTATGCGCTATCTAGACGATTCACAGAGAATGGACTGGCTCGTCGAAGTGTTTAAGCAAGGTTATGGAAATCAAGTTTTGGTTTCGCATGATATTTGGTGTAAGGTTCAATGGAAACACTTTGGCGGTGGGGGGTACGGCCATTTTCTAAGAACAATCGTACCAAGCCTACTCAGTAGGGGTTTCACCGATTCAGATATTAATTTATTGTTAGTCAAAAACCCTGCCGAGCTCATTGCTTACTAAAAAGACAAGTGATCTATTCCTAATGTGCTTGTCCAGGCTGACTGAAGTAGACTGATAATCCTAAGTTGTTAGATGGTCTCAAGTGATTCCGAATCATAAATACAGATTATGCCTATTCCTAATAATCAAAAAATCGAGAAATTCGCAAAGCTCAGTTGTTTAAGGGCAGGTTGGGGATGAGTGTCATTGGGTCGCCACCACATCTGACTTACTAGGGTAGTTTTCGGCGCCTGGGTTCATCTAGTACTCGCTCAATACGATACACTTGGTCTTCTTGTAGTAATTGATGACCGGGAAGCGCAATTTCGCCGACTAAATTAAAAAGGTATACTCTTTTTAGACGGCGTAGCACCCAAGACATCTGGCAGTGATTCGCTCCTTAGCAAGCCGATAACGCTATTGAGGTCATCAAACCGCGTCCATCGCTTAAATATGCGTACCGGTCTTAGAGGCGCGTGAACAGTCATCACCCGTACGTGTATATATTTTGCTAAGCCGATTCTCCATAACGATTCTGGAATCGTAGGGAATCTGCGAAATAAGTATAGATGCTATTATGCACGGCTTGCAGACCCTTTTATTATATACGTCTAATAAATACCATTGAAGGCGGGTGTGGGCACTCTGTGTCGCATAACAAAATAAAAAAGTACGTATACTTATGAGCGTATCCCTTGTAGCATTCTGAGAACTAAACCTTAATCAGTAAAAGTTTTTTGGGGAATATTTATGGAATATTTATACAGAGCGTACCAGGACCCTATACAAAGGCCGCGGTATACGGGCATCCCTACATTTATGCGGGTACCGTATTCTGAGGATTTAGAAGTTGTGGACATCGGACTAGTTGGAGTTCCATTTGATGGGGGGGTTACTAATAGAACTGGCGCGCGTCATGGCCCACGAGAGATTCGAAACCAGTCGAGCTTAATGCGCAAGATGAATCCGGCGAGTGGTATAGATCCCTATAAAATGAGTCGCGTATTTGATATTGGGGATGCATGGGTTCAATCACCATTTAATCTTGAAAGTGCTCTTGCTGAGGTTCAGAAATTTTATGAATATGCCCATAGTCATAACGTAGTGCCTGTGTCAGCGGGAGGTGATCATTCAATCACGCTTCCGATTTTTCGTGCTATAGCAGCTAATGAGCCCCTCGGAATGGTGCACTTTGATGCTCATTGTGATACTGGCGATGATTACCTAGGTTCTAAGTTTCATCATGGAGCTCCATTCAGACGAGCTGTCGAAGAGGGATTGTTGGATCCGGAGAGAACTATTCAAATTGGTATTCGTGGCTCTTTAAACGATTCAGATATGTGGAAATTCAGTCACGATAGCGGTATGCGAGTTATCTATATGGATGAGTTTTATGATCGTGGACCAAAGGAGGTAATTAAGGAAGCGAGACAGGTAGTCGGAGATGGCCCTACCTATATTAGTTTTGATGTTGACGGGTTAGATCCTGTTTACGCGCCTGGAACTGGGACACCTGAAATTGGTGGATTTACGAGCATTGAGGCGCAAATAATGATTCGGGGTTTGCGCGGCCTCAATCTTAGGGGTGGAGATGTTGTTGAAGTTGCACCGCCATTTGATCCAAGCGGAAATACTGCTCTTGTTGGGGCAACAATGATGTTTGAAATTTTGTGTGTAGTATCAGAATCTATGTCAATGAGGAAGGCTAGTGAGAGCAGAGAATAATTGGCTCGGCGAGACTCACTCAACCGGGAACCCACTAGCGAGAAGTTCGTTAAGCATTCGTGTAGGCTGTGATCATCTCTAAATTAGCCCAGTCTTTAATTTGGGCGTAACACCATAACTGAGTGCGAAGATTCGGCCAGCCATTTGTTGGCGTAGATTTATTAGACGTTTAAATTCTACAATTAAGATCTCACGGGTTTTTAGATTTCTATAGACGGTATCAGGCGTGCCAATAATCGACTCACCATTGACAAGTAAAGAAGGGAAAACAAAGTTGTGCGTCCCGTTGCATCAAGAGGGTCTTGAAAAATTGGCTCCCCCGGCTGGGCTCGAACCAGCGACAAGCGGATTAACAGTCCGCTGCTCTACCAACTGAGCTACAGGGGATTAATAATGCTGGCATTATACCGTGGTCGATGAGATTGAGTACCCCTGCCTTTACATAAAGAACGAGCATGTTTTTAGAAAAAAACGCAATTCGATTTTTTAGACATCAAAATTTAGGTTCTAGGAATTCTGTTGCCCTAGGCTAAATTTGTGCAAATCAGTATTTCAGTAGAGGATCTAGACCCAGACTTAAATTAATTATAGATAAGCTCACACTCAAAAAAATCTTTTCTATCAACAAGTAAATATCGAATATTGGCATTCTACCTTAGAATAGAAAGGATTTATATATAAATTTATTCAGAGTTGATAGTCTGGTGCTTTAGACTGCTAAGTATGGCTTCGTCAATAATTGCCGAGGCCTTGAGCAAGTATCGGTCTGATTCAACCGAAAAGAGAACTCAGCGGTTTATATCATGTAATTATTCAAATGACTTAAGGAGTGAGAATAAGTTTAAATTAAGGAGGGATAGATGAAAAGAATTGTCGTTGACCAAGTAGATGGAAACGGAATCTATTGTTCGAGGTTGGCTGCGGGAGGGCCTTTCGTTTTTATGGCTGGCGTGTCAGTTGATGAGGATGGAGCTTTCGCAGATGATGCTGTCGTGCCGGCACCCTATCATTTATCTCCGTCCGCTCAAGTTCGTTATCAAACCCAATCTATCTGGGATCGTTATAGACGCGGACTTGAACAGCTTGGCTCGAGTTGTAGTGATGTAGTTCAAGTAGAGCAGTATATTTCAAGAAAAGCTCATGCGGATGGATATCTTGAAGTCAGTCGGGGACCAGGATTTATGGAGCGCGGTCGTCCTGGAAGCGCCCTTATTGCGACAGGTGATTTTGCACCATATCAATGCGTAGTAAATCCAACAGGCATTGCTGTGATTCCACAGGAAGGATACAAAAAAGTGATTGGTGGAACTGGAGAGCAAGATCCGGGAAAACGTCCAGAGTTCGGAGAAGCCTATGCTGAAGAGCCCGTCTATAACGAAATTGTGACCGCGGGAGACTACGTTTTCACCGTAGGTGACTGGTCATCAGATTACGCGACCGGTATAAGATCAGATGTAAAAGCAGATGACTGGATTTGGTGGGGTAATGAAGCTCGAAATGAAACTAATTTTATTCTAAAAACCTTAGCTACCCGACTAGAGAACGCTGGAACTTCTTTAGTCAATGCCGTACATTGTACGGTGTTCCTGATAGACTTGGCAGATTTATATGAGGTCGATTTAGTGTGGAAAAAATTTTTTCCCACCGATCCGCCGGCTCGAACTGTTATACCAATTCGAGGCCTTGGAACACCTCGCGCTGAAGGGCCAAACACTCACGCTGAGGGAGCAATGAAGATGGAGTCAATGTTCCAGAGTGTCCGTCTCAGCAATAAAACAACTCGTGAGGTAGTTAACACAGGTGCCCCTATCTTGGGGCATGAATCTGAAGCTGTACGAGCTGGCCACTTACTTTGGACATCTTCATTAATCGCTGGTAATGAATCAGGTTTGGTGACAGATTTAGATATCCACAGTCAACTCACTTACCTTTTTTCACGGTTAAGGGATATCTGTGAAGTTGGTAATACAAGTCTGGATAACTTGCTTCGTCTAAGAGCATACGTAACTAATCCAGATGATTCCTATGCTATATACGCAATGTTAAAGCAACTAGTCCCAGCCGATCCGCCAGCTGTTTGCATAACCAGTGTACCAGCTCCTCTACAAGTGCCGAATGCAACAGTTATGTTGGATGGTGTCATATTTATACCTTAATTCAAGTTATCCTCCTTTCTGAGAATTTAAAAAAAGAGAACTGCCATTATGTGTTAACTGATCTTATAGTTAGGGACAAATAATTTCCTCAACATGTAAAATTAGCGGTTGATTAGATTTAATTTTATGCAATCTCTATATGTGAACAATAGCATGCGAAATTTTAATTTGGTAAGTAGTTTTGAACCGGCTGGAGACCAACCAGAAGCTATATCATCGTTATGTGATGGCGCTATTTCCGATAGATCTTATCAAACACTTCTTGGTGTTACTGGTTCAGGAAAAACATTTACTATCGCTCATGTCATCCAAAAGACGGAGAGGCCTAGCCTGATTTTAGCCCCGAACAAAACTCTTGCTGCGCAGCTTTATGCAGAAATGAGAGATTTTTTCCCGGAAAATGCTGTTGAGTACTTTGTATCTTATTATGATTATTATCAACCGGAAGCTTATGTCCCAACCACTGATACATATATAGAAAAAGATGCCAGCATTAACGATCATATTGATCAGATGCGATTATCGGCTACAAAAGCATTGCTAGAGCGAAAAGATACAGTAATTGTTGCAACTGTATCTGCGATTTATGGGTTGGGTGATCCGAAATCATATCATGGGATGGTTATGCATTTGCGCAGAGGGAGCTCAATAAATCAACGTGAAATTCTTCGTAGACTTGCAGAACTTCAATACACACGCAACGACTTAGAACTACGGCGTGGCACCTTTCGAGTACGCGGTGATGTAATTGATATCTTCCCGGCGGAATCGGATCAATTTGCTGTTAGGATAGATTTATTTGATGACAAGATAGAACGACTTTTAAAATTTGACCCATTGACTGGAGTGGTGGTCGTTGATCTAAACCGTTATACGATTTATCCCAAAACTCATTATGTTACTCCTCGAGAAGTGTTGGCACGGTCGATCTCTTTAATTCAAGAAGAACTAGAGCAGCGTTTAACTCAACTTCGGGAATCCAATCGACTGGTAGAAGCGCAACGGTTAGAGCAACGCACTAAATTGGATATTGAGATGATGGAGCAATTAGGGTTTTGCAGTGGTATTGAAAATTACTCTAGGTTTCTATCAGGACGCTCTGCTGGGGAGCCGCCTCCTACTCTAATCGACTATTTGCCAAAGAGTTCGCTGATTATCATTGATGAGAGTCATGTTACAGTCCCTCAGCTTGGAGCGATGTATCGTGGGGATAGATCGCGAAAAGAGAATCTAGTCGAATACGGATTTCGCTTACCATCAGCATTAGACAACCGGCCATTGCGGTTCGATGAATTTGAAGCTTTACTAGGAAATGTTATTTTCTTCTCTGCAACACCTGGTAATTATGAAATGGAAAAAAGCATACAAGTAGTCGACCAAGTGGTAAGGCCGACGGGACTGGTTGATCCGGTAATCGAAGTTAGACCCGCGCAAACTCAAGTTGACGATTTGATGACTGAAATACTGATACGCAGTAAAGTGAATGAACGAATTTTAGTAACAACTTTAACAAAACGTATGTCAGAAGATTTAACTGACTACCTTTCTGATCACCAAATTCGAGTACGCTATTTGCACTCGGATATTGATACCGTCGAAAGAGTGGAAATACTTAGGGATCTTAGATTAGGAGCTTTCGATGTGTTGATAGGAATAAATTTGCTTAGAGAAGGATTAGATTTACCGGAGGTTTCGTTAGTCGCGATTCTAGATGCCGACAAAGAAGGATTTCTTCGGTCGGCTCGCTCTTTAATCCAAACAATCGGGAGAGCTGCACGTAATATCAATGGAAAAGCAATTTTATATGGAGATAAGATAACTAAGTCGATGCAACAAGCGATAGATGAGACGGAAAGGAGACGCCAGAAGCAAAGTGATTTTAATCATAAGAACGGTATATCACCAAAAACAATTCAAAAAGAGATAAATGAGATAATTGATGGCATTGACCGTGGGTCTTCAAGGAAAAATGGAAGAAAATCTAAGGGAACTAATAAGAAGTTTAATGATCAAATAGAAGTAGATCTATTGCGATCACCGAAAGATTTTTCGAAAAAATTAGCCGACCTTGAGAAAAAAATGTATAAATATGCTGATGACATGGAATTTGAAAAAGCAGCACAACTTAGAGATGAGATAGCCATGCTAAAAAAAAGAGTTTTTGCTTGAGTATCTTTCGAATATTTTCGAATTAGATTTAATATTGGAGTTTAATTTTGAAACAGTATAACTTAAACCGTTACAAATACCAGCAACAAGAACAAAAACGTACCGCGGTTTATCAGAATATCACTGGAAACGAAGGTCCGTCACCGCTAATGAAACGCTATCTAGGCACGCAACGCAGTCGCAACCAGGTACCCAGCAAGAAAGAAGAAAAAAATTAAACACCTAACGCGCACTTTGGCGAGGCTCATAGCTTTGAATTTAAAGCTTTTTATATATTGTCAGTAAGAGCTTTTTTCCAGTGTTTTCTGCATAAAGATATATAAGTTTCATTGCCGCCGACTTGAATTTGAGCTCCAGTTTGCATCGGTCTATTGTCGCTGCCTAACCGAATAACCATGGTTGCTTTTCTTCCGCAGTGACAGATCGTTTTTATTTCGATAAGCTCATCGGCTATGGCAAGTAACTGATGACTTCCTTCAAAAAGGTTTCCCTGGAAATCTGTACGAATCCCATAAACGAGCACTGGAATGGCAGCATAGTCAACCACATCGCTTAGCTGGTTAACTTGTTTTTTAGTTAAGAATTGACCTTCATCAACTAAAATACAGCTGATTTCATGTTTTTCTGAGATATCAATGATTAAATTATATAAGTCGTCTGTATTAAAAAATATTGTAGCTTTGGCTGAGAGCCCAATTCGAGAAACAATTTCTGTGGTTGCTTCTCTATCATCAGTTTTGGGCTTAAGCAGAACAGTTGACATTCCTCGCTCTTCGTAGTTATGACTAGATTGGAGTAAGGTAGTAGTTTTGCCAGCATTCATTGCTGAATAGTAAAAGTATAATTTGGCCATGTAGCGAAAATTTAGGTTGTTTAGCAGAATGACGTGAGGCTCAAAGGATACAAAAATCATTAAGCTGGGATTTTTTTGATTTATTTCCTGTTTATTGTACCGCTGTTTTCAAATTTCTTTCTATCTTCGGTAAGACTGATTGACAAATCAGGCCTACATCGTCCGAAGTTTGTGTAGAATACTGGGATAGGTAGAATATCAGGCGCGTAGCTCAGCGGTAGAGCACTTGCTCGACACGCAAGTGGTCGGTGGTTCGATCCCACTCGCGCCTACCA
>MDTE01047015.1_pt1 | contig 61442 bp, 52 predicted proteins | sample 811231 | NCBI WGS metagenome assembly MDTE01 (sample SAMN05326651, study PRJNA326480) | marine metagenome | isolation source: seawater | place: Indian Ocean: Red Sea | collected 2010
CTAATTTGGTATAATTAACTGATAAATAAGGATATTTTATTTTTGAATGCGCCCCGAAGAGGATTCGAACCTCTGGCCTTCCGCTTAGGAGGCGGACGCTCTATCCAGCTGAGCTATCGGGGCATAGTGTTGTGACCCTGACCGACGTCTAAGATACTATACTAATAACTAGCCTGAGCGAGGAAACAAAGTTATTAAGTCTTAACCTAACTCAGTCGAATGATTAAAAATCATATGTATCTATAGCAACAAAAATATCGTTACTTTTGGAGATTTCCATTATGACAAGGATCAACCTTATTACTACACTAACAATGTCTTTCCTCTACTTGTGGGGTTTGTCACAAAGTCATGCTCAACTAGCAGGCCTTGAGAATGGAGAATGGCGATTTTTAACAGGCGATGCAGGAAGCACGCGCTCTGCACCACAGCTTGATCAAATTAATGCAGATAACTTCTCAGATCTGGAAGTAGCCTGGATCTGGCGAGGTGATAACTTTGGGCCAGGCGTGGAATACACCATGAGAGCTACACCCGTCTATGCTGATGGTGTGCTCTATACAGTAGCTGGACAACGCAGACAGGTAGTTGCCATCGATCCCGGCACTGGTGAAACACTTTGGACTTTTCGTGAACCACAAACTACTAGATATTTACGTTCCCCAAGAAGGGACTTTGGTAAGGGAATTGCCTATGCAGAGGTTGATGGACGAGGAGTTGTTTATATTACTAGCCCTTCTTTTTTCCTTTGGGCATTGGATGCAAAAACGGGACGCCCACTGGAAAACTGGGGTAGCCCGGTTCCATTAGAAGGTTTTTCACAAACCGGTGTTGTTGATTTAATACCTGACCTGATCAAGGACTGGGGTCCGTGGGAGGAATGGACAGGAGGACCATATGACCCTGACTATGGTATTCCAAGGCCACTTGGCGAGGTAACTGCCTCATCACCACCTATCGTGGTCAATGGTGTCATCGTAGTCTTGGCTGGCCATGAACCGAGTTATGATCAGACTCGTATAGAAAACGTACCGGGCGACATAATGGGATTTGATGCCCGAACGGGGGAGTACCTTTGGAAGTTTCATGTCATTCCAAGGCCAGGGGAGTTTGGTAATGATACTTGGGGAAATGAATCATGGCGCTGGTCAGGAGATATATCTCAATGGGCACCGGCATCTGCAGACCCTGAATTAGGTCTGGTCTATGTTGTTACCAATGCATCAACAGTTCAGTCTTATACTGGCCATCGCCCCGGATATAATCTTTTTGGTGGAAGCGTACTTGCACTGGATGTAGAGACAGGGGAACGCCGATGGCACTATCAGATCCACAGAAGTGAGCAGTGGAATTACGATACACCAGCTGCACCAATCCTGCTGGACCTCACGGTGGATGGAGAAGAAATCCCCGCCTTGGTACAAAACACTAAACAAGGACTGATTTTTGCCTTCAACAGGGAAACAGGCGAACCAATTTGGCCTATTGAAGACCGTCCTGTTATTCAGACAGAGGTGCCTGGTAACTACACAGCCCCAACACAACCCTATCCTACTCGACCGGAACCATTAGACCCGATAGTCTGGGATGGGATCACAGAAGAATTTGTTATCGACTACACCCCTGAGCTAAAAGAACGCGCTTTGGAGCTTCTCAGCAGATTCCAGGTAGGCGGGCTCTACGTACCTCCACTACCCTACCCTCACGATAATGATTTTATAAATAGCGTCGGTTGTAAAGGTGGTTTAAACATCTATCATCCGCCAGTCGCTGACCCGACAACAGGGATTATGTACGCCTCTCATGTCAGGGAATGTACAGCTCCAGGGTTTTTAGTACCCACCAACGGCGTTGATGAAGAAAGAATACATTTTGCTGGAGCCTCAGCTGAGAGCTGGAGAGGAAATGAAAGACATACCCCGACTACTGGCACAACGGTCGCTGCATATCATCCGGGAGGTCCAGTAGCAGCCCTTCCAAATATTCAGGGGTTACCTCTATACAAGCCACTGTTTCAAGGATTAGCAGCTTATGACATGAACACAGGGGATAAACTCTGGGATATTCCAGTTGGAAACACACCACAACAATTACTTAACCACCCAATGCTTCAGGGGGTAGAGATTCCTAATACCGGTGGCACTGGTCATTCTATTCAAATGGTCGTGGGCGACCTTCTTGTACAAACCACAGAGGATTTGAGAGGTCAGGCAGAACTCGGGCCAAATGGAGATCCGCTTCTTCATGCACGAGATAAACTAACTGGCGAAATTCTCGCTAGTGTTGAAATACCAATTCCTGGTGAGTACGGAATGATGACCTATATGCATGAAGGAAGGCAGTATATTCTTCTTCAAGCCGGTAGCCCAAGACGAAGACAACCGGGCGCTCTCTTAGCTGTAGCATTACCTTAAATTATCCAGAGTACGACAGTTTATGTTCAGAAATTACAGTGAAAGTTATGAACAGATTCGTGAGGCCGTAGAACGTCTATGTGATGATTTTCCTGGGGAATACTGGCGTCTTCAGGATCAGGAAGCTAGTTATCCATCTGAGTTTGTACAGGCGCTTATCGATACCGGTTATTTATCAGTTTTGATTCCTGAAGAATATGGCGGAAGCGGCCTTGATCTCAAGGCTGCTTGCATCATCCTAGAAACCATTCATAAGTCCGGTGGCAATGGAGCAGCTTGTCATGCACAAATGTATACGATGGGAACATTGCTCAGACATGGCTCAGTAGAACAAAAGGAAAAGTGGTTACCTGGTATTGCTGAAGGCTCTTTAAGATTACAAGCATTTGGTGTAACTGAACCCAGTAGTGGAACCGATACAACCCGCATTACGACAACAGCAGTACGTGATGGAGATGACTATATTATAAATGGACAAAAAATTTGGACATCACGAGCGGAACATAGTGACTTAATGATCCTTCTTACAAGAACGGAAGATAGAGGTTCTGTATCCAAACCAACAAAAGGTCTTTCTGTCTTTCTTGTTAACCTAAATGAAGCCGAAGAGGATTCAGTCACCATTACTCCAATAGAGACCATGATTAATCATGCAACCACAAGCGTGTTCTTCGATAATTTTCGTGTACCTGCTGATAGCCTGATTGGTACAGAAGGAGAAGGCTTTAAGTATATTCTAGACGGGATGAATGCAGAACGTATCCTAATTGCTGCTGAATGTATTGGTGACGCAAGATTTTTAGTAAAAAAAGCATCTGATTATGCTTCTGAAAGAGAAGTTTTTGGACGACCCATTGGACAAAACCAAGGAATTCAATTTCCGATTGCAGAATCACATATTCAGACAGAAGCAGCAGCTTTGATGGTAGAGAAAGCAGGCTCAGATTTTGACTCTGGCAAGCCTTGTGGTACAGAAGCAAATATGGCCAAGCTACTAGCATCAGAGGCTTCATGGCAAGCGGCTGACGTATGTATGCAAACATTAGGCGGCTTTGCTTTTGCACAAGAATATGATGTTGAACGAAAATTCCGTGAAACACGTCTTTATAGAATAGCCCCAGTTTCAACAAATCTAATACTTTCTCATGTAGGCACTCATGTGCTTGGCATGCCTAAATCGTTCTGAAGTCTAAACTTAATCAAACCAATTTCATGGAGAACCAGATTTGGAAAGCCTGACAAGCAAACTTATTGACTTTATAGAATCAAAACCAATATCGGACACAGATCTTACGGCTGCCTCACATTTCGTTTTAGATACTGTTGCGTGTGTTATTGGCGGACAAAATTCAATACCAGGAAAAATTTTAAAAAACTGGTTTGATGATGCCGATCAGGGGACAGGTTCTGATGTTTTTCTGGCAAGTGGACTTGCACACATTCTAGAGATAGATGATCTTCATAGAGACTCTGTTGTGCATCCTGGTAGTGTTGTTATCCCACTAGCCTGGCACCTAGCTGCCAGGCTAGGAAAAAGTGGGCGCGATTTTCTAGAGGCCGTGCTTTACGGCTATGAAGCAACTACTCGCATTGGGATGGCTGTAGGTCCTGCTCATTATAAGGTATGGCATAACACTTCAACCTGTGGGCCATTTGGTGCAGCCATGGCCGCATCAAAACTTCTTGGACTTTCCCGGGAACAAACTATATGGGCATTAGGCAGTGCAGGAACTCAATCATGTGGACTATGGCAATTTCTTCCAGATGAAGCTATGAGTAAACACTTACATACAGCTCGTGCTGCTGAGGCAGGTTATACAGCAGCCACTTTAGCGTCTCGCGGTTTTACTGGTGCAGAGTTAATACTTGAAGGTGAAAAAGGCTTTTTCCGAGCTTTATGCCCTGATGCTATTCCTGAAGCTATACTTGCTAACCCAAATTCACCATGGCAATTAACACAAACCTCCATTAAACCTTGGCCGTGTTGTCGCCACACACACCCTACGATTGATGCCGCACTTGAGCTTCACAGCAGTTTTAATCCTCAAACTGAATACCATATTCAAATAGAAACTTTTCAAGCTGCACTAGATGTATGCGATAGACCATCACCTCAAACAGCATATACAGCTAAATTTTCGCTACAGCATTGTGTAAATGTTGCACTAACCGATGGTGCAGTTAATTTTGGTTCGTTTGATGACACGCAAAGAAAAAATTTATCTAAAAGTCGCAATAAAATCTCTGTAATAGCGACGCCCGAATACAATGATGCTTATCCTGAAAGATGGGGTGCAACAGTTCGGATTACCTCACCTTCAAAAGAGGCAATCACTGCTGTCCGCAAAGATTGCAAAGGAGACCCACAGTCACAGTTAACTCCTGAGGAAATCAAGACCAAAGCAAAAATGGTTTTGAGTAATGCAGAATCACAAGATGGCTCTGAACAACTTATTGAACAGATTCTCGAATTAGGTGAAACCGAGAAAATGCCTGCTTTTCCACTTGAAGGAACGGAGAAAATTCATTGAAACAATCTGACATAGATAATTTACGCAGTTGGGAAGGCAACCAAGAAACTCGGGAAGATACTATTTCGGTAGCTTCTGTACGCGCACTTGCTTCAACACTTGATTATGACCCTGCCAAATATAATGAAGGAGTAGCACTACCGCCGTTATACCACTGGCTGACATTTCTAGAAACAACAAGATTCAGTGAAATGGCAGAAGACGGCCATGCCGAGAAAGGTGGGTTCATACCCCCTGTACCCTTTCCAAGAAGAATGTTTGCTGGTGGTCGAATCAAGTTTTCAGGAGATTTACTGATAGGTCAGAAAGTTAAACGCATCTCTACAATTCAATCTGTAATACATAAAAATGGACGAACCGGGGAGATTATCTTTGTAACTGTGGAGCACCAAATAAGCAATGAACACGGTGTACAACTAGTTGAGGAGCATGACATTGCCTATCTACCAGGTCCTCAAAAGAAACAAGATATAGAATTAACAACAAAGGAAATCCCAAAATCTGACTTTTCTCGACTGATAAAACCTGACGAAAGACTCCTATTTAGATTCTCTGCTCTTACTTTTAATTCTCACCGTATTCACTATGATTTACCTTATGTGCAATCTGAGGGATACCCTGCTGTTGTTGTGCATGGACCACTTACAGCAATGTTACTTGCCGACTTAGTCTGGCGTGAAAATGAGTTTTCTCCACTTAAAGAGTTTTCTTTTCGCGCCAAAAATGCCTTATATATTGGAGACACAATACACCTTGCAGGCAACCAAACTGACGGGGTTGTGCAGTTAAGCGCGCATAATGATCATGGTGTTGAGTGTTTCTCAGCAAGAGGGGTTCTACGGTAACCTTTAGCTTTCAAAAAAACTATGAAGCAATGTTCTCTGTTATCTCACAAAAACTAAGCTAAAATAGTAATTAGTCGTCTATACGGCAAAAAATAACAATAAAGAGGATAGCCCGATGGCAGAATTTGATGCTGATAAACTTGGCAAAAAGCTTGATGAAATCAACCAAGAATATTTCACCAAAATAGATAATAAGCTTGATAAGGTGTTCAATGAGCTAAGGACAAGCAAGGCGGGTCCTAAACGCGCCGAAAATTTCAACTTTCCTGCGAATCGCCTTACTGGTTAAAATTCATTTATGTATTAAGGACAAACTAATGCGTGCTTTGCAACTAATTTTGATCTCAGTTCTATTTTTCTATGCATCATCAGCTTTCAGCCAAGGTTTCACATGGTCTGAATACATTAGCAGAGACGATCATTTTAGTATCAGCTTTCCTGGAGACCCGTCTGTTGAAGAAATTTCATACCCCACTGAATACAGAATAAATCTGCCTGGACGTGTATATAGTTACGAACAAAATGATCACCTCTTTTCTGTAACCGTCGTGGATTACAACGATGCAATCGATATCCATCATGCCCGTAATGAACGGTGCAGGGAATCTGGTGGAGATGGAGATCTTTGCCAAGATGATGGTCCCGAAGAAGTTCGCGGAGCCATTGTGTATGCCTCATGGAACATACTGAAGCGAGATGATGCTAAAACTGTACATTATGCTCATTACAATTCAGACCGAGTTGAGGGTCACAACATCAGACAAATCAGAGATGATGGAGCGCTCATTACTTCTGTGGTCCATATGCATGAAGATAAACTTTATATAGTAGAAGCAACTGTTCCAAAAGGAAGGCCAGCACCTGGATTGTTTCAGATCTCATTAGCCTTTTTGGACGAGGATTACAATCGAATTCGTTACGATTGGGTAGGAACAATGCTTTACTCTAACGGATACCCACCAACGCCACGCGTTAGATAAAGGAAATCAGGGAGATAAAAATGATTCAGAAATTTTGGCTTAAAACAGTATGTTTTTTTAGCGTTTTTATTATTACTCTTGTAATTCCAACGCATGCTCATCATTCTCACAATGCATATGAAATAACTATATGGACAGACATAGAAGGCACAGTTAGTGAAGTTCATCTCATCAATCCTCATTCCTGGCTTTATCTTGATGTTATGGATGAAAATGGAGAAATAGTTACATGGTCATTGGAAGCTGCTGCTCCAAATTCAATTTTTGAAAATGGCGTAAAGCAAGAAGATGTGAAACCCGGAGATCCAATAAAGGCAAGAATACATTTGCTTCGTGATGGAACAAACGGAGGCCTTCTGGGTTATATAACACCCATGCATGGAGATGAAACGCGTGGGCATGGCATTGAGCTTGAGTGGGACTGATTTCGATAATCGACCAAAATACCCGCCAAAGACACTGGATTACCTTCATAATTGATGGCGTATAAGAAAAATATGCTTTTTTTTAAGTTTAATATCCATTTTCTGGACATTAATTTTTAGCTTGCCTGCTATAAAGTAATCCAATATGTCAGGACTACTCTCTAAAGAACGTATTATTGCAAAACCTGGTTTCAACCGATGGTTAGTACCGCCTGCATCCATTGCTATCCATTTATGCATTGGTTCTGTTTATGCGTGGAGCATCTTTAATCCAGCTCTTATTCGTGTATTTGGTGTAGTGACTCCCGCAGCTGATGACTGGTCCTTGAGTAATGTTGTATGGATTTTTACTGTGGCAATTGTCTCTCTTGGTCTTGCAGCAGCATTTGCTGGCAAGTGGCTTGAAGAAGTAGGTCCGCGCAAGGTTGGTGTCGTAGCAGCGATGTGTTGGGGCGGCGGGTTCCTTATCGGTGGACTTGGAATAGCACTACATCAACTATGGCTGATCTATTTTGGTTATGGAGTAATTGGTGGGTGTGGGCTTGGCCTTGGTTATGTATCTCCAGTTAGTACTCTGATTCGTTGGTTTCCTGACCGGCGAGGGATGGCAACGGGAATGGCAATTATGGGCTTTGGTGGAGGAGCAATGATAGGCGCTCCATTGAAAGACTGGCTGATCAAGACCTTCTACAGAGCACCAGACTATCTTGGCCCTTTATCAGATATAAATTTAGTTACTAATGCTGGAAGACGTTTTGCTGCCATGGCTGACGGGCTTCATGAAGTTACGGTAGTAGGTTCTAATGATATTGCGAATATGATCATGCCTGGCCCAGAGGGGGTTTATTTAGTCAATACAGGAAGTGTCGGAATAGCCCAAGCATTTATAGCCTTGGGAATTATCTATTTCATTGTGATGATGTTTGCTGCTTTTTCATACAGAATCCCTGCAGCTGACTGGAAACCTGATGGATGGACACCTCCAGATGATAGTGCGCGTGCTAAGAAAATGATCTCAACTCATGACGTAGATATTGATCAAGCACTTCGTACACCCCAATTTTACCAGCTCTGGATTGTTCTCTGCTTCAACGTCACAGCTGGTATTGGTGTATTAAGTGTTGCTCGAACCATGATGACTGAAATCTTTGGCACAACGTTACCCCATATTGTTGATAGTGCTTATGCTGCAACCTATGTCGTCATGATCAGCGTCTTCAATATGGTTGGTCGGTTTTTTTGGGCTAGCACTTCTGACTATATCGGCAGACGAACCACTTATTGGATTTTCTTTGCATTGGGAATTCTTCTGTATGTATCTATCCCCTACACTGCTTCACAAGTTAGCGTATCTCCTAGCATTCTATGGTTAATCTACTTTTATGCCACCACAATGATTATTTTCACCATGTATGGTGGCGGATTTGCCACTATTCCAGCTTATCTTGCTGATATATTTGGCACTAAATATGTTGGCGGAATTCATGGTCGACTATTAACTGCATGGAGCACTGCCGGTGTACTGGGGCCCTTAGCAATAACTTCTCTCAGGGATAACGCAAGCTCTAAAGCAATCAATGAATTAGCAGTAAGCGTGAATCCTGCTATATTTCAGTCAACCTATGGTGCAGAAATAACCCAGTTACAGGAATTGGTTGATCAAAATACTGTGACAATCGCAAACCTTATGGAGATTGTTCCTCCGGGAACAATTGACCCCACTAGCAGTCTTTACAACACTACTATGTTTCTTATGGCAGGATTGCTAGGCATTGCTTTATTTGCGAATGCCTTTATGAAGCCAGTTGATTCTAAACATCATATGTAAATCGACTAATTAGATAAACAATTAAAACCCTTCAGTTGATGTAAACAGCCCTACACGAAGATTTGTTGCCTGATAAATGGTCCTTCCATCTACGTCCATAGTTCCATCACCAAGCCCCATCACAAGCTTTCTATTAATAACTCTTTTCATATGAACGTGATAACGTACAAGTTTACTCTCGGGAAGCACCTGTCCTTGAAACTTAACTTCCCCGACTCCCAATGCTCTGCCTCTACCATTGGCTCCTGACCAAGCTAACCAAAAACCTACTAACTGCCACATGGCATCCAGGCCTAAACATCCTGGCATCACCGGATCTCCATTAAAGTGACAATCAAAAAACCAAAGATCAGGAATAATATCTAGCTCTGCTACTAACTCCCCTTTACCATGTTTGCCACCCGTATCATCTATATTGATAATGCGGTCAAACATCAACATGTTTGGAGTCGGTAATTTCGCATTGCCAGTCCCAAAAATTCCTTTTGTGCCAGATATAAGCAACTCCTCACGAGTATAGCTCGCTTGTTGTGGCGACCGACCATCTGACTCTGTATTTTTAGTATTCACCATATCTCTCAAGACTACATCGAAATAGAAGGATACGTATTCTTATCAAGAATTACACGAAGCAATGTTATTTTTTAAATTGTGAGATTGTCACTACCAGTATAATGGGCTTTCAAAGTGCGTACCTATTTAGCCGATAGTCTAATAGTAATGAGCCATGAAAAAATGGACTGTTATCATTTCAAGCTCCGGGGTAATTACACTCATCTTCCTTCTTTTTGTTGGAGAAACAAGTTCTGTGCTCCCATTAATTAATGACATCACTACTGATACTTCTAATCCGCCGAATTTTAATGCCGTTTCATCCCTTCGACGTTCAGGAGATAATCCCGTGAAATACGGCGGACCAGAAATAGCAGCTCGCCAAAAAAAACACTATGAGGACATCAAACCTATTCATTCAAATCTCAACTCAAATGATGCTTTTTTAAAAGCATTAGAAATTGCAAAAATTATGGGTTGGAAAATTGTTGCTAGTGATTTTAATAGCGGAATGATTGAAGCAACTGACACAACCCGTTTTTTTCGATTCAAAGATGATGTGGTCATACGGATAACAAAATCAGAGCAAGGAAGCCAAGTTGACATCCGCTCTCAGTCACGGATCGGAATTAGTGATCTTGGAAAAAACGCATCTCGAGTGCGAACTTTCATTCAAAAGTTCAACAGCTGAGTCTCAACTGCTACCATCTACTTAATGACAAAGGATAAAAATGTGACCCAACCTCAACTGCCTGATGCTGCTTTAGGGATAGCACCTGTCTCATCGCCTGTAACTGGCAAAATCGTATCAAACGAAACATGCTTAAAAGGTAAATCTGCAAGCTTTGTAAGACATACGGTAATTGATATTAGCGATACGCTTCTTGAAGGAAAATGTTTGGTTGGACAGGCATTCGGTGTCCTTGCTCCAGGAATGAATGAAAAAGGTAAGCCTCACAAGGTCCGTCTGTACTCACTAGCCTGCCCGAGTGATGGTGAAAATGGTGATGGCAAAGTAATTTCCACTACAACAAAACGCGAAATTGGCGAATACTATCCACAAAAGACCGGTGATGATCCAAATGACCATAGTCTGTTTCTTGGTGTTTGTAGTAACTACCTCTGTAACCTAAAACCAGGTGATGAAGTTCGAATTACAGGCCCTAATGGCAAACGATTCCTACTTCCTTCTAAAACAGAACAACATGACTACCTGTTTGTAGCAACTGGAACTGGTATAGCCCCTTTTAGAGGAATGGCGCTAGAGTTATTAGAAAAAAACTCTACTACCAGTCAAGTCCATCTATTGATGGGTGCTCCATACACAACAGACCTCATTTATGACGATCTATTTAAGCGGTTAGAAAAAGAGCACAAAAATTTCCACTACCATACAGCAATAAGTCGAGAGCCAACTTTAGATGGTGGACCAGGACAATACGTTCATCATTATCTTAGTAAACACATAAATATATTTGGCCAATTTTTAGAAAACCCTCGAACATTGCTCTATATATGCGGGTTAGCGGGAATGCAGAGCGGGCTATTCAAAGTAATGGCAGAACATAGTATTGGTAATAACTATTTTACTATCAGAGAAAAGCTAGCAGATATTCCACCATCAGATTGGGACGTAAATCAGGTTCGTAAAGGCGTAAAAATTACTGATCGGTGCATGGTCGAGGTATATTAGTACATAATTTGTATAAACTAAATCAATAATTAGCGAGGATATTAAGTGAGCAATAAAAACAACCAAGCTGATACAGCAATAGAACATACAGAAACTACTTCTGAGTCGGAAGATACAATTAAACTCTCAAGACGAAAAGTTTTACAGGGAGCAAGCGGCTCAATTGCACTCGCTACCTTAGCTGCATGCGACTCAGGCTCTGTGGGGCAGCAAGCACCTCCACAAGCACCTGCACCAACCACTGCTGGAATCAGCGCAGAACCAGCGCCTCGAGGACCAGATCTAACTGGCCGCCTCGCACGTTATATGGTTGATGTTCGTGATACCCCACTGCCACCAAGTGTAGTTTTAGCAGCTAAACACCGGATACTAGATTCAATTGGAGCTGTTGTCTCTGGAGCACAACTTCTACCCGGCGAGGTAGCAATAGACTACATGCGCCTACAAGGAGGAACACCAGAAGCTTCTGTTGCAACAACAGATATCATGACAACCGCAACAAATGCAGCTTTTACTAACGGAATGTTTGGACATGCTGATGAGACCGATGATTTTCATCCTTTTACAAAAGCCCATCCAGGCTGTGTAGTTATACCAGCTGCACTTGCAATGGGTGAAAAGGAAGGCAGCTCGGGGACTGAATTTTTGCGTGCATGTGTACTAGGCTATGACATGTGTTGTCGTTTTCTAGTTGCGCTTCAACCGGCATTGGTTCGTGCAAGAGGTCGAGCAGCTGAAGGTTATAGTTCAACATTTGGAGCGACAGCTACTGCTGCTTCGCTTGCCCGATTCAACGAGACAGAAATGCGTTATGCGATTTCATATGCTGTCCAGCAAGTGTCTGGAGTTTGGAGCTGGGTACGTGATGTTGAACATATTGAAAAGGCTTTTGACTTTAGCGGTATGGGCGCGAGAAATGGCGTTGCTGCAGCTACTATGATTCAGTCAGGGTTCACGGGTGTACTAGATGCACTGGAAGGCCAACGCAATATCATAGACGCACAATCTGTAGAACCTAGCCCCGAAGAAATGGTTGCTGATTTAGGTAGTCGTTTTTACATAGAAGAAACAGCAATCAAAACTTTCCCTACCGGATATCCCACTCAATCTCCTTTAGCTGCATTCTTCATCCTGCGTGAACAATATGGAATAACAGCTGAAAACTTAGAACATATGGTCATTAGATTGCCAGAGGATGGCGCCAGAATAGTTGACAATCGCTCTATGCCAGATATCAATGCACAACACCTTATGTCTGTAGCCGTGGTTGATGGCTATATAGATTTCGAGAACAGTCATTCCTTTGAGCGAATGTCTGACCCTGAGGTACTCGCCGTTAAGGAGCGCATTGAATATATTGCAGATCCAGAGCTTGCTGTAGTGGAAGCTCCGAGAAGTGGATACGTTCAAGTAACCTTAACTGATGGCCAACAAGCTGATCTATTTGTAAGTCATGCTCCAGGTACTCCAGAAAATCCCCTGGATACTGAAGGAGTGAATGATAAAGTTAGAACCTTGTTAGCACCTATTCTTGGTGATAATCGAACAGAAACGTTAATTGAGCGCATCAACAACATTGAGGATGTCGATAATATTCAAGACCTTAGGCCTCTTATTTCAGATTCTGCTTAAGGCATTTGATCACACTCAGAGGGATGGGATAATTCTCATCCCTCTGGTAAGGCAAAGGCATAAATTTCGTTGTGGCCATGAACTGTTCGCACTCGCCCAAGAGCAGTTGGTCTTGCAGTTCCTGATTGTCCATTACCTGTCATAACTACTACATATTGCCTGCCATCCACTGCGTAGGTGATAGTACTAGTCTGAACAATTCCACCAACTACTGTACGCCACAGAATTTCTCCCGTATCGGAGTCGAATGCATTAAATCTTCTCTCTAAATCACCCCAGAATAATAAATCTCCAGCTGTAACAAGAGCAGAGCCATTACCAGGAATTGCCTGGGAATGAATACGATGCATCTCTCCTGTAGATAGATCTATCTTTGCAATTCCAGCATATTCTGAAGGCTCTATACCAGGACGAAGAACTGCATTTCGGGGACCAAAGCCTGCCGGCATTGATGCATTTGCTGCCATATCTAGGCAGGCATCATGAAATGGCACATACAACGAATTTCTAGTTGGATCATAAGCCGTTGACCAAAAACTTCTTGTGTTATGAAAGCAAATTAAACTTCTGTCTCCATCTTGCTTAAATACCCTATCGTAGTTAATGGTAGTGCGGCCTGTCTCTACATTAATGTCAGAAATATTGAATCCCGGAACGTCATATGGAAATGGAGTTGCCCATAAAAACTCACCTGTCATTCTATCTAAGACAAAAACCCCCCCAGCTTCACCAACGCTAGCAACAACTTCACGTTTTTCGCCACGTTGAATACTTGGATTAATCCACTTCACAGCCTCTGGGTCAGGATTGAATGGGGTAGAAAGAATTGTTCTCTCATGGGGATGATCCAGATCCCAATCATCACCAGGTAAATGCTGGTAATACCAAATCAAATCGCCTGTATCTATATCAAGGGCAACTGTCGAATTGCTATAAAGGTCAGCTGGTGCAGTAGCTGAGATTGCCTCAGGACTCCCATGACGAGTCAATCTTGTGTAAGGAATTGGATTTGAAATACCCCAGTAAGTAATCCTTAAATCTGGATCGTAAGAACCTGGCAAACCCCATGAACTTGCAACTCGCTGATCCACTGGAAGATCTCCCCAGCTATCTCCATCTCGGGTACCTGGTGCGGCTGTATTATAAAACTTCCAAATCTCCTCACCTGTAATCGCATCATGGGCTGAAATAAAGCATCCAACACGCTGTTTACAGCTTCTATTTGTCAGGACTTTCCCATCTGCAACTAATACCCCACCAGTATGTTGCGTTCCTGTGTCAGGCTCAAATAACTGAGTTTCCCATTGCACATCTCCAGATCTAGCATCAAGCGCCACTAAAAAGCCATCGGGAGTGGGATAAAAGATTAAATTCTTAAATATTCCAATGTTTTTTATTCGCGCAGTTTCAGGACGACCAACGTATTCAACAGCTTCTGGCGGGATATTACGTCTATATGTCCAAATTTCATCACCTGTTGTCGCATCCACAGCTAAAATGCTAGAACCAGGCTGAGAAAGGTACATAACACCATCATAGACTAGAGGCACGGTCTCCTGGGTGCCCTGCGGCAGCCCTCTTGACCACGCTAAACCTAGATTTGCCACATTATTTCTGTCTATTTGATTAAGAGGACTATAGCGCTGTTGGTCATAAGTCCTATTAATCATGATCCAATCAGAAGGGTCTGGGTTCTCCATGACTTGCTCTGTAATTTCTACATAATCAATAACTTGAGAGACTGCTGCAAAAGAAAAGAAAATAATTGATGCAAGTATTCCTATGAACATCCGTTTCATGATTCCCCCTGTTGACTTTGCTAAAAAGTTCCCTAAAACACATATACCAAACATATTTTTTCCAATTAAACGCGTTCCTGAACTAAAGCAGACTTCTTTTAACACGTAATACTTATAGTAATTACCAGTTTGCCAGCACAATTTTTGAACCAAAATGTCTTATTTTTTTTTATTTAGAAGGGTAGTATATCCCCCTAACGTGTAGGAGAGGGTAATGAACAAGAAAACCATAACTCACAGATGGGAATTTCTCCCACTAATTATACTAGCCTTGGCTTGGACATCTGGTTCTCAAGCTCAGGTGGCCATAGATGGTGATGACATAGGTGGTGTTGTCACAGGCCCAAATGGTCCCGAAGCGGGTGTTTGGGTTATAGCAGAAACTGATGATTTTGAGACCCTGTACGCTAAGATTGTAGTTACAGATGACATGGGCAGATACGTTGTACCTGACTTACCCAATGCTGACTACGATGTATGGGTACGCGGATATGGCCTGATTGATTCTGAGAAGACTAGTGCTAATCCTGGTGATACTGTAAATTTGGATGCAATTAATGCTCCAAATGCAGCAGCAGCTGCCGAAATTTATCCAGCTATTGCCTGGTATTCGATGTTACATATGGCCACAGAAGAAGAAGCTGCTCGCTTTGAAGGCGGTATGGACTTCTATCGCAACCGTATGAATAACAATGGATGCATTGGTTGTCATATGCTTGGAAATAAAGCTACTCGTGAACTTTCTCCTGATCTTGGCGAATTTGAAAATCACCAAGCAGCATGGATTCGTAGAGTTCAATCTGGTCAAGCAGGTGCAAGGATGATGTCTGATCTAGCAGGTGACCTGCAGGGCATTCCATTCAAGTATTTTGCTGATTGGACACAAAGAATTGAAGATGGTGAGTTACCTTCATGGATACCTGAAAGACCACAAGGCCAAGAACGAAATATTGTAGCAACAGTTAGAGATTGGTCCGAGCCTACAGCTTATCTTCATGATCTTATTTCAACGGATAGAAGGGATCCAACAGTTAATGCCAATGGTCTGATTTATGGTTCACCAGAACTGTCAACAGATAACTTCCCAATTCTAGATCCTGTGAACAATACCTCCACGAGTTTCCTAGCTCCAGTGAGGGACGACGATACCCCATCTTATGCAACAGTTGCATCAGCTCAACCTTCTGTTTTTTGGGGCGACCAAAGAATTTGGAACAGCAAAGCTAATACACATAATCCGATGTTTGATCAAGACGGGCGTGTCTGGTACACAGCACGTATTCGAGCTCCACAAAATGCAGATTTCTGTCGCGAGGGCTCCAGTCATCCATCTGCACAGGCATTTCCAACTGCTCGTGCAAACAGGCAATTATCGGTATATGACCCTGAAACCGAAGAATACACTTTCATAGATACCTGCTACGGCACACATCACTTGCAATTTGCTTATGACGATAACAACACTCTTTGGACTAGTGGTGGTGGTGAAGTTATAGGCTGGTTGGATTCCAAGAAATTCCTTGAAACAGGTGATGCAGAAGCCTCCCAGGGCTGGACTCCAGCAATATTGGATACTAATGGCAATGGTAGACGTGACGCATATGTTGAGCCTGGCGATCCTGTAAATCCTGATATGGATAAACGAATTATGCCTAGTTACTACGCAATCATGCCTAACCCTGCCGATGATTCAATATGGGGATCTAGCCGCTCAGATTGGAACGGAAGCGTAATCAGGCTTGAGCTTGGTGATAATCCTTCCGAAACTGCACTGGTAGAGCGATATAATGTTCCACGTGAAAAAGGTGGATTCGGTATCCGCGGAGCGGATATTGATAGTAAAGGAGTTATTTGGGGTTCTCTTGGTAGTGGACATATGAGTGAATTTGATCGAAGTAAATGCACTGGTCCACTTAATGGCCCTGAAGCTACTGGAGACCATTGCCCTGAGGGATGGACATTCCATCGTTACCCAGGTCCTGGTCATCCTGGGTTTGAAGAGTACAGTGCTGAAGCTAGTTATTACAGCTGGGTAGACCAACACAACACAGCTGGCCTTGGGGAAGATGTACCCATGTCAACAGCTAACCTTTATGACGGAGTACACGCTCTAGTTGATGGTGAGGATGGCGATAAAGAATGGGTAACAATGCGAATACCTTATCCTCTTGGGTTCTATAGCAAAGGCTTTGACGGTCGAATTGATGACCCAAATGCAGGCTGGAAAGGTCGAGGGCTTTGGGTATCAGAAGGTGATAGGACGCCTTTCTGGTTTGAAGAGAACAACGGCAAACCAATCGTAGTTCACTTTCAAGTGCGACCAGATCCTTTAGCAAAATAACTAGTCAGACAAACGTCTGAAATTGTTTGTAATCGAACCCCTTCTTGCCTATAGCAGGAAGGGGTTCTTTTTTGATAAAAAGAAACATTATGGCCATTGATCTTAGAAGCGATACTGTAACTAAACCCTCAGACGGTATGCGGAACGCTATGGTTAAGGCTGATGTTGGCGATGACGTCTATGGAGAAGACCCAACAATTAATCAACTTGAAGAAGCTGCAGCAGATCTCCTGCAAATGGAAAGCGCGCTATTTTGTGCCAGTGGCACACAAAGCAATTTACTTGCTCTTCTTTGTCATTGCGAAAGAGGTGAAGAGTATATTGTCGGGCAACAAGCACATACCTATCAATACGAAGGTGGTGGCGCAGCAGCGCTTGGTTCAATTCATCCTCAACCGTTGAACTTTGAGCATGACGGAACTCTGGATCTTGATAAAGTTTTAAATTTAATAAAGCCTGATGATTTTCATTTTCCACAAACGCGTCTTTTATGCCTAGAAAACACAAGGGGTGGCCGTGTTTTACCAATATCATATCTAGATTCAGCAAGAAAATTTGTTGACACAAATAATCTAAACATGCATTTGGATGGAGCACGGATTTTTAATGCTGCTGTAGATCTCAACATACATGCCAGTAAGATCTCCCATTACTTTGATTCAGTTTCTTTTTGCTTATCTAAGGGGTTGGGAGCGCCTGTTGGCTCAATTTTATGTGGTACCACCGATGTTATAAAAAAAGCTAGGCGCTGGAGAAAAACACTTGGTGGAGGCATGCGTCAAGCTGGTCTATTGGCTGCAGCTGGTCTTTATGCACTTGAAAATAATATTGAAAGATTAAGCGAGGATCATGCAAATGCAAAGCTCCTTGCAGATGGGCTAAACGAAATAAAACAGCTCAACATTAGGTCTGACGATGTTAACACTAATATTATTTTTCTGGAGTTAGATAATGTTAACCAAGAAGAATTAAGAACGTACTTAAAGTCTAAAGGAATTCTTATCCAAGGTAGAAATAAAATTAGACTCGTAACTCATCTTGATATCAGCAAAAAAGATATTGCAATTACGCTTAAAGCATTTAAAAACTTTTTTAATTAATCGCCTATATAACGTCTGGTCCAGCGCCGACCTAGCCCTGTTAGCAATTCATAACTAATCGTCCCAGAAAGATAAGCAAGTTCATCCAGTGGTACATTTTTTCCTAGTAACTCTACCCTCTCTCCCGGTCGAACATTTCCAAATGGCACATTAGTAACATCTAGTGTAAGCAAATCCATTGAAACACGTCCTACGACTGGTACTTTCTTTCCTCCAAGAAAAGCAAAACCTTTATTACTTAGCGCCCGTGGATAGCCATCTGCATAACCAACGCCAATAGTTGCTAAGAGAGCTGGCGGATCTATCGTTCTACTTGCACCATAACCAACGCTTACTGTTTCGGTAATTTCTCTCACTTGAACAATAATCCCCTCAAGACTAACTACATTTTTTCCTGGGTTCTCTCTTTCAAGAAATGGATTTCCTCCAAACAAAGCTATTCCTGCACGTGTTAAATCGCCACAGTATTTTTTGTTTGATAACGCAGCTGCTGAATTTCCAATTGAGGTTTTTGCATCTGGTAATTTACTTCGCAGCCTATCAAAACACTGGACCTGTGCAGAATTTAAGGAATGAAAAGGCTCATCAGCGCAAGCCAAGTGAGTAATAACATATTCAAGATGTAAATTTTCTAATAGAGATTCCTCTGCAACTTCCTCTACTTCCAGTTCACTCAATCCTAAACGAGACATTCCCGTATCTATATGAACTACACTTATTGCCCCAGGTGCTTTAGAACTCCAACATTTAATCTGCTCAATCGAATTCAGCACAGGCACTAAATTTGCTGCCAAAAAAACTTCTTGCTGTCCCTCTGATACACCCTCAAAGATATATATTGAACCTTCTGGGAGAATATTTCTTAATTTAAGACCTTCATCTAAATTGGCAACAAAAAAATGCTTGCAACCTTCAGCAAACAAACGTCTTGCTACTGGCTTAATACCCAAACCATATGCATTTGCTTTTACTACCGCAGCACAATCAGAGGGTACAGCTGCTTGTAATGCAGAAAAATTCTGACCTAAAGCATCTAAATCAACAGTCAATAGACCTGGACTTGTCATAATGGGGTGGCTACTCATGAGTTTTAGGCTAACATACCGCCTTAATTCTAACCTGCTCTAATTTAACTGAAATAAATATTTTTATGAAAAACTCTTTTACTGCGCTACGTGTCCATCGAGAAAACGGAAAAAACCAAGCAAAACTAGAACAACTAACTGAAGTAGATTTACCTGAGGGAAATGTTTTAGTTGGCGTTCACTACAGTACGATTAACTATAAAGATGCACTTGGAGTAACGGGCAAAGGTCCTATCATAAGAGAATATCCAAGAGTTGCTGGAATCGATCTTTCTGGTGAAGTCTTGGAATCTGAGGATGATAGATTTAAACCAGGCCAACAAGTTGCATCTCTTGTAGGTGGGCTTGGTGAAACACGTGATGGAGGATATACAGAAAAATCACGAATCAGTGCCGATAACTTACAACTCCTACCAGATAGCATGAGCACCCGCACTGCAATGGAATTAGGAACAGCAGGGGTTACAGCAGCTCTTGCTATTTATCGTATGGAGGAAAATGGTCAACACCCAGATCTTGGTCCTATCCTTGTGACTGGTGCAACCGGCGGCGTAGGCGCAATTGCTATTGATCTACTAAGTAGCCGCGGCTATGAGGTTGTAGCACTCAGCGGAAAACCTGAACAAAGCGAATTCCTAAAAACTGTTGGTGCAAGCTCAGTTATCAATCGTAGAGAATTAGAACTGGAATCAAGACCACTAGGACGATCTACATGGGGTGGTGCAATAGATAATCTTGGGGGAGATATTCTCTCTTGGCTTACACGAACCACCAAACCAAGAGGAAATATTGCAAGTATAGGCCTTGCTGCTAGCGCTGACCTTCAGACCACTGTTATGCCGTTTATACTTAGAGGAGTTAGTCTACTTGGAATCAATCTTGAATTTTACCCAGACCTGAGAAAAATTATTTGGGAAAAACTATCAAGTGACATGAAACCAAATCACTTAAATACCATTATCACAAAAGAGGTTACACTGAATGAGCTGCCAACCTGTTTTGATGCTTATATTGACGGAAAAGTCACTGGCCGAACATTAGTTAAAATCAAATAAAAGCACTAAGTCACCTCATGGAACTGGGGTAACTCTACGAAAATGATACTGATATGGTGTACCGGCTTGGCGAGCATTTAACCAAATCGTCAACATTCCCTCGAGCACATGGGCTGAACGAATAGGCCCAACGTCCAAAGGCTCAAGACCCATCCCAGTAACTAATTCTGCTACCTTGGCTTTAGCAATCTCATTATCTCCTACCAAAGGAATGGTGACTGGCCCGCCGGGTTCAATCATTGTAGCAGCAGGTAGCACATTGAATGCTTTCACAACATAGGTATCTGGCAAAAGGGCCTGTATCATTTCCCCGTTGGAGCTTTCCTCTGCTGTATGATCAAAATACCCCCCCTCCCCAGGAGCCACACGATTAGTCGGATCAATAAGAATTTTCCCTGATAAATCACCAAGCTCACTTACTATCTCAATTGCTAGAGCTCCTGGAACTGCAAGAACTACAATATCTGCCCCCTGTATAGACTCAGGAGGTGTGACAGCCTGAGCATTACCAGCAGTCCTGGCAACTAATTCTTGGACATCTGCACGACCGGGTTCACGTGAGCCATAAACAATTTCATGTCCAAGTTCAGCAAATTCAGTTCCCAAGGCCGCTCCTACATTACCTGTACCGATAACAGCTATGATATCCGCCATGGTGACAAAACTGGCCAAGCTAAGAATGATAGCTAATAAGGTTCTAGGTAAGTTTAAAAAGCATTTTATAGTCATTCATAATCTCCAGTTGAATGATTTTATATCGGAGTTTTTCTAATTCCATAATATCCTAATTGCCAGATCAAGACCGAATGGGCTAGAACAAGAACCCCGTGTAAGTTATGGTTGGATAGTGTGATAATGATTGTATGGAGGAGTCATGGCTACCTTTACGATTAATGGCGAAAGTGTCCAGCTCGATGCCGATCCTAATACACCTCTATTGTGGGTGGTACGAGAACATCTAAAACTGACAGGAACTAAATTTGGGTGTGGTGTCGGCCAATGTGGTGCCTGTACAGTACATATTGATGGTAGCTCCACATACTCTTGTATGATCCCAATTTCTGCGGTTGAAGGAAAAAAAATAACTACTATAGAAGGACTCTCAAACCCAACTGAAATTGCTCTAAAAGAGGCCTGGATCAATGAGGCAGTTCCACAATGTGGATACTGTCAATCAGGTCAGATTATGCGTGCAGCTGATCTCTTAGCAAATAATCCAAAACCTAGCAGACAGGAAATTATCAATCACATGCGAACAAATATCTGTCGATGTGGCACCTACAATCGAATAATTAAAGCAGTTGAAAGTGTAGCGGAGGAAGTTTGAAGTGAAACAAAATAAATCGCCGTTTCAAACTCCAACGACCCGTAGAGAATTTTTGCAAAGTGTGGGAATCACTTTTGCCGTAGGATCAACAGGCATTGTAGGTTCATGTTCAATGGAATCTAGCAGTGAGTTAAATGAACCACTGCCCTATAACGCTACCAATACAATTTCTGCTAATGCCTGGGTAACGATCAATGCCAATGATTCAATAATAATCAAGTATGCTGGTACTGAGATGGGACAGGGCTCGATGACTACCCTGCCCTTAGTCCTAGCCGAGGAATTAGATGCTGACTGGAAAAATGTAAATGTGGAGATAGTCTCTGTTCATGATCCGATTTATGGCAACCCAATTCGTTATACCTATTATGGCTTTCCCATTCTATACACAGCAGGCAGCAGAACCTTAGAAGCCTACTACCCTGTAATGCGCCAAGCAGGTGCTCAGGCACGTAAGTTTTTACTTGATACAGCCGCTGCTGAATGGGGAGTTCCAGTTTCAGAGCTTAAAACGGAACTTAGCCAAGTCTCACATTCAGCATCTGGGAATACTCTCAGCTATGGTCAACTTATCTCATTAGCAGAAGTGCCAAAAAGTTTTCCATTAGTAAATGAAAATGAATATAAGACCCATGCAGAGTACCGTTATTTGGGCAAGGACATCACACGAATTGATGTGCCAGGCAAATCTGATGGCTCAGCCTTGTTTGGCATAGATGCACAAGTACCTGGGATGGTTTATGCATCAGTTCTAAGAGCACCAGTTGAGGGAGAAGAGCCATTAAACATCGATGACAGTATGGCAAAGACAATTGAGGGTGTAATTGATGTTATTACACTACCCTATGGGGTGGCAGTAGTTGGTGAAACTGTTGAAGCCACTTTTTGGGGAAAGAATGCTCTTGAGGTCACTTGGAGCAATAATTCTCCTTTTAGAAACGTCAACCAAAATGAAACACTTGATAAGTATGAATCCCACGCGAGAGATCTGACATTTACTACTGACAACCCTTTATGGCAAGAGGTTGGTGATATCAAACCTGCTTTTGATTCAGCAGAAAATATTGTTGAAGCTGTTTATCGAGCAGACCCTGCCTACCATGCTCAAATGGAACCAATGAATGCGACAGCAAATGTCTCAGAAGATGGAAAATCTGCAGAAATTTGGGTAAGCACTCAAACTCAAAGCCTTTCAATCATGGCTGCCGCTGATACCTTAGAAACTTCAATAGATAAAATAACCTTACATCCAATGTTAATAGGCGGTGGATATGGGCGTCGTGGTGAATATCAGGCTAAATATGTCGATGATGCTCTCTTGGTTTCTCGAGCTATTAGGAAGCCGGTCAAAGTTATTTGGAGCAGAGAGGACGATGTTAAAGATGGTGTCTTCAGACCTCTTTCTGCACAATTTATGCGTGCTGCAATTAATAGAGATGGAAAAATCACAGCTCTGCAACAACGTGTGGCTACACCGTCGGTGCTGAGCTACTACAATGTACCTCGCTGGAACCTCGCAGAAGGTCGTGACGGCATTTCAATGAATGGGGCCCAAACAACCAGATATGACATACCTAATATACTGGCTGAACATCTCATTATGGACCGAGGCTCCCGTGTAGCTGCATGGAGAGGTGTTGGAAGTAGTTACACACGTTTTGCTAATGAATCTTTTATTGATGAACTTGCTCATAGAGAAGGAGCTGATCCTCTACAGTTTCGAATTGATTTAGCTAAAAATGACCTAGATGGCAAACAAGTCTTGGAAGAAGTTGGTCTGATGTCAGATTGGTCTCGCAAACGCGATGGTACTGCTTTGGGCGTAGCGCTATCTGACTATGGCGGCTTTTCAGTTGCCGCCGGTGTAGCTGAAGTCAGTGTCAATAATGAAACTGGTCAAATCAAAGTACATAATTATTGGATGGTGATTGATGCTGGTTTCCTTGTTGCACCAAGGAATGTTAATGCACAAATGGAAGGAAATATCATTATGGGCCTTAGTAATGCGCTAAAAGAAAGGATCAGTATTAAGGAAGGCACTGTTGATCAATCTAATTTTCATGATTACCAAGTTATGCGTATAGATGAGATGCCTGATATTCATGTTAAAGCACTTAAAAACACTAAGTCTCCCAGTGGTGTTGGCGAATTAGGTCTAGCTACAACTGGTGCGGCTGTTGCAAATGCGGTTTTTGCTGCTACGGGAGCAAGAGTAAGAGAGTTACCATTAACACCTGATCGTGTTCTTGCAGCCCTAAGGGGATAAAATCAGTCTTGAACGGGGTTTTCTACAAATTGACTTGATTAGTAACCTCTAACGGGCTACTAGATCTCCACCCCAAATCTCTCTGTACTGAAGGAGAGAAGAATAAATAAGCCTTGCATCTAAGTTCATACGATCAAAACCTGTAACCTCATATAACGCTTCAAATGCTACATTATCTACTTGTTGTTCGAGGTCTAAACCATTTTCAAGCACAGCAATATCCGTCATTGTAGTGATAGCTTCAGCAGTATGCATAACACCAGAATCGCGTGTTCCAGCAACAATAAGGAAGCGATTACCGTCAGGACCAGGAAATGTCGAAACTAAACCATAGTCTTGATAATTACTCTTCCCTGGTATGCCCGCACCACTTGTATAGTATTGACCCGTACGTTCATTAATAAGTTCATCAAAACTTTCGCCAACACTGAGCTCAGACGATGCAAAGACAAAATCCATAAGCGTACCCAGAGCGCTTATATAACCAACATAAAGAATGTCATGTGATTTAATATCTGCAATTCTTAAATCTGACATTGTCACAACCCTCACTGGCTTATCTGATGTATAAACCACTCTGAGAAGGTCCTTAAGAGCAAATGCAGCACCCTGAGGCAGATAAGTTAGGTCAAGATCAAGATAATTTTCTTGTAAATCAGGCTCACCCACAAAAAGATCATCAAGGTCATCACTTGAATTAATATCAAATTCTCTTAGCAATCGCCTTACACCTCCAAATTCATCTAACTCACCAAAAATATAATAATCACCAACAACTACTAGAAGAGGCGTTTCATTTCCAAGAATACTTGTCCAAATTTCAGATTCAGCTGCTTGCTGATAAATACTTAAAGTTTCATCCTTCCACTTAAATACAATACTAGCGGCAATCAAAAAAACTACGCAAGCAGCAAAAAACCCAACCCCTACCCCTTTAAAATCATTAATACTTTTGGTATTTGCAATAGTCTTGGGAGCTAAAATTTCAAGACGATATTGCCCCTTTGGAATACTTAATCGCGGCTTTTTTTGTCTAGAATCATTTTGATAGTATTTTTGTAATTTTTGTCGCAAATTATGTACGTACACACGCACAAGGGAATCCTGATTGGTATCGAAATCATTTTTTTTCCCAAACACCTCTATCGCAATATCAATCTCTCCAGGTATCTGGTTATTTTTAGCGCATTCACCCAAATAGGAAAGCAGACGTACATAAACATGCGACCGCCCTAGCTCACCACTATCGATAATATTTTTCAGTTCAACTGCAATTTTTTCAGAGTGATTGACCACTTCAAGTTGCACTATAAATTAATTCCGGTAGAGCACCTTAGCTTATCCTTAACAGTTAATAAACTGATACTAACCACCTATTTTAAAAAAGAAAGCTAGACTACCTTCATTCGACAAAGAAGAAAATGACCTGAACGAAGTGACAGTATGTTAACTCATCAATTTATACTTAGTACTTTTTAAGTTTTCATGAATAGATACATTTTTTTAATTCATCGCTATCTAGGTATAGTCTTTGGCGTGATAGTCACCGCATGGTGTTTTTCTGGACTGGTAATGATGTATGTTCAGTACCCAGATCTAAATTCAGAAGATCAACTTTCTAGCCTTGAACTTCTAGATCTTAAAGAGTGTTGTCGACTTCCTAACGATTTCAGCAATATACAATTGGATCGATTTAGAATAGAAATGCTTGCTGACCACCCGGTAATAAGATTAATCGATGGGCCTTATCAATATGTTATTGACCTTTTGAATGGAGAATATTTAGCTGAGTTTGATGAAAATACAGCGCAGCGTTTAGCAACGGTATCGGCTAAGCAATTAAGACTAACAGGCCAACCTGAATTACTTGGAACGGTGGATCAAGATCAATGGACTATCTACCCTAGTTTTAACTTTCACCGCCCCCTCTATCATTTTGTAATGAATGATGATGTGGGTACTGAGTTTTATATTTCAAGCACAACAGGTGAACTGGTTCAATTAACAACTACCAATATACGTTTTTGGAACTGGATTGGATCAGTTCCACATTGGTTATATCCAACTATATTACGCCAACATACTACTATTTGGTTACAGGTTATTATTTGGTTAACACTAGCTAGTTCATTCCTTACTATAGTGGGCATCTATATAGGCCTTAGACAATATAAAACGCGTCGCAATGGAAGAAATTCCCCTTACCACGGGTGGGCATTTTGGCATCATATTTCAGGCTTATTTTTTGGCGCATTCACTCTATCATGGCTTATAAGTGGCCTTCTATCGGTGAATCCATGGGGCGTCCTCGAGGGAAGGAATTACAGCGCAGAAACTCAGCGCATAAGTGGCGGCACTCTTAATTTTGAAAGCGTCAGAGAATTCTTATCATCTCTACCTATAAGTAATTTGCCAGGATCTACTGTCCGTTTGGAAGGATATCTTAATAATAATAAACTGAGCCTTATCATTTTTGACTCAAATGGTATAAGAACTCGCCTCCATCCTGATAGCTTGGTATTTGATCCGTTATCAGATAATCATTTTCTCAAGCTTGCGCCTAAAATTCGGCCTGATGTACAAATACTTCGAAGTGGGTGGATTACCTCTGGAGATGCGTACTACTACGATCATCACAACACACGACATTTTCCTGTATATCGAATTAATTATCTTGATGGTGAGAAAATTTACCTTGATAGCATTACTGGTGAACTTATCTTTGCAGTCGATAAAGAAAGACGATGGTTTCGATGGCTCTTTCAAGGACTACACCGTATCGACTTTTTAACACTGATTAGGACAAGGCCGGTTTGGGATATTCTTGTATTATCACTTATGACAGGAGTTACAGTTGGAGTTGTCTCAGGAACCTTTTTAGGGTTACGTAGGGTATTTCGCGCAATTAAAAAACTAACAATCTAAAGGTGACTTCTAAAGAGTATTTTTGATTATAGTTGGCAGCGGTGAAAACCCCACAAAAGAAAATCTTTGCACTCTTCTATTCACTGGTTCTAATGGCGTAACTTCAGCAGTATAGAGATTACCCTCTGAGTCAACAGACAAATGATGCAATGTCCCAAATTCACCAGACTCAGATCCCCATGAACCAAAAGAATCAAGGAAATCTAAAGTTTTTCGATCAAAAATCATTATCTGTGCCTGACTACGATTGGCCACATAAAGATACCTCTGATCATGGTCATGTGAAAACGCAATACCGGCAGCTGTTTGTCCATTTCCACAATCGGGAGCTTGGCACTCTCGACCGATAAAAACCTGATTAATATACCTACCTTCCGTCGTAAATATCTGAACCCGCTTGCCACCACGATCTGCTACATAAACAAAACCATCTTTTGAAACTTTTATAGCATGCACCGGAGGTACGAATTGAGAATGGCCATCAGGGCCTATTGAATTCGATGAAGTTGATGAATCGTCTGATGGCATATTACCAAATGCACCCCACATTCTTTTAAAGTCTCCAGTATGCGCGTCGAAAACGATAATTCTTTTATTGCCATATCCATCAGCTACAAATAGTTCATTTGTTTCCGAATGAACAAACATATCAGCGGGTCGCCATAAATTTTTGGTATCTGTATTTGTCTTTGGTTGACCACCACGACCAATTTGCATTATAAATTCACCGCTCTTGGTAAATTTTAAAATTTGATCTTCATTACCATTACCACCAATCCATACAAACCCCTCAGGATCTACATGAATACCATGTTCACTTTCTGGCCAATCGTAGCCCGGACCCGGACCACCCCAAGCTCGCAAAAACCTTCCTTCTTGATCAAATTCTAAAACTGGTGGGGCAGCTTGTGATCGTTCCTGATCACTTAGGGTATTTGGACGTTGCAGAACCCACAGATGCCCTGTTTCATCAACCCAGGTACTAGATACAATAGCCATAATCCAAGGGCTTGGTAGATTTGCCCAAGTCCCTTCTGCGTGGAACTGAGGAATCTGTTTAACAGGCTCATTAATTTGGCCATTCGCTATTCCAATCAAACAAAAAGTTAATAACCACCCACCAATACTTTTATACACAATAGTGACCTTATTTCATGATTTACAACCAGTTCCACTTATCAATTTTCTCTGATAAGGACAAACCATCTTAGATAATAAGCTTTACAACTAAATATAACCCATACTTGAATACAATTGGTTGTTCGTAACAAATATAGCTAATGTCACCGCACCAAACGGATTCAACTTCAAATTAATACAAATATACGTTTAAAGCCTAACGAGACAAATGTCCTATACTTGGGTCTATTCCTTATAAAGAGAAAGTGCTCACTTAGGAAAACAGGATTTTTTAAAATGATAAATAATATATATATCAATACATTAAATAAGATATTTATAGCATTACTTCTGGTATCTTCAGGAATTGTGCTATCTGGCAAAACCCAAGAGCCTTTAATAGACTCATCTCCAGTTATTCTGCCTGGTTATAGCTATGATCTACCGGTAACCTATATAACGGCAGGCCAAATTCAAGAACAAAAAGAACAAATGATCTTAAATGATGATCTGGATGTTCCGATGGCCATGGTCAAAATGGGTGGGGGATCAGACGTCTATCAGATTGGTGTTAGTCTAGTGACCCGACCCGCAGGCCAGGCAAATACAAACTATGCAGTCCATGATGATGTATCTGAAGTCTATTATGTAGTGGAAGGAAGGGGCCAAATCAGGGTTGAGGGCACCATAACTGATTGGGAACGTCGTCCAGTAAGTGTATGGAATGGGCCTGGAAGCAGGGGCACTATCGCGAGCGGTTCAAGAGATATCACTATCGAAAAAGGTGATGTTTTAATAATACCTGCTGGAACACCCCACAAGTGGGTCCTTTCAGAAGAACTAACTTCTTATGTCGTTGTACGTGGGGACCCAGAAGCTGTTACTCCACTGATCAATTTCGATCCAACTCAGTTTGTTGCTCCAGAACTATAGAGCAAAAATACCCAAATATAAGGAACAGTATTGTGAATCATTTAGCTGTATTAATTCTTTTTGTAGTTGGAGTCTGTACAACACTTCTAGCACAACAAAATGTGCGTCAACCCGGAATTTATAAATCCTGGGATGAAATTAATTTGGAATTAAATCAATCAATTTCCGAATTAGGGATAGTCGCAGGTCAATCAACACTAGTGGCTGAAGCAGGTGGTGGTCGTATTCTTATAAGGCGTCGCCAAGCAGGCCCAAACAATGCAAGTGTCCATGATGAGATGACTGAAATTTATCAGATCATATCTGGTACAGGAACTTTTATAACCGGTGGCACTATTCCTGATCCTGAAAACCGCACAGCAGGAATTCAGGGAGGCATAGAGCAATACGTTAAACCAGGTGACTTTATAATAATCCCACCAGGAACCCCGCACTGGTTTAGTGAAATCAATGAATCAATTACTTATGCAGAAACACGATTTCCTGTTTTACCGTAGTACCCAACTTTTAAAATTCATATACTCTTAGCCTGCATTCTCTTCCAAAGCAGTAACACGAGCTCGAGCACATTCAATGATCATAGACCAATATCTTTGTGCTTGTTCCTGATCATAAAGTAGTGGATTAGGACCATTAGGGTTATTTCGTATTGTCTCCATGTCGGTTAAGGTATCTTGAAAAATGCCAGGATGCGTATTTAACATTCCTCGAATATTTCTGGGTTTAGCAATGTCATTCATGATATATTCGAGTGCATCAAAAGCTTCTCGATCAGGTGTCTGAATTGCTCCTGCAAGCAACATCACCATTGTGGGCTCGCCATGCCAGACTACTGGAATGAACATCGCTAAGGAACCAGGGGAATGACCCGGTTCCAGAGCAAAACTTAGAGTTGTATTACCGAGCGTTAAAGTAGACCCTGTCAGGATATCAATATCCCTATTTGCAAGTGGTCTATCTGGGCTTTGATGAGGCAATGTTGCATCCCAGTCTGGCTTACCCATTGCGACTTGTGCTCCATAAGTACTTTGTAAGTAATTAGCACCACCTGTGTGGTCTGTTTGGCCAGGGTGCCCATGTGATAACACGATGTACTTTATCTGGTTTGGGTCAAGTCCCGCTTTCTCAATACTGGGCACTAAGATGTCTCTTGCCTCTTCCGTGCTATTGAGAGTGTCAATGAGAATTAGCCCCTCGTTTGTTCTAATGACAAAAGCACCTTGGGATGTAGGGCCTAAATACCACATGTTGTCAAAAACTTTTGTGGGCTCAACGGTATAGTTTTCTATCGGCGGCAAGCCAGCACGCTGCCTAGCCAAAGCAGCTCGTTCAGGGCCTGTATTGGAACAAACAAGATCAAACTCCCTTTGTAAATCGTCCCCTATGAACTGCCTAGCATTATTAACTAATCTTTGGGCTTCCAATGATGTGTCAAACTGTTCTACCGTAGGAAAAAGGACTCGTCTTATCCTCTGACCAGAGGCGAAGCTTTGAAAAATAAGCGCCAGACTGATAGCAATTACTATCTGAGCTGCAATGTTTCTAACCATAACTTGCTCCTAATCCCCAGTTTATAGACTATTCTTAATGCGGCTAATCACAAGCCTGAATTTTAGTTAAGTCATCATATCCAGAGGATACAAAGCGGGCAAGAATAAGGAGAGCTTAGGCCACTTAATTTTCTCAACATCCTTATATAGGTCTAGCTGTTTGCTTCTCCCTGCTATAGCATTCAAAAACAATTTAACTTTAGATCTTAACTAAGTACCTAGGTACTAGGTTCCAAGGGAGAAAAAGAGATGGAAGTAACTCCTCTAAAATATATAACAAGAATTGCTTTTGCATGCGCAATCACTTTAGTTGTAGCTTGTTCACAACAACCAAATCCTAACCCAGTTCAAATTGATTCGGATGATATTGGAGGTGTTGTTACGAGCACAAACGGCGCAGAAGCGGGTGTTTGGGTAATTGTTCAAACAAATGATCTTGGTACTGGTTTTATCCGAAGCGTAGTTACTAATGATGAGGGACATTATCTTGTCCCCGATCTCCCATCAGCAAACTATGATATTTGGGTAAGAGGTTATGGACTAATTGACTCACCAAAGATGCAAGCTTCACCTGGTCAAAATTTAGATCTTACAGCTGTGGTAGCTCCTAACCCTGCAGCAGCTGCACAATATTACCCAGCCGGATACTGGGCTTCTTTGATAGAAATACCAGGTAAAAACGAGTTTCCAGGTACTGGGCCGCAGGGTAATGGCATATCTACGGGCATGCATAGCCAAGCACAGTGGCTACAGTGGCTAAAAACTGGTAGTTGCTACACCTGTCATCAACTTGGAAATAAAGCTACACGCGAACTATCTGAAGATCTTGGTGAATTTCCAGATTCAATATCAGCATGGGCACGGCGAATTCAATCGGGGCAAGCAGGTGCTGATATGGCTACTCAAAGTGGCCATTTTGGTCAAACTGCATTTTTAGCCATGCTTGCTGATTGGACTGATCGTATTGCAGACGGTGAAATTCCACCAGCACCTCCCCGACCTGAAGGACTTGAACGTAATGTTGTAGTGACATTATGGGATTGGTTAGGAGAGAAAACTTATCTTCATGATCAGATATCTAGTGACCGAAGAAATCCAGAGGTTAATGGCTATGGCCTAATTTATGGGTCTCCGGAACTAAGTACTGACCTTATGCCAGTACTTGATCCGGTTGAAAATACTGTGACAACTATTCCTTTGACTACTAGAGAAGAATTGCCCCCAGCAGCTATGCAAGCAATGTTACAGCCATCACCTTATTGGGGAGATGAGCTAATCTGGCAAAGCACAACAAATGCACACAACCCGATGTTTGATGGGGAAGGACGATTATGGATGACAGCTAAGGTTCGTCCATCTGAAAACCTGGACTTCTGCAAAGAAGGCTCAGATCATCCCTCAGCAGCCGCAACACCCGTTGATTCTGCAGGTCGCCATATTTCCATGTATGACCCTGAAACTGGAGAAATTCATCATATTGCTACATGTTTTCCTACACACCATCTGAATTTTGGCTATGATGAAAATGACACCCTCTGGGCTAATGGCTATGCCAGCTCTGTTGTTGGTTGGATCAACACAAAAATGTGGGATGAGACAGGAGATGAAGAAGCATCTCAGGGTTGGACTGCCTTAGTACTTGATACGAATGGTAACGGTGTACAAGACGAGTATGTTGGTCCGAATGATCCAATTGATCCTGCAAAAGACAAACAGATTAGTGATGCCTTTTATTCCACAACTCCTGCTATAGATGGCTCAATTTGGGGTTCAATTCTAGGTTTTCCCGGAGCAATCGTAAGACTTGACCCAGGAACTAACCCCCCAGAAACAGCCCTTGCTGAACGTTATGAGTTACCCTGGGATGAAGAGACTTCAGCCTTTAATGGATACAGTCCAAGGGGTATGGATATTGACAGAAATGGAGTTGCTTGGATGGGTCTCGGGAGCGGTCATATGGCCAGTTTTGACCGGAGCAAGTGCACTAACCCTTTAAACGGCCCAGAAGCTACTGGGAGACACTGTCCAGAAGGCTGGACATTCTGGGAAGAACCTATACCCCAGTTTAAGAATGTAAGTGATTCTGGAAGCGCTGAGGGTAGCTACTACACTTGGGTTGATCAATTCGATACTCTTGGTTTAGGTGCAAATACACCAATTAATACAGGCAACCAATCTGAAGGTTTGCTTGCCTTAGATGATGGGGAATGGGTTGTTCTTCGTGTGCCCTACCCGATGGGTTTTTATGTAAAAGGAATGGATGGACGCATTGATGACCCAAATCTTGGCTGGAAAGGCAAGGGTGTATGGACTGCATTTGGTTCGCGCGCTCCATTTCATATGGAAACAGGGAAAGGAACGCTACCTCAAGTAGCACACTTTCAGGTTCGTCCAGACCCGCTAGCCAAGTGATTAAGAAGTCAAACAGAATTGGGCACCGAATATCGGTGCCCAATTAGTAAACTATAAAAGAAAAGAAAGACAGTTAAATGTTTATCTGGAATTAAAATTAAATATCAAAAAAACCATCATCAGCTGGCCTAGCTTGGTGACCATCCCAATCCTTAATTGTTCCATCTCTTGCCTGAAGAAACCCAAGCAAACACCCAGGACCACCATCTCTAAGTTGGTGACAACGAACCTTAATAACATCACCAGCAGCTATATAATCATAGGTAACACCAAGCCTTGCCAAACTAACACGATTAGTTGCCTCAAGAGCCCATTCAACTTTCTCGCCATTCTCATCGGTTACCTCAAGAAACACCCAAGAATGAGGGTTTATTAAATGAACCTCATTAACGACACCCTCTAAATCTATAAAGTTCTGAGAATAATTACCGTGAGAATGATGTGCCCAAGAAGGCAAAGAAAAAACCAGCACGGCAGCTCCAAAAATGCAAAACAACCTAGTAAACATACTTAAATCTCCTAACAAGCCCCCAGCATAATAAATGTATTTCTAACCCTTTACCGTCGAATGCCCAAAATTAGCGTACCCGAGGTGGGGGATCTGTCCATTCAATAGTCGAGTTGTGATAGTAATACTCATAACGCAGATTTCTGCCCTCTTCATCGAGAAACCCTAAAGATTGCTGAAAGAAACCTGGCCCCCTAACACCCTCAGGTGCTGTAGCTTCAATAATATAAAGACGATTGAAATGCAGATAAAGGGATGCAAACGTGCGAGATTGATCAGGGTTTGTTAGTTGGATTTGCAAACCCTCTACTAGGTTAGTGAAGTTCCACATAAAATGAGTAACCTCTGCATCTCGTTGTAAATATTGCCAAGCGCCATAGACCATGGACCCTTGGGTATCTACTCTCCAGTAACCAACGCCAGTTGTAAGACTGCCAAGACATGTCTCAGCTCCTTCAGGACATTCAATATCAGCAAGCCTTTCAGCATGTATTCTTTCTGCATCTCTATAATCAACTACCGTCATCGAGTATTGGCCTCGATCACTTTCAGAGCTAAAAATGCGCGCTGGCAGCATCGCACCATATTCGGACTCCCAAGTAGTTTCCTCAATCGTTGGTTCACCTGGAAAATTTAGGAAAAACCCATCTTCATAAGCAGGATACTCAATCCAACCTTGAGCTACCGAGGCCCCGGACAACAAAAACATTGCAATTGAAAGCAAATAAGTAAATTTTGGCATTTATTCTTTCCCCTTTTTGCCTAGGAACGGTATCAGTAAAACTAACAAACGTTCAACTTGTCAGCGGATTCTACCGAGTAAATATGGCCTATGGAACTAATTCATTCCTCAAAGTATTAAAATTAGTGTTCCGGGCCCTACGGCAGCCAAAATTAACAGTCCACCAATAACTGCTATATGAGCTAATGCAAATCTACTTTGCACGAGTCTTTCAGCACCTTCCGCAAAAGCCCAAAAATTGTGGACACGCACAGTCGCAAAAAAAGTAAACACCGCAAGAGAAATAGCAGTTGCTTTAACAAAAATACCAAGAATAAGAAAACCAGAAGCTAATATATGGAATGCAACTATAGTAATTACGGAAAACTGAGGTAATGGTATAGCTGCATCCTCAAATTCTTTTACAGCTTTTTGAAAATAAAGACCTTTGTGAATACCACTGACGAGAAAAACAACACTAAGACAGATTCTCCCAATCAGCAAAGCAAATGATAAAACTGGCTCCTCCATGAATTCTAATCGCTAAAACTATAGTTCTGCTGACCAGTCTTTTTCTTCTATAAGTGTTCGTATTTTATGCAAGAATGCTGCTGAGTAAGAACCATCAACAGCACGATGATCGAAAGACTGAGAAAGAATACCTACAGGTCTAATTGCAATAGAGTCACCAGATGAATCCTCAATAACAATTGGACGTTTTTTAATAGCGTCAATTGAAAGAATACCTACCTGAGGTTGATTGATAATTGCACCAGTAAGTAACGTACCAAAAGAACCATTATTAGAAAGGGTATAAGTACCACCAGAAAGCTCATCCGCTGTTAAATGACCCTCTCGGGCTCTCAAACTAATTTCATGAATACGTCGCGCCAAACCAAGCACAGTAAATCCGTCAGCGTCAGAAATCACAGGTGCCAACAGTCCTTCAAAATGTAAATCAACTGCAATTGATAAATGAATACCTTTGTGCAAAATCAATTCTTCAGCATCGACACTGCCGTTAAGACGTGGAAATTCTCTCAATGCCAAACATGTTGCTCTAGCAATAAATGGCAGGTATGTTAATGAGTAACCATTCTCAGATTTCCATCGTTCTTTGTGAATAGATCTAATTAACTCTACTTCACTAAAATCAACTTCAACTGCCTGCAAAACATGAGGACTTGTAGCTTTAGAACGAACCATATGCTCTGCAGTAATACGTCTAATACGGTCAAATGCAATACGCTCCCCATCACCTAAATTAGGCTGCATAGGTTGTTGTGATGGCCGTGCGGTTGGTTTTGATTTTTGCTTTTCCAAAATAGCCACAACATCATTTCTGGTTATCCTGCCATCTCTACCCGTACCAGAAATTTGCTGAGCATCTAGCTGATATTCAGCTAATAATCTCCGCACCACAGGGGAAAGTTTTAATCTGCTATTTAGTGTTTCATTTTTTAAAGAAACGTTAGTTTTTTGAGGTTTTGATATTTTCGCTGCAGCTTCAGTTTTGGCTGATGATACAGAAGTAATTTTTTCCTCAACTACATTACTTTGCTCAGTAGATTCGCTATTACTATTTTTTATGATCGCAATAACTGTACCTACATCAACAGTTTCCCCTTCTGGAACTAGAAGAGAACCGATAACCCCTTCCGCAGGAGAAGGAATCTCTACTGCTGCTTTATCTGTTTCAACATCTGCAAGAATCTCATCCTTAGAAACTGAATCACCCTCTTTTTTGTGCCATACAGCAACTTTACCTTCAGCGACAGTCTCTCCTAATTGGGGCATCAAGACATTCATAAAAACTAATCCACCAAACCTATTACTCTTTGAACAATACCTTCTGGACTAGGCATAACTGCATCTTCAAGTTCATCAGCTGAAGGCAACGGAATATGTGGCGTTGTGACCCGAATAATTGGGCCATCAAGATTCCAAAATAATTCCTCTGCTACGATAGATGCAATCTCTGCGCCCCAACCACAAAGACGAGGATTTTCTTCTACCGTCACCAAACGACTAGTCCTCTCTACTGAATCTAAAATAGTTTTTGTATCCAAAGGAACCAAAGAACGCACATCTACTATTTCTGCAGAAATTCCATGTTCATTTTGTAAAATTTCTGCTGCATTAAGAGCTCGGGGCACCATAGCTGCAAGGGCTGCTATAGTGACATCAGTTCCTGTTCGTGCAATACGCGCAACCCCTAAAGGCTCAACATGTTCACCATCTGGTACCTCACTCTTTATCGCATAAAGAGATTTTTGTTCAAAAAACATAACGGGATCAGGGTCTCGTACTGAAGCAGCCAATAGGCCTTTAACATCAGCAGAATTAGATGGAGCAACTACTTTTAATCCAGGGATAGCCATTGCCCAATTCTCAATGCTTTGCGAGTGCTGGGCACCAAAACGACTCCCACCACCATTGGCACTTCTTAGTACTAATGGAAAACTGCATTGCCCATCAGTCATATAACGGGTCTTTGCTATCTGGTTAGCAACAAGATCCCAACACACTGCGAAAAAATCCGAAAACATAATCTCTGCTATAGGCCTAAGACCTGTCATTGAGGCGCCCATTGCCGCCCCTATAATTGCTTGTTCCGAAATTGGGGTGTCCTTTACCCTCTCTGGTCCAAACTCATCCAAAAGTCCAGAGGTTGTTTTAAAAACTCCCCCAGCTGCTGCAACATCCTCTCCAAGAAATACAACACTTTTATCACGGCGCATTTCTTGGGCAATTGCTGCACCAACAGCCTCACGATATGTTAGTTCCGCCATGAAGCACCTCCATCCGCCCAAACATCAATAAGCGCAATATCTATTGGCGGAGACGGACTATTTCGAGCCTCCTCAGTTGCAGATTCAATCTCAGCATCACACTGTGACTCAATCTCATTTAACTGGCTTTCTTCTATTCCTAAATCAATTAATCTCTCTCGATACATCGGTATAGGATCCCTATCAAGCCATGCCTGCAATTCCTCATCAGGCCGATATTTACCCGGATCGGCACGAGAATGCCCACCATGGCGATATGTTTTAGCCTCAATAAGAGATGGACCACCACCTTCCCTAGCTTTAGCAAAAACATTGATTGCTGTTTCATAAACAACATCGACATCATTACCATCAATAACAATAGATTCTAGTCCGTAGGCTTCTGCACGATCAGCCGCAGGATTTTCTACAGCTGTAACATCCTTGATAGCTGTATATTCCATGTATAAGTTATTTTCACAAACAAAAATCACAGGCAAATTCCAAATGACAGCAAAATTTAAAGCCTCGTGAAAAGCACCAATATTTGTCGTGCCATCCCCAAAGAAACAAACTGAAACCTGTTCCGTTCCGCGGTACTGAGCCGACCAAGCAGCGCCTGCAGCTACTGGCAAATGTGCACCTATGATAGCGTAGGAACCCATAGCACCATGTTCAACACTAGTCAGATGCATGGATCCACCCTTGCCACGTAGCAAACCACACTCTCGTCCCATAAGCTCACCGAGAATAGATGCCATAGAGACACCGCGAACATATGTATGGTTATGCCCTCGATAAGTACAAAAAGTGTAATCATCAGGTCGCATTGCTGTACCAAATCCAGACGCAACTGCCTCCTGTCCCAATGCTAGATGACTGGTACCTTTAACGAGATTTTGCATAAACAGGTCATAGGCACGTTGTTCCAACACTCGACACTCATACATCGTTCTGTAAAGGCGAATTCTTGTATCAGCATCAATAGTCGCCCCTGCCTTAGAGGCATTGCTAGGCCTATCCTTGCCCGACTTACTAACTTCCTTATTTTTCTTGCTCACAGGGAAAATAATCCTTTATATTCAGAATGATATAAATGCTATTTGTAGCATTTTATCCGACATTAATGCCACTCTCTACTTGCAAAAACTTAATACGTTAGTCCATTGAATGTAACTTCTTGATTTTACCAGTATAAACTGGCCTATAAAAACAAAAAATTATTCTCTATTGCTAAATGGCGACATCTTATAGGCTGTCGTTAATATCAAGAATCAGGTCACCGATTCAAGAAAAGTTATTACTAAAGAGAAAAAACTTACGTATGAATAGTTGCCCTATAAAAACCGTGCATTTCTGAGTCCAAAGTACTAATAAGATATTTTATAAACACAGGGCATTTTTAGATATCTTCTCCCAAGATTTCTGAGAGATGTTCTTTTCCCAAGTCTTCAGTATATTTTGACACTAAAGCAGTAACTATCACGGCTCCTAATCCTGACATAGTCGCTGCTGAGTATGGACTTGTCGCATTAAATTCAAACCAAAGTCCAAAACTTTCTAGCTTAGTATTTATGAACCACTTACTTGAAAACAACCCACTATGGATAAAAACAAAAAGAATAGCGCCAGTCCAAAAACCGGAAATGGCACCCGTACGAGTTACACCTAGCCAAAGCGAACCTAACACCAACGGGCCTGCCAAAGCAGCTGTAAATCCTCCAATTCCAACCCAAACAAGCAAAACTACGTTCATATCAATTACAAACCACGCAAGCGTTGCTGACCCCAAAAGAGTGAGCACAGTAATAACCCGACTGACAATTAATACATTACGATCTAAGACCGCGTCATCTAGATTTTGATGCCAACGAGGTGCAATGCTACGTCTGTAAATATCATTAGCGAAGACTTGTGATGTTGATATCACTAACCCATCTGCTGTGGACATAACCGCTGCCAAAATACCAACTCCTAAAAGCGCTGCAAGCCACGTTGGAAATATTTCAAGAAACAGTGCTGGTAATGCGGTATTGGCACCATTTACGCCTTCAGCAATTAAACTATCTCCTAAAACACCCCTTGCAAGCACTCCTCCCAATGTAATAGCAGGCAAAATTATCCCAAATACAAACGCCAATATTAAGAACCTAGTACGTGCTCTTTCATCTTTAAGTGCCCAAATTTTATTGCCAATATGTGGCAATAAACCAAGTGGAATATGTGCAACAGTAACACTTACATAGGCCCAAATTGATGCCGTAATGGCAGTGCTAGGATTAAACGACCGAAGCAATTTTAGATCTTGTGCACTAAGGTTTTCTAGTAGAGGTTTTAACCCCCCATTACCAACCCCCAAAAGAAACATGACGAAAATTGCTACTGCTAGAATAACCATCAAAAAACCTTGTAGCCCATCCGTCAAAATATCTGCATGAGCTCCACCTAAGGTGACATATCCAAGCAAAACAGAAGTTGTTATAACTAATGCCCAGGTTTGAGAAAGTCCTAGCATCATCTCAAACATAACTAAACCCGCTACAAGCTGTCCAGCCAGATAAAATAGAAGGATCAATGAAAAAACCGCTGCAGAGATGCGCAATATTTCTGATTGGTACCGCTCTCCAAGATATTCTGGTATTGATCTTGTACCAATGCGATTACCATAACGACCAATTGTGCGTTGGCAAATCAATATACCCGTATAAATACCAAGCGGATAAAGGAATGCAATCCATAAGGTTGACATACCATAACTATAGGTAAGCCCTGGTAGACCAAGAAATGTTGCTCCACTTGCTGCTGTGGATGCAAAAGCTAGTGAAAGCACAAAGGGCCCATAGCCCGAACGAGCTGTTGCGTAATCATCTGCATCAATAACTCTTCTACTGCCAACATACCCAAATCCCACCATAACAATGATGTAAAGAATCAAAAATAGCCATGACCATGCGTATAAGTTCATTATCAAAATAATAGTCTCTAAGTACTTTATCTGTTAAGCATTATGAATAGGTTTTCACTACTTTTTGCATATTGAGAAATTTATAATGCTTAAAAAAGGAGATTAAAAAAGAAACTTATATCAAAAAGCATTTTTGACATTTTAAAGACTTAAGCACCTATTGAAACACTGTGGCAAAATACAGACGTACAGACAGCCGCAAAAAAACCATAACCAAATTAAAAGAAGGAATTCAGTTGATTAATGCAGCCATTGTAGGACTGGGATGGTGGGGACAAACGCTTGTTGAGTCCGTCTCTAAGAACAGTAATAAGCTTCGTTTTGCAACAGCTGTTTCTCGTTCTGGATCTGATACAGCCAAAAATTTCTCTGACCTTCATAAAATGAATTTAGTTCAGAACCTTGGAGACGCTCTCGGCGATCCAAATATTGATGCAATCGTGCTTGCCACTCCCCATTCATTACATGCTGAAGAGGTCATTGCGACAGCTGAAGCTGGCAAACATGTCTTCTGCGAGAAACCATTTGCACTTATAAAGTCTGAAGCTGAAGAAGCGGTAGCAGCAACTGAGAAAGCTGGTGTGACGCTAGGCCTTGGATATAACCGCAGGCTTCATCCTGAAATGATCAAACTGCGGGAACGCATAAATTCAGGCGAATTAGGAGAGATTCTTCACTGTGAAGCAAATATGACTTTTCCTAACGCCCTATTTTTATCAGCAGATGCGTGGAGAGCAAGTAAAGAAGAAACTCCCTGTGGAGGGTTAACACCTATGGGTGTACATGCTATTGATGGAATGATTGATCTTTGTGGGGAAATTGATGAAGTATACTGCCAGAGTTTTAACCGTGCAGTGGCGGTAGATGCAGATGACACTACTTCTATGCTATTTCGAATGAAGGAAGGAATGTCAGGGTACTTAAGCACTATGACTGCGACCGGTGGTGGTTTTAGTTTTCATGTCTTCGGCTCAAAGGGACATGTTAGGCTTGAGGGAATGACTCATATTGCTGGTGCTCCCTCAGAGGAAAGACGCAAAAAATGTTTTGGAAACTGCTATTTCAAACCTGTAAAAGGAACTCTGAAACACTGGCAAGCTGAAGAAACTGATATTGTAAAGGCAGTGCTAGAACGTTTTGCAGATGCGGTAAACGGGACTCAACCATTTATGATTTCTGCTAGCGAGATGATTCATGGTGTAGCAGTAACTGAAACGGCAGTACGCTCTGCAGCATCTCATAAAGTTGAGAAAGTCCTATGAAGAATAAATCTCATAAACATTTTGCACACGATAATTTTAAGGAGATGGCATCGTGAGAGAGGGAACACATGGAATGGCGCAGGTGGATTATGAGCAGCGGATGGATATGGACCGCATGCGAAAATACCGCGTATCTAGAATAAAAAAATATATGGATAAATTTGATGTGGAGTGTCTGCTTTTATTTGAAACTGGCAATAAAAGATACTCAACATCTACAGCTGTTGCCTCGCCTGAGGTAGACAACATGGGTCGTTATGCAATTATTCCTCGTGATGGGGACCCGCATATCTTTGGTTTTGGTTCAGAGGTTGCTGCTGAAAAACTTTATTGTCCATGGGTTGCGAAAACAACTTTTCCTGCACACGGAACTATGCATGGCGCCTTACCTATGGAATGGAAATGCTATGAAGCATTTTTAAAAGACGTAGATATGGTTCTCGATAACCATGGAATGGACAAAAAGAAAATAAGGATCGGTATTGATATTGTTGAATCTCAGATCATTCTTGCGCTTCTAGAAAATGGATACAACATAACGGATGGGCAAGGAGTTATGCAGTCTGCTAGGGCAATAAAAAATGAAGATGAAATTATGTGTCTTAAGCACGGTGCAGCTATTGTTGATGGTGCCTTCCATAAAATCGCTCAAACCATTGCACCGGGAATGAAAGAAAATGATCTTCAAGCTGTTGCTTCACATGAGATGCACCGACTAGGTGCTCAGTGGGTTCATAATGTTCAAGTTACCTCTGGTAATAGAACTCACCCGCATCCGCATCTAAGCTCTGACCGATTAATACAACCAGGTGATATGATTTTTATGGATATCGTCTGCATGTATAACGGATACCATACCTGCGTCTATCGTTGTTTTTGTTGTGGCAAACCCAGTCAGAAACAAAAAGATATCCACCAACGTTGTCTGGAATATCAACTTGCTGGTATTGAAGCTACTAAACCCGGCCTTACAAGTGCAGACATCGCTACCGTGTGGCCTGACGCCAAAAAAATGGGAGCCAAAAATGAGATGGAAATCTTTGGTTTGCAGTATGGTCACGGTATTGGAGTTGGTCTCTGGGAGTTTCCGATTATCTCGCGTGCTTATAGTATTGATCATCCAGTAGAAATTGAACCTGGAATGGTATTTGCCCTAGAAACCTATGCAGGTGTCGGATATGACGGGGTTCGCCTTGAAGATGAGGTAGTAGTAACTGAAACAGGTGTTGAAGTAATCACAAAATTCCCAACCAATGAATTGTTCGGTTGTGGTATGAATTACTAAAGGAAACACTATGGAAAAACTTAACATTGCTCTGATTCCAGGAGATGGAATTGGAACAGAAGTCATGCCAGAAGGAGTTCGTGTTTTAGAAGCCGCGGGCAGCAAACACGGCATAGAGTTCAATTGGAAGGAATTCGACTGGTCTTGTGAAAGATATCTTGAGACAGGTTCGATGATGCCTGAGGATGGAATAGAACAGCTACGGGCATTTGACGCTATATACCTAGGAGCTGTTGGTTTCCCAACAGTAGCCGACCACGTATCACTATGGGGGCTTTTGATCCCTATCCGACGTGAGTTTGATCAATACATAAATCTGAGGCCCGTACGCTTATTTGAAGGTGTGCCATGCCCACTTGCAGGAAAAGTAGCAGGTGATATTGATTTCTATGTTGTACGAGAAAATGTTGAAGGCGAATATTCCGCAATTGGAGGTATTCAATATGAAGGAACTGAAAATGAAGTTGTAGTACAACAGAATGTTTTTACCCGAAGGGGAGTTGATCGTGTCCAGAAATATGCCTTCGAGTTAGCTAATTCTAGACCAGCCAAACATCTCACTTCTGCAACAAAATCTAATGGCATTATTCATTCAATGCCTTATTGGGATAACCGACTTAAAGAAATGAGCAAAAACTACCCAGATGTTAAGGTTGACCAATTCCATATAGATATTCTGACAGCAAATTTTGTACGTATGCCAGAGCACTTTGATACTGTTGTTGGTAGTAATCTTTTTGGAGATATTCTTTCAGATTTAGGTCCAGCCTGCACAGGTACAATTGCTATTGCGCCATCTGCAAACATGAATCCGGAAAAAGAATATCCCTCAATGTTTGAGCCAGTACACGGCTCTGCCCCAGATATTGCTGGGCAGGGAATATCCAACCCTATAGGCACAATCTGGGCTGGTGCTATGATGCTGCAACATCTAGGGTATCAAGGTGCTCATGACGACATCATGACAGCAATAGAAGCAGTATTGCGTGAAGGTGATTGCTTAACACGAGATATGGGTGGAAGCGCAAATACAAAAGAGCTTGGTAATGCTATTGAAATGGCAATTTAGCTAAGCTTACTGTGCTAAAAATACTAAAATATTTTTACGCTATTACAGCAGTTATGCTGCTTAGCCCCGGATTAGTAATTGGGCAGTCTAGTTCATACCCTGATATTTTATTCATTTCGATTGACGATCTAAATGATTGGGTAGGACCACTTGGAGGGCATCCACAGGCCCAAACTCCTAATATGGATAGATTAGCTGAACGTGGCATTACTTTTACCAATGCCAGATCACCAGCCGTAATTTGCAACCCTTCCCGTACAGCAATGATGACAGGACTTCTACCTTCAACAACTGGTCTCTACATGAACCAACCTGACTGGCGTTCACTTGAACAATATCAAGAAATAAGAACTATACCTAGTTACTTCCGTGATGCTGGATATCATACAGTTGGAGCTGGAAAACTTTTTCATAGTTCTACTTACAATACACCTGCTTACTATGGTTTTAATGATACAACAGCCTGGGATCTCTACTATCCCTCCTTAGAACGTCAACTTCCAGATGAAATCCGACCACATGATAGACCTGCTAATGGAAACCCATTCTCTGAGCTATTTGATTGGGGGACGGTGACAGCAGATGATCGTGCCACAGGCGATGGCCAGGTCATTGCTTGGTCGGCTGATCGAATCAAAGAATCAAATACGTCACCCAGATTTAACGCTGTAGGCATTTATCGTCCCCACTTACCGTGGTATTTGCCCAAAGAATATTTTGATTTATATCCCTTAGATAAAGTAGAGCTCCCGCCATTTCTTGAAGAGGATTTAGACGATTTACCTGACTATGCAACACGACCCCTAGAGCGGTCAGGAATTTATATGCCTGCTATGGAAATACATGATTGGTTTATAGACACAGGGTTGTGGAAAGAAGGCGTTCAGGCATACCTAGCTAGTATTAGTTTCGCAGACGCCATGCTAGGTCGTATTCTTGATGCTTTAGAACAAAGTGGCCGCCAACAAAACACTATAATCATCTTATGGTCTGACCATGGTTTTCATTTAGGAGAAAAACATCGGTGGCGAAAACACACTCTCTGGAATGAATCTACTCGTGTCCCGCTAATTATTGTTGCTCCTGAAATTGCACTACCGGGTAGTAGCTCTAATGCTACTGTTTCACTTATGGATATCTACCCCACCCTGACAGAACTCGCTGGTTTAAATACACCTACTCATATTCAGGGTAGTAGCTTAGTACCCATTCTAAGAAACCCCTCTTTAGAGAGTAATCGATCAGTAATAACGACCCATGGATATTCGAATCATGCAGTCACTCAAGGACGTTATCGCTACATAAAGTACTCTGACGGATCAGAAGAACTCTATGATATAGAGACAGACCCAAATGAGTGGTTCAATAGGGCAAGTGACCCGCAGTTTTTAGAGATAAAAGAGTCTCTAATTTTAGAATTACCCGAATATAACGCCCCGGATGCTAGGGGGGGAGATAGTCCAGGTAATTAGCGTTATAAGTTCCAAATGACCTCTACTGAATCAGCATGTCATACATACCCTCTACATTAAGAGTGCGATGAGTATCATAGTTTATCCAGTCAGAATATGGCTCCATTAAAATGGACGCCTGCATATCTTCTAAAGATTGACCCGCCGCAATACCTTCTGCTACCTGTTCCCTCATTTCCTCTAGATAATGCCTGAAAGCAGTAACATCGGATTTATCACCTACAACTCCGTGACCACCAGATGCTGTTTCATAATCTAACTGTTCTGCCATGCGGATAGCATTAAGCCATGAATCAAGCATACCGCTACCTTGAGTCATCCGATTATTCACAAACAAAGTTCTAAAAGGAACCCTACCCAGACTAATCCAATCCACAACAAAAATGGAGCTTGGATCAACAAATCTAATGATGCTCATATCATCAGTATGGGACATATTTCCTGTGTGAATAAGCTCAACACTCTTGCCGCCCAAAGTAACTATTAATCGATCTCTATAAGTTATACCTGGTGGTACTACGTCTTTGAGAGCCCCCCGTGTCGCCTCCGCTCCATTAATTACACCGTTAGCATCTTCATCAAACAAAGCAAACTGAGCACCATAAAATCCACTTGCTTCTGATTCCTCTAACTGACCATTACCATTGGAATCCATCCCTTGTGCATCTGATGGTAGAGTAGTATCCGCAGGAGGCATGGCGAGTTGACCAATCATATTTTCGTGGCCCACAAACTGTGCTGTTTCTTCAAACACCCCCCCACCGCTTGCGTGGTCCCAGTGATGATGGCTATAAAGAACATATCGTACTGGAAGCCCAAATCTGGAATCTAATTCAGCCTTCAACCAAGTAGAAAAACTAGTATTAATAGGATCAGACAAAATAATCCCTTCATCTGTCACAAGAAAAACGGTGTAATGCCCACCGTTCTGAGCTCGATAAAGATCGTCGCCGATTTCTATAATTGACCTCTCTGGTCCCTCTTCAGCACTTTCATCTTGGGCACCAGCACAGGCCGCCAAAATAAAAGCAATAATTAAACCAAACCCATACCGCATAAAAGACTTATTATTCATTTTTAATTCTCCCAGATCGGGGTTCATAGTCTACCTATCAGTATACTATGAGTAATGATAGCTAACTCACATTAGGACAGAAGAATGGGCCAAGCAATCTATTTCATCTTTTTTATTACTTTACTGACACTATCTTGCGGTAAAACTAGTTTTGCTCAGTTTGGCACAGGTAGCCCTGTCGATGTAACTTCAATAGAAAATGGACCTGCTCCAATAAGAGATCTCTCAGGTGTATGGACAAGACTACGTCCTGAAGGCAAGTTCTACAGTAACTCAACCTGGACTCCTGATCCTCCTATGGTTACATCATGGGGACAAGAGAGGTTCTCTGAATCAAGAGACTCTAATGCTGGAAGTTACTCTCTTTCTGAGACTAACGACCCTGTTTTAACTCGTTGCTATCCACCTGGCGTACCACGAGTTTACTTTCATCCATATCCTTTTGAGGTAATCTATACGGAAAAACAAATGATCATTTTGTATGAATATGATCACACCATAAGACGTGTTTACACAGATGGACGCATGCACCCTGAAGACTCAGTTCCACTCTGGCAAGGGCACTCTATTGGAGAATGGAAAAATGAAAGTACTTTTGTTATCACAACCGTTAGCATTGATGAAAGAACTTGGCTTGACAGATCCGGCTATCAACACAGCGATCAACTCAGGGTTACTGAAGTATTTAGACGTATAGATAATCTTCACTTAGAAATAGATATTATTATGGAAGATGAAATTGCTTTAACTGAACCATGGATTGCGGAAACACTTTACTATCGACTGGCACCCCCACATTGGGAGTTAAGTGAAATCAGTTGCTCTGGTGATTACTTAGATTTTAGTCAGTTTGAAAGCTTTCTAGAGAACCCCTCGAACTAAGCATAAGATTTTATTTTTACTAGAAACGAAAAGTTCTACTATATTTAATGCTAAATTCTGCTGCACGTCGTTTCAGCCCTCGAAAAACTGCTTGTGCATCTGACTCATGATTTAAAACAATATAGAGATCCTCTCCTGGTTGCCTATTCCAACGTAAACGACTATTTATTCCTGCAGTTTTCGAAACATTGTCATATTGAATCAAATTCATCCATGACCATCTGACATCAAGTGCTAAATTAATACGCGTTTGTATAACACGTGTTGAAAAGTTGCCAACAGGTAATGAAATATCGTTATATTGATAACTAGCTCCAACAAACCAACGACTACTTGGTCTCCAATTAAATCCGCCCTCAATAACTGAACGCTTACCATTATAAAAATCACCTTCACCTAGTAAAAAAATCGGTTCCAAAGTCCTTTCCGGCGCACCCTCAAATTCCAGTTCGTAACTTTTGTATTCGTAATCCCCGGGTGGAATTACAATGCCATCAGAAATCTCAAATGGCTCAATCAAAACATCCCTTTGATATCTATACATTGTGCTATATGTATCACCACTATGTGTTTCTACCCTGACTGGTCTAGAAAAAAAATTTTCAGTTTCAATACTCCCGGTTTTGTCATTACGAAATTTTTCGTATGCTCCAAAAATCATAATGACTCTCATCCAAGGATGATTATCTGGACGATATCTGTATCCACCCCATACTCTCTGGCGCTCAAACCCTGATCGATTAACAAAACCGAGAGCAGGTTTAAAGTTATCTTCTATTACCTCGTATTCATATCTAGTAAAAAAGCCTACTGTTGAAGGTAACTCAATCTCCATTCCCCAAGCAGATTGATCTTCGGTAATGCCGTAACTATCAGATTGTTGATACCAAGAGGCAGCTTGAAGTGTACGTCCAGATGGTAATGCAGTATTGCGATAACGAAAATCCACGCCTGCCATTGAGTTATCTAAATTTGACCTTGGGTCACCATCTGTGAAAATCATACCAACCGTTGATTCTTGTAAGATGTTAGCAGACATTCTTGCAACCAAAAGATCTGTCTCAGCGATGAATTCATCTTCACCCTGGTAACCTGCCTGTTCAACTGCAAGTACACCTATGTTTAATGGTCCTGCACGTCCAGTTATTTTCCCTCCTATATTTAAATCCACAGGATTACCGGCATCACTCAAGCCAATTCTTCGAGAGAAAAATGGAATTCCACTCCTACCTCTACCACCAAAATTTCTCTGAACTGGCCCAAAATCAAAAATATCACTGTCTTGGAGAAAAAAATCTCGCTTTTCAGGAAAAAACAAAGAAAATCGAGTGAGATTTACTTGCCTGTCATCTACTTCAGTAGCAGAGAAATCAGTATTAAAAGTTAAAACACCTGTTAACGACGGAGTGAAGTTATAAAAAATGTCTAAAGCAGGGTCAGTCTCAGTACCATCCTCTGATCCAACATAATCCTTGTTACTAGACAAACTAATAGAAGGAACAACATCCAAGCCCAATCCCTGCTGTAGCCCTGAAAACCCACTAAGAATTCCAGCGGAACCAGGGTTAATTGCTCTATCAAATGAAGTCCATGCCATTTTTTCATTTTTTCGAGGAATAGCTCGACCTATGGTAAAACCCCAATCTGGATTTTGCGGATTAAAATTTAAAGTCTTAAATGGGATTGCAATTTCGCTACTCCACCCTTGTTCATTTATCTTGCTCTCGGCATACCAGATGCCATCCCAATCTTGATTAACACGAACTGGACCTTCAAAAACCCCATCAAACCTTACGCCATTGGGGTTAATCTCAAACTTGTACCCAGATCGCATACTATTGAATGGATCAATGATTAACTCAATACGATCATCGCTTGCCACTGATTGGTCCTGAATCAACTGGCGAGCTGCGATTTCACCAGGCTCGCTATCAAAAAGTCGCGCACCTATATATAGATTTTCATTGTCATACAGGAAATAGAACTCAGACTTTTCGCTTGCCACTCCATGATCAACAGGGTCATATTGATGTAAATCGTTAATAACGAAAGCATTATTCCAAACACTTTCATCTAGCACTCCATCAAGTGTAGGCGCGGTTGGAGTTCTAACTATATTTGCAATTTTTCGACTATCTTGACTCTGGGCATTAAAGGTAATACCTAGAATTAAAAGACAAATAGCAGAGAATCCTCTTAGCATATTTTTAAATTGCAATTTAAATTTCTTTATGAGCAAAGCAATATCCATCCATGCAACCACATACTCAAATTACAGAAATTAAAAATGTAGCGCTTATCAAGCAAATAACTAGTTGAATTAGACCCAGGAACTACAAATTTCCTGAAAAATGTTCCACTTATCTGGATTTAAACAGAGTCTATATCTAGATGGAATAGAGATTTATGAAGATTATTTTATTGTTATATAGATGGGATATTATTTAAAAAACCAAGGTCAAGACTTTTATTGTTATCCTTTAGGTTATCTGCTAAGTCAGACAAAACTCCAACTATTTCGTAATTATAGCCTCCATATTTAAAGTTAGCTTTACACTTTTTTAAAATATCAGCACGGCTCAATGGTGAATTAATCCCCCCACGCAAATAGGGCTGCGTTTCTTCCACCTCTCTTCCGTCACGCAAAGTAGCGCAAATAGTACCTGTATAATTTTTAGGATATTCATCATTAGGATCAATTTCATAACTCACTTTCCGTGCCAAGTTAATAACAGCCTTATCTTGAACAACGTCTTCTGTAAATTCTGCTAGTCCTGCAGACTCTGTCAAAAACCCTACTGCAACACAATAGGGTGTACTGAACTTTGCAGCGTATGCGTTTGATGGCATCTGTTTATCTGCTAACGGTTCCCATAACCGGTGAACCGTCCCCTCGCCAACTTTACATTTCAACGAAACCACATCATCGATAGATACTTTTTTAGACAGACGCGCTGCACAATCAACAAAAGGCTGCGTCATCGTGCCACATGCATAAGGCTTGAAAGCTATACGCTCTGCCCACCAATCTTGGCCTAGATTATCCGTTAAAAGTGAATAGTCATGATTTTCGGACGAGGAAAAACCGAACATTAATCCATGGCGACCCTCATAAACTGTTCTTGGCCCTGTAAATCCAGAAAGCGCCATTGCCGTAGCTCGAAGTCCATTCTGAGCAGCCCAACCAGCATGCATACGTTTGGTCCATGTTCCATCGGCAAGGTACTCAATAATTCCACTAGCCATACTTCCTGCAATACCTGCCGAGTTAACTTGTGCATTTCTAGTTAAATTACAGGCAGCAGATACACCAGCTGTGGCGCCCATTGTTCCCAAGACACCAGTAGGATGGAATCCAGCAGAGTGCACCCCTTTTTGAACTACGAGTCCAAGGCGACACATAACCTCAATCCCTACAGCAAGTCCTTTTAATACTTGCTGGCCAGTTAGTTGATATGATTGAGCAGCAGCTAAAAGTGCAGGCACAATGACAGCACCAGAATGAACTGGACAGCCTTCAAATGTATTATCAAAATCTTCACCATGAGCAGCTGTACCATTAATCATTGCAGCACTTGGTGCATCTAATTTCAGGTTAGAACCTAATACAGTACATGGACCATCTGCTGTCCATGAATTACGAAGCGCAGTTACATAATCTGTGTTGCATGCTGCGACACTTAGCCCCACTGTATCAATAAGCGTATCCGCACAAGCCTGAACAACCTCACTAGGCAGTTCTTCCGTATCAATAGTTTCTACCCAATCAGCTATTACTTGTGAAACTGAAGAATTACTCATACAGATTCTTTTAAATTATCTGTTTGTAAGTTTCTGAAAATTTGCCAGCTACGTGCAACCAGAGAACCAGCAATAAATAAAGCGGCTACAATTAAAAGACCTAGTGAGATGGAATCTTCCCAAAAAATCCCGTGATCCCCACCAGATAGAACTAATGAACGCCTGTAGTTTGATTCAACCAAATACCCTAAAACTACTCCAAGTACAGTAGGTAAAAATGGAAACCCCATAAAGCGCATAAGAAATCCTATTGCGCCTGCCACCAACACTAATCCAATGTCAAATAGACTATTATCAATAGAATAAATCCCTGAAAAAATCAGGGCATAGATAAATGCCATTAGAAAAGCTTTGGGTCTATTAACAAGCCATAAACAAATTGGCAAAATCATCATGCCAATTAGCAACAAAAATATTGCAGCTACAAAAAGTCCCGCATAAAGCCCAACTACAACATCTCCGTTTTCTTCAAAAAGTCTCGGACCAGGAAGCAATCCATGGACCAATAGACCTCCGAGTAAAATTGCAGCAGAATTAGAACCTGGTATTCCAAAGCTAAGCACTGGAACAAGTGCTGTTGAAGCAACGGTATTATTTGCCGTTTCTGGCGCAGCAATACCCTCAGGAGAACCATTTCCAAACTCTGATTTATGGCTTGACCATCTCCTTGCCTCGTTATAAGACATGAATGAGGCTATTGTTCCACCTGCACCTGGCATTACACCTTCAATGGTACCAATGATTGAACCAATAAATTGTGGTTTAACTAATCGTCTGCGTGTCTGTCTATTGGGCAATTTCAGGCTCATAGCCTCCCCTTTTGGTTTTTCCCATAAAGGAGCACTAGCCTGACGAAATAATTCACTAACGGCAAAAAGCCCCACCATGACCAGAATAGGAGCAATTCCATCTAGAAGTTCTGGACGACCAAAAGTGAAACGGGACACACCTGAAATCGGATCTGAACCAACTGTTGCTACCATTAACCCAATAATCGCTGCCGCTAGCCCCTTAAGCAAAGATTTTCCAGACAAAGAAACTATTACGCTAAGACCTAGGAGACCAAGAGAAAAGTAGGCCATTGGAGTAAATGCAAGAGCTACTTCAGCTAAAGGCCTTGTTAACAAAATTAACATTGTTACCCCAAAAAGAGCGCCAATCACGCCTGAATAAAGCGAAATACCGAGTGCTTCGCCACCGCGTCCTTGACGCTGCATTTCATATCCATCTAGTACAGTTGCAGCAGCCGCATTAGTTCCGGGAGTATTAATAAGAATTGCAGGTATTGATCCTCCATACTCAGCACCAACATAGGTTGCTGCCAACAAAACTATTGCTAAACCAGGGTCCATTCCATAAGTTAGAGGAAGCAGAAGTGCCATAGCTATGGAAGGTGAAATCCCAGGCAATGCTCCGCCTAAAATCCCCCAGGCCACTCCAGCCACAGCAACAAAAATTAATGGCGTACTAATTAACAAACCGAATGCAATGTAAATAGCTTCCACGATCAAAAAACCGCAATTTCTGGCATAGGTATTCCCAATAACCAATCAAATAATAACCAGAAAAAACCTGCCCCAGCACATGCTACGATCACTAAACGCCTAGCAATCGGCTCGCCAAAATAAAAAAGCATAGCCATGAGCACTAAAAGTAAAGCTATGACATAACCAACGATATTAACAATCAATAAATACCCTATTCCAATACCAAAAACACCGCCAGCTCGACAGAACATAAACCAAATATTACGTAATTCAGATGATTTATTTTCTTTAGGACCAACAAGAATCCATCTGATTATGGATTGCAATGCCATAACGAAAGCAACTCCCGCGAGTGCATAAGAATAAACCAACGGAAGCCCCGCTGCGCCGACCTCATCAGCAAGCGCGCTAGTACCAATACCATTAGCAAAAAAATAATATCCTGCCGCTACACTGAGAAGTATTGCTGAACAAACTAGATCCCTCGTCAAAGATCTTCCCTTAATATTATTTGGTTACTGAATAACACCTGAATCCCGAAGAAAGTTTTCCGTATCAGTTGAAAATGATTCAATAAAGCCTGAAAACTCCTGCTGTGACATATACCTAGGAATAAGCATTTCCTCTTCATAAACACTCCTATAATTTGCGTTACTTAAGAGTCTTTGAATAGCATTCTCCAATGCTGTGACAATCCCCAAAGGAGTATCTTTTGGCCCAGCTAATCCACGGAATTTTGTTAATACTAGATCGTAACCTGATTCTCTTACAGTTGGTACATCAGGTAATTCTTCCATCCTTTGTGCGCTAAACACAGCCAAGACCCTTAATCTTCCAGCTTCAAGCTGACTTCTTATTTCCTGGGCCTCCCCAACGCCTATATCCAGTGTGCCATTTAGTACGTTTAACATCAGGTCGCCCCCACCTTCATGGGTAACAATAGCAGGTGTAATGCCAGCTGCACTTTTTAGCTGCTCAAGAGCTTGTCTTTCAAGGGATGCCGGAGTAGATGCGCCCCAGCGCCCACGCCGCGTTTGAGCCGTTTCAATAACATCAGATAAATTGTCAAAGGGTCCAGAAGCTCTTGTATAAATCACTTCTTGATCAAAAAAAACATTTACCAAAGGCTCCATATCCCGGTATGTGTAATCCGGATTACTGAGTAACGATGTATAAATAATCGTTGGCGTATAGGCGTAGAAAGTACTCCCATCTGCTGGAGAATTAACAATCTCTGCTATAGCGCGCGCACCACTTCCACCACGTACATTCTCGACAGCAATATCAACCCCTAATTCAGGCCCCAAATAGCGTGCCAACTGCCGCAGAAAAACATCAGCGCCGCCTCCAGGGCTTGAATGGGTAATTAAAGTTATGACTTCCTGAGGATAAGACTCCTGTGCGTCTACCATTGACACCATATTTACAGCTAACAAGCACACTGTAAGTTGTGAAATAAAATTAACCATATTATTTATAACAAATCTAATTTTCTTATTTAAAAATTATTATATTTTCCAAGATAGTTCATGTGAACCAGCTCATCGTCTGGAAATTTTGATCAGGTGTCAATAAACTTCAGAAAAAGATGCTAATGTGGTAATCACTGAATCCTAGGAATTGGACGAACAAAATACCTATCTCTTTGAACCAAAAAAGAACATATACGGGTGATGTCATGCTAAACAAGATTCTTTCTTTAACTGTGACAATTGGCTTGTGTTATTACGCAATTCAAATTTCGCAAGCACAAATTGTAGGCTTTGGGTCAGGAGAAGGGCTACCAGAGTTTGAAATATATCCCCCTGATGGCGATCTCTACCGATATAGAAGTCAGAGGCATTTTGGGATGTTTCTTGTGACGCCAGAAGGGATAATTTTGGTTGAACCAACTAACTCAAGAGCAGCGGCATGGCTTAGAGAACAGTTAGATGAGCGCTTCCCCGAACTTCCAGTACGCTATGTAATCTACAGTCACGCTCATAATGATCATGCAACCGGTGGAGAAGCATTTGCTGATACTGCGATCTTCATTGGCCATGAAAATATGCGTAAAAACCTTACTCGCCCCGCAGAAAACGCATCCTTACTACCTAGAGAACAGCTCTGGGATATAAATAAAGATGGGCTAATCCAGGAAACCGAAGCTGAGGGTACTGCCTTAGCAAATAATTTTTCTCTGGCAGATGAAGATGGTAACAGGGGATTAAATCGTGCCGAAATCTGGAATAGACAATTTGGTGGATCTCAAATTCCTCCAGATATTTATTATTCTGATTACGCAAAAATCACGCTAGGTGGAAAAACAGTAGAACTTCATTACACAGGAAAAAACCATACGGATGACATGACAGTAGTTCGCTTTCCTGAAGAACGAACTATTTACACAGTAGATTTTTTAACACCAAAACGTCCTCCACGGACACAACTCCATGGTGGTTTTATGCCAGACTGGGTGCAATCACTCAGAAAAGTTGAAGAACTTGATTTTGATATTCTTTCTCCTGGTCATGAATTGCCTGGAACAAAAGCAGATGTGACAGAACAAAGAGAATACTTAGAAGAAATGCTGTCCGCAGTAACGATGGGAATTTCTGAAGGAAAAAGCAAAGAAGAGTTGGCAGAAACAATCTTAATGGAAAATTACGACCATTTAATTGAATATAACCTTTCTCGTGCTCTCAACGTTGAGGGGACTTATGAAATGTTAATATCGCAATAAACAGTATCTTTAAAATATTATGTAGCTATAGTTTGAATGCCGAAAAGGTGTTGATCTTGTTGAATGAACGAGTGTTCATGTCAAATTAGATACAGACTTAACTCGGGAAAAATTACTAACAAAATTAAGACTAAAAGCATTATTACTGCAAATGGGAATGCTCCTGCAAATATATCAAACAGAGATATGCGATCATCATCACTTAAAGTTGCCTTAATCACATAGCAAGCAATTCCTAACGGAGGCGTCAACAACCCAATTTCTGCACCTACAATTGTAACAATACCAAACCAAACCAAACTAACACCATATGGCTCGATAATTGGCAAAAACAGAGGCACCATAATCAAAATAATAGATGTCGTATCTAAAATGGTACCCATAAGAATCAATATAAGAATGTAAACAGAAAGGATTCCATAAAGCCCAATTTCAGCGTTATTTATCCAGTCACCCAAATCATTTGGCAAACCAGATAATGCAAGCATTCTGCTATACATGGTCGCGGCAACAATTAACATTAGAATAGAGGCGGCGATATGACCTGTCTCTACAAGCACATTCCATAAAGCAGTTTTATCTAATTTACGCTTTAATATTGCCACTATAAGGGCTCCTAAAGCTCCAACTGCTCCTGCTTCGGTTGGCGTAAAAAAACCACCATATATACCGCCTAACACTAGCAATACAAGTGTCACGATCGGGATAGTTTTGAATGCTATTTCTTTAGAAGAAATATCCCTTTGCTCAACCAAATTCGCTTCAATATCACCACCTACGTAATCAGGCATGAAATGAGCCATTAACACTATAGCAACAGCATAACTAACTGATAAAAGAGCACCCGGAATAATTCCAGCTGTGAATAAATCTGCTACAGACTGCTCTGTGATGAGTGCATAAATAATTAGCATGACACTAGGAGGAATTAACATTCCTAAGACTGAACTACCAGCAACAACACCTACCGCAAATCGTGGTTGATATCCAAAACGCAACATTTCAGGCACAGAAACACGAGTAAAGACCGCAGCTGAAGCTATACTAACTCCGGTGATTGCTGCAAAAGCTGCATTAGCAGCCACAGTTGCAACACCCAACCCACCCTTTAATCGCTTCAACCCATGATTAGCTACCTCATAGATATCACGACCTAACTCGCATTGACTAACGAGCAATCCCATTAAAACAAATAATGGAATTACACCAAATATATAATCTTCTAAACTATTGGATGCAGCCAAAGTTAATAAATAAATTGGTGCTTCTAGTGTTCCGCGTAATAACCAAACACTAATAAACGACACCAAGCCAAGAGCAACTGGCACATATAGGCCAGCATAAATGAGTACCAGAATTGCTAAGACTGATATCAAGCCTATTTCAAAACCAGTCATTGAATCAGTACTCTTTATTTATTGCTGAGCTTACACGTAATTGTTTTAGGCTTGCCCACGCTAAGACAAGGAATTGAATGGAAACAGCAATGCATCCAATTACAAGGATTAGCCGAATAGGCCAAACTGGCATTACAAATAGTCCTTCGTTGCCAGCAAAATACCCTCTTTCATAAGCCTCAACTAGACGAGGTATTGCGCCAAGTAGAATACAAAAAAAGAAAAAACATCCAGCTAAGTTGAATAAAATATTCATGTAATAGCCAAAGATTCGGTAACGTTTAAGTATTTGTTGATAAAGCCCATCTGACCTAGTCAATCTACCTGCTCTCACAGCATCACTAATCTGAAGAAAGACAATACCAACTATCGAAAGCTCAACAATCTCTGCAACCCCCTGTATTGGAGCATTAAACAGATATCGACTTAGAACATCCGCATTGATAAGGATCATCAAGGCAAATATCCAACCCGTACCAATGCTATTCAAACATGCGACGACTACAGAAAATCCACGATCAAAAGAATTAGCAATTGAATTATCAGCTTCTAACAATTCATTACTCACAACTCTAGGTCCCAGTGTCTAACGATAGGCTGGTTATTTGCACGCATAATATCCATGTAATCACGGAGAATTTGTCTCCCTGGGAGCCCTTTTTCCTCAAGAGCTTCTGCCCATTCCTTTGCCATATTTGGAAGACTTTGTGCCCACTCTTCTCGCTGTTCATCTGTAAGGGATTGTATGGTTCCCCCTTGAGCAACAAACTCTTCTCGACTTGAATGAGCTCTCCTATCAGTCTCACGCGCTAATTCATCGCGATAATCTATAGCTGTTTGAACCAAAACATCTCGAACCTCATGTGGCAGCCTATTGTAGGTACGTTTATTCATTGTAATAACTTTTGATGTAACCGCACCTAGACGTATATCAATCATGTAAGGAGCAACCTCATATAATTTATAAGCAACTGCTGATTCTGCCCATGCAACTGTACCCTCAGTAAGACCTGTCGCAATGTTGTTATAAAAATCACCAAGATTACTGCTTACCGCAGCCGACCCTAATCCTTGTACATAACGAAGATTAAGTCCAACACCACATATCTTCTTTCCCTGAAAATCTTCTAAAGATGAAATTGGCTCATTCATAAGAACCTGATATGTATCAATAGCTCCAGCAGCTGTTAGAAAAACTTGATTATAGTAATCCCACTCGCCTCTTAATTCTGGATAACGATCTACAAGTTCATCTACAGTTCGTGCCACCAAACCAATATCTGCCGTTACAAGTGGGGTAACGTAACTTATATTGTAAAAAGGAACTTTATCTGGATGAAAAGGAGATGTAATTATCCCAATATCAGCTAAGCCATACTGCAATGCATCAAGAACACCACCCGTCTTAGCAACAGTACCTCCAAACGCTGTATTCCAATCAACTACGTAATTTCCCGTTTCAGCTAATCGTCTATCAACTTCAGGCATGTAATAATTCATAAATACCCGAACCCATAAAGCTGTTGGCGCATACGCGTCAATGACAGTGAGCGGCACAGTTTCTTGAGACCTTGTAATACCACTTGAGGTAAGAAAAATCATGCCAAGAAAAATAAAAAATAGTTTTTTGCATTTATGCGTGAAATTTATCATTTTTATTTAAATATTGGGTTCAAATTTTCAATTTAGTGCTAGTGTATCGCCACACTGATAATTTTGCTGTTAACTTATTCTCTAAAAAATATTTTAAATATAATAAATATTATATTTTTCAACTATTTGTATTAGGTATTTCTATGCAATAGTTACTGGAACAACTACCGAGCACTTACTTTCGCACGTATACTCGCGCCGTTAGATCAAAAGGACATGGTGCCAACGATCTCACATGAATGTATTAAAAATAGTACCCCCATAGTGCAGTTGTAAGAACACATATTCATTAATTGAAGGAGTCTTCAGTCATGAGAGTTGGATTCATTGGAATTGGTAGGATGGGGCATGGAATGGCAAAAAGAATTCTTGACGCGGGCCATGAACTGACTATCTATGATACAAACCCTAAAGCATTAGAAGAGTTGAGCTCAAATGGCGCAATTGCAGCAACCTCTATTGCTGAAACTGTTGAAAACCGAGAAGTCACGATAACCATGCTACCAACAGATGAAGCTTTAGAGGAACTAACTTTTTCTAAAAATGGGCTGATTGATTGTCTACCAAAAGAGGCCATACACATGACCAGCGGTACTCACAGTGTACAAACTATTAAAAAGCTAACGGAAGCCCATAAGAATGCCGACCAAATATTGGTTGCAGGCCATGTACTAGGAAGACCGGACCTTGCAGCAGAAGGTACACTCACTATCGTACCTGGGGGACCACCATCTGCCCTAAAGATTCTTACACCAATCTTTGATTTATTAGCAAAACAAACATTTATCGCTGGAAATGAACCACAAGCCGCAACAGCGGTTAAGATTGCGAATAACTTTGTACTTGGATCGGCCATAGAGGTTATTGGCGAAAGCATGGCTCTTGTTAGAAAATTTGGCGTTGACCCACAACTTTTCCAAACTATTTTGACAGAAGGTCTGTTTGGAGCACCTGCGTACAAAATTTATGGCCAGATAATCGTAGATGAATCATACGATAATGTAGGTGCCTCAGTTCAAATTGGCCTCAAAGATGCAAATCTAGCTTTAACAGCTGGAGAAGCTGTAAACGTACCCCTTCCCTGTGCCAATGTGTGGCGAGATCGTTTGCTGAGCGCTAAAGCACATGGCGAAGAAGAATTAGATTGGGCAGTCATGGCTCGAGAACAAGCCCGCGCAAGCGGCATCGAATAACTTATTGTTAATACATTTTTGGACTGAATTAGCGTGATCCCTGAGCTTCTAACGGACCCTTGGTTTTTATCAATTGCCGTTATATCAGTATTAATCACTGGAATATCCAAAGGTGGGTTTGGTGGATTTGCTCTACTTGCAGTCCCATTAATGTCATTAGCTATTTCTCCAATTCAGGCTGCTGGAATTATGCTCCCTATTATGATTCCCATGGATATTTTAAGTATTTGGGTATATAGAAACCGCTGGGATGCTCGGGTACTCACGGTATTAATTCCCTCAGCAATAGTGGGCATAACTATTGGTGGACTCACAGCTGGTTGGGTTAATGATGATATTGTTCGCTTTTTAGTGGGGATAATAGCAATTGTTTTCACAGTTCATAGGGCCCGTGGAATACTCCGCATGGCAGGTAAAACAAAGATTGACATACCGCCCCCCAGTAAGCCATGGGGTGTTTTTTGGGGAACTTGCGCTGGTTTTACCAGTTTTTTAGCGCATGCTGGAGCACCGCCATATCAGGTTTATGTATTAAGACAAGGCTTACGCAAAGAGATATATACGGGAACCAGCGTTATGTTCTTCGCCTCGGCAAATGCTATAAAGCTAATTCCTTATGGCATGTTAGGTCAGCTCTCAGTTACGAATCTATCAGTATCTGCTGCATTATTACCACTTGTTCCTATTGGAGTTTTTCTTGGTGTATGGCTAAACCGAAAAATTCCGGAAAAGGTATTTTTCTCAATCATTCTTAGCTCAATCTTATTAGTGGGAATAAAGTTAATTTGGGATGGAATATCTAGCTTATGGATAATCTAGATTCACATTTTATTTAGCGTATATATCAACGATATAATAGTAATAATTATGATAAAAAAAGAAAAATTCCCAATGCATTTATTATCGTTAATATGCTTGTTATTGCTATCTACAACAACACTATCAGAAACATTCCGACTAACAGCAGCAGGCCCACAGTCTGCAAATCTTCCTTTTATCGGAGTAATTAGTAGTCTTGTAGTTCCTGAATCTAATAAAAGACTTCAGGAAATGGGCAGCGAACACCGCATAGCTTGGCGAGAAGCGTACGGTGGTTCGCTGTATAAATGGCAAGATAGCTTAGAGGCAATTGAAGTTGGTTTAACAGACATAGGCTGGGTAGGTGCTCTTTGGGAAACGTCAAAAATGCCATTACAAAATGTCACGTACTACACGCCATTTGTAACCGATGATCTTCCTTTGTTAGTTGATATCTTTAATGAATTACACGAAACCATGCCTGAACTTGCTCAAGCCTGGGACAATCAAAATCAACTTTTATTAGGGGCAAGTGGTGTTGAAACATACCATTTAATGACGACCTTCCCTGTTAACCAAGTACAAGATTTAGAAGGGCGTAAAATACTTGCGCCTGGAGCTTCAGCAACATGGCTAGAAGGAACTGGTGCAGTGGCAGTTAATGGCGGCCTATCAACTTATTACACACAACTTGATACAGGCGTTGCAGATGGTGTACTCACAATTCTCAGCGGAGCATATCCCTACCGTCTCCATGAGGTAGCCCCGTATATAACGCTGGTAGGACTTGGGGCACAATTTCATGGAGGCCTCTCAGTAAACAAAAAAACATGGGAAAGATTGCCCACAGATATACAAACGGTCTTATCACAACTTGGAAAAGAGTACAGTCATACAGTCGCTACAGAGGTTATGCAAAGATATAACTATGCTATTTCTTCGATGCAACAGGAAAATGCAACAATCACAACTCTTTCTGATGCAGAGAAACAAAAATGGATAAATGTGTTACCAGATATTGCTGGTCGGTGGGCGGAATCTGCTGAAAAACGGGGACACCCAGCTAAAGCCACATTAAGCACTTATATGACATCATTTAGAGAGCGTGGCGGACAGCCACTTCGTGACTGGGATGTAGCACCCTGAATATATCAACACGCACCGACCAAAACCTAAGTCGTCTAATTCAATTGATGAATGGGGCGGGCGTGGTTTGGATATTCACACTGACATTCCTAATTTGTGCAGATATAACAGGCCGAACATTTTTTGATCATCCATTACAAGCTGTTCCTGAAATAGTTGCATTTTCACTAATAGCGTGTGTCTTTCTGCAATTAGCGTTTGCTATAAGAATGGGTCGTTTAACTCGAGCAGAACTTTTTATAGAACGCTTCAAGAAAAAAAATATGGGATTAGCACTTAGTCTAGATCGCACATTTTCCATTCTTGGTGTTGTCATCATGGCAATAATAGCTATTGGAGCTTGGCCGGATTTTTTTCGCGCTCTAAGAACCAACGAGTATGTAGGTGTTGAAGGAATTTATACGCTACCAATTACTCCCATAA
>MDTE01035985.1_pt1 | contig 61291 bp, 60 predicted proteins | sample 811231 | NCBI WGS metagenome assembly MDTE01 (sample SAMN05326651, study PRJNA326480) | marine metagenome | isolation source: seawater | place: Indian Ocean: Red Sea | collected 2010
AATTCTCTTCTGAGAATTTTTCCTGAAGGATTTCGAGGAAGTTCTTTAATGAATTCTATAGATTTAGGACACTTATAGGCAGCAATCTGAGTTCTGGTATAACTGATAATTTCTTCTTCAGATAACGAGCTTTCGCCGACAACTACAAAACCTTTTACTGATTCACCCCATTTTTCATCCGGAACTCCCACTACCGCAGCATCTAAAATTTCATCATGACTCATCAAAGCATTTTCTACTTCAGCTGGATAAATATTTTCTCCTCCTGAAACAATCATATCTTTAACTCTATCATGGATGAAAAGAAATCCTTCTTCGTCAAAAAATCCTGCATCTCCAGAATAGAACCACCCATCAACAATTGATTCCTTGGTTGCATCGGGTTTATTCCAATATCCTTTCATATTTAGTTTTGATTTGGATATAACTTCTCCGATTTCTCCAATTTCAAGGTCATTTCCATCATCATCAATAACTTTTAGTTCAACTCCTTTAAGCGCTTTACCACAAGATCTTAACTTACCTCTTTCAGGATTATGATCTTCAGGCATCATAATAGTTATTGCACCCGTTGTTTCTGTTAAACCATATACTTGATAGAGATCACACTTCATGATTTCTCTAGCTTTAACGATAGTACTCTCTGCAATTGGTGAAGCTCCATAAACAACAAATTCCAAAGATGAGAAATCTGTAGTAATTGAATCTGGATGACTGATTAAAAATAAAATAACTGCAGGCACAAAAAGAGATGATTTTATTTTTTCATCTTCTATGAGTTGCAAAATTAAACCAGGATCGATATCAGCAATAATTATATTTCGACAGCCAAATATGTAGCCCCAGATTCCCCAGTTAGTTCCAGCTACATGATACCCAGGCATACAAACAAGATTTGTACTTCCTTCTTCAAAGGGCACTATTCCGTCTATGGATTCATTGGCTGCAGCAAAATTTTCATTAGTCAATTGAACTCCTTTTGGATGTCCTGTAGTTCCAGAAGTATAGAGTTGAAGAATGTCATCGTTGGGGGAAGATTTTATTTCTGTATTATCTGAATTTTGTGAATTTCTCCAAGAAATGTAATCTTGATAACTTTCATGATCTCCATCTATAGCAACCACTTTTTTAATCTTTGGAAGATTTTCTAAAATTTGGTCGATAACAGGGTAAAAATCAGCACCTACAAAAAGAACTTCTGATTCAGAATCATTCAATACATAACTTACTTCTGGTGGAGCCAACCTCCAATTAACTCCAACTGTCACTGTATTTGATTTTAATGTTCCAATTAAAACTTCAAAAAAGAAATCAGAGTTTTTCCCATAATATGCAATTCGTGTATCGGGTTTACAACCCAGGTCTATAAGACCATTGGCAACCTGATTTGAATAATTATTTAATTCTTTATAAGTTGTTTCCCGATCTAAAAATTTATGGGCTACTGAATCAGGAGTTCTGCTAAAACGCCATTCAAATAATTCTTGTAAGGTTTTATTTTCAGGTATTTTCATAATCTAGTTGTATTTTTTTTTAGTTGATAAAGTGATTTTTAACATTAGTTTGACAGAAAATAGCTTTGATAGTAGTAAATTTTTTTAAAATATTGCTAGCTATTTTTCTATATGGTTTTATTACTTTAGCTAAATCACATATTAATGGGGAGGTACCTTATGGATAAAGCGTTCGATATGATTAGAGATTTGGTTACTGGTTTAACTGGTATCCTAGTCGGTGTAATCGGTCTTGGTGTTGTAGCTGGTATTGTTTTTGATAACAATGCTTGGTTCTTCGGTGGAGTTCTTGGAAATTTACTTGGTGTAATCCAACAATTGGGTGATGCTGGTATTGTAGGACTTCTTGCAGCAGCACTGCTTTATAAATTACTTAAGTAATTTTAGCTTTGAGTCGGAGCTTTTGCTCCGACTCTATTTTTTGTCATGGATATCTTTAAATTTAAAAAAATAAAAAAATTCTTATATAGATCTACAGAAGTTCTAGGTCTTTTTATCGCTATATCTTTGTTAATTGGATTAATATTTGGTCCCGAAACACCAGTTTTCGGAAATGTACTAATTAACTTTTCAGAAGTCATGAATCTCTTTGGTGAAAATGGATTATTAGCTTTGGTATCTCTAATAATTATTTTTGCTATTTTAAAAAAATAAAAAAGTTTTTACGTTTTTAAATATTTAAAATTTCGTAAAAAACTTATCTATATTTATTTTTATCAAAAAACGACTCGAGTGATACTAAAAGTTTTGTGACAGTTTCAGAAATAAAACCTGAAAACCTATCTTGAAAGTTTTGTTTGGTAATATAAGAAATCTCAAAGATTTCATGTTTCTTAGATAAATTAAGGAGATATTCATCACTCGTAGAAATCTCATCAACCAGGCCAACTTCCAAAGCTTTAATTCCCTCCCATGTTTCTCCAGTTGCAATTTTTTTTATATTTAACGAAGGTCTAAACTTTTTAATGTGATCTTTAAAAAGAACATGAATATCTTCTAAGTGCTCCTTGAATTTTTTTCTTCCTGCTTGAGTAGTTTCTCCGAACATAGTTATAGTTCTTTTGTATTCGCCTGCAGTGTGTAATTCATAGTCAATATTGTTTTTTTTAAGGACTTTATGAAAATTTGGTATTGCAGCAACCACTCCGATAGAACCAATTATTGCGAAAGGCGAAGATACAATTTTATTACACACACAGGCCATCATGTAGCCTCCTGATGCTGCTACTTTATCTACACAAGCTGTTACTTTTATGCCAGCATCTCTTAACCTTTGAAGTTGAGCCGCACACAAACCGTAACCTATTACAGTGCCCCCGGGACTTTCTAACCTTAAAACAAGCTCTTGGCATTTTGTATCACTTTTAAGAATTGCAGTTATCTCTTCTTTTAAGTTTTCAACACTTGAAGCTTCAATATCACCATTAAAATTGAGCACGTAAACAGGTTTTGAAATTGACTTATTTTTTTTTGCTTTTAAATTTTTTTTCTTTTCTTTAAGTAACTTTTTTCTATCATTCTTATTTAAAGTTAAAAACTTAACAGCACTTGCCATATTTTCTAATTTATCCGATAAATTAGTTATTTTTAAAGTACCTGATGAAGAGGATTCTTTATTTTTAGAGGAAAAGAAAATCAAAAACGGAATGGAAATTATAACTATCAAAGTTATGGTTTTTAGCAAAAAGGTGCCGTAATCAATTAAAAATTCCATAAGGCAGTCGAGTTTAGCAGGAAAAATGAATTTAGCTAGAATGATTCAATTCAATTATTCCATCCATATAATCAACTAATACTTCTGGGATAACAATTGAGCCATCTTCGGTTTGGTAATTTTCAAGTATTGCAGCAAGTGTTCTTCCAACAGCTAAGCCAGAACCATTTAAAGTATGACAAAAAATATTTTCTTTAGATTGGTTAATTCTAATTTTCATTCTCCTACTTTGAAAGTCTCCAAAATTGGAGCATGAAGATATTTCTCTATATTTTTTTTGACTTGGAAACCATACCTCTAAGTCGTAAGTTTTAGATGAGGAAAAGCCTGTGTCACCACTACACAACACTACTTTTCTATATGGCAACTTTAAATCAATTAAGATACTTTCTGCATCATTAGTTAATTTTTCTAATTCTTGATCAGAATCTTCTGGGTGAACAAATTTTACCAATTCAACTTTATCAAATTGGTGTTGGCGAATAATTCCTTTAGTGTCTTTTCCATAACTTCCTGCTTCACTTCTGAAACACGGCGTATGAGCAACAAACTCTATCGGTAAATCCTCAGGTTTAAGAATTTTATTTCTGAAGATATTACTTACTGGGACTTCTGCTGTAGGTATGAGATACATATCTTCATTTGAGAGTTTAAACAAATCTTCCTCAAATTTTGGAAGTTGGCCGGTTCCTTTAAGTGAATTGGAATTAACGAGATAAGGAACATAAATTTCTTGATAACCTTTTTTTACATGTGTATCCAACATATATTGAATCAACGCTCTATGGAGTTTTGCAATTTCTTTTTTTAAAACAACAAATCGTGATTTTGCAATAGTTACAGATTCCTCAAAATTGATTCCACCGTGTAACTCTCCAATTTCTTGATGATCTCTAATTTTAAAATTAAACTCAGGAATATCGCCTTTTACATAAATAAGTAAATTATCATCTTCTGATTTACCTAAGGGAACATCATTTGAGAGAATGTTGGGGATTTCCATCAAAAAGGTTTCTAGTTTCTCCTGACAAAGATCCAATTGGGACTTAGATTCCTTAATATTTTTTGAGAGTTCTTTAGCATCTTGGAGCTTTTTCTTTTTTTTATCCTGATTTTGTTCACTAGCAATTTCTTTAGCCAAAATATTAGATTTTTCTTGAAAGGTTTCAGTTTGGACTTGAAGTCTTTTTCTTTCAGAATCATATTTTTCAAATTTTTCTGAATCAAGCTTAAAACCTCTTTGCTGAAGATTTTTTTTAATTTCTTCAAAATTATTTCTTAAAAGATTTATGTCTAACATGCTAGTTAAGAATGACTAAAGTAGTTTGTTTATTATAATCAAATAGTTTCCTATCAAGTTCTACATTTATTTTTATTTTTTGAAAATTAATCTCAGTTTTGATCCCGAACTGATCTTTGTAGGTTATCTTTTTGAGATTTTCATTTTCACTTATAACTTTTACATCACTTATGAATTCTGACTGTTCAGACTTTTTCAAAAAATTACAAACTTTTTTTTTGGATTTCAAAAGAAGTAAAGCTGGTATTTGAGATTCAATTTTTCTCAATTCATATTGTATTGTTTCATTGAGTTGATAATCGGTCCTAAAAGCTTCTGTACCATTTACTATCAAGTCTGTCTTGGTTGGTTTCGAAGTTGATATTTTGAATAAATTGGGTCTTTCGTAAAAGATCTGCCCTTTTACAAATGATCTCTCTGAATTTTCAAAAGACTGTATGAAGTCTAAAGATATTGTTTGAGTTGAAGACTTATATAAGTTGAGGTTATTCAACTCCGTACATAAAAAAACATTGGGTGAATGCAAAAGGATTATTGCAAAAAGTTTATTCAGCATTTGCATTTGGTGCTAAAACTTCTCTATTTCCATTTGAATTCATTTCGCTTACCAAACCTGCATCTTCCATAGCCTCTATTAATCTAGCAGCTCTGTTATAACCTATTCTAAATTTTCTTTGTACTGCAGATATAGATGCCCTTCTAGATTCTAAAACAAATGCGACAGCCTGATCGTAAAATTCATCTTTCTCAGAATCCCCGCCACTTTCAAGGTTAACTTCTACCGATTCCGGTGCTTTCGTTACTTCATCAAGATAATCTACATCTTCTTTATTCTTCCAATCTTTCACGACTCGAAGAATTTCTTCTTCCCCTACAAAGGCACCATGCACCCTCAAAGGTATGGAGGTTCCAGATCCAACATAAAGCATATCTCCTTTTCCTAAAAGTTGTTCAGCACCAACTTGATCCAATACAACACGTGAATCCATTGAAGAGGCAACATTAAAAGCCATTCTTGCAGAAATATTTGCTTTGATAAGACCGGTTATTACATCAACAGATGGTCTTTGAGTTGCTAATAACATGTGAATTCCGGCAGCTCTCGCTTTTTGAGCAAGTCTTGCAATAAGGTGTTCAACTTTTTTTCCAACGACCATCATTAAATCAGCAAGTTCATCAACAGCTATTACTATTAAAGGTAATTCAGAGAGTAGAGGAATTTCAGATTCTATAATTTCTTCTCCTTCCTTGGGCTTCCATAAAGGATCTTTAAGAGGCTTTCCACCCTTTATTGCTTGAGAAACTTTTGTATTGAAACCATTTAAATTTCTTACTGACAAAGCCGCCATTAGTTTATATCTTCGTTCCATTTCATTTACACACCATCTCAATCCGTGAGCCGCCTCAGACATATCGGTTATTACTGGGGTTAATAAATGAGGTAAGTCTTCATATACTGAGAGCTCAAGCATTTTTGGGTCAATCAGTACTAACTTGACCTCTTGGGGAGTGGCTTTGTACAAAATACTCATCAACATTGAGTTAAGAGCAACTGATTTACCGGACCCTGTTGTTCCAGCTATCAAAAGATGAGGTAAACTAGCTAAGTCTTCTAAAATTGGCTTGCCCTCAATGTCCTTCCCATATGCAAGAGTAATTGGACTTTTAGATTCTTCAAAAACTTTTGAAGCTATAACTTCACTTAGTAAAACATCTTCTCTATCTGCATTAGGAATTTCTATACCAATAGTCTCCCTTCCCTGAATAACCTCAACAATTCTCAAACTTCCTACACCCAAGGATCTTGCTAAATCTTTATTCAAACTTGAAACTTGGGAAACTTTTATTCCTTTTGGCAATTCAACTTCAAACCTTGTCACTACCGGACCGCGCATAGTTTCTTTAACTACTGCGTATTCATTTTCTGGCCCTGTAATTTTGAATTCAGCTAATTTTGTAATAAGAGCATTTTTAAGAATATCTAGTTCATAAGCTTGTTGCGAAGTAAATTCTTTTGACTCAGAATTTTTTTCTTTTAAAAGAGAAATTTTTGGCATTTCCCCAGGTAAGGACTTCTCGAATAATTCTTTTTGTTTCTCAATATGAACTTTTTTACCTTGCTGGACTTCTTTAGATACTTCTTTAACAATTGTTTTTGGCATTTCATTCATCTTTTTTTTATGTTCATCTAAAAAAGATTGTCTGTTTCTTTTTTCAAGCCTTTCTTTGTTTTTATTTTTAAAAAAAGATAATCCATCCTTAAATGCTTTAGATAGAAAGTATGAAGAGTTAATTAATTTATCCTGAATGCCAGAAATTAAAATCTTCCAAGAAAGGTTTGCAGTTAAAGTAAAGCTTATTAGTAGAAAAAAGATTGCAACTATGGTGGATCCAATAATTGATAAATACGGTAATAAATAGTTTTTTAAAGATAGACCTATAAAACCTGCTGAAGATTCAGGAAAAAAATTATCATAAGGATCAATATGTATTGAGATCAAAACAGATAAAGAAATTAATGTAAATAAAAGGCCTAAGAGGAAAAAAAATATTTTCCTTAAACCAAATTGACTTTCATCTGATTTTTCAGTGAATAAATATTTTATTGGTATCCAAAAAGCTGGGATAAGTAAAAACCATGCAGTTATACCTAATATCCAATAACTTCCATAGGATAAATATGCCCCTATTAAACCAATGCTGTTACTGAAGCTTGATGAAGATGAAGTTTTAAATTCTTTTTGATCCAAAGGGTCGTAGGTCCACAAAGAAATAAGAAATATTATTCCTACAAGAAGTAAAAATAATACCGAAATGTCTGAAGTGATTCTTTTAGCGGCAGAAGAAATGCTCAAGTAATTAATGAGTTTAGATAATCTTGAAGATACTCGTTTTTCTGACACGTTATCTTTGTATAATAAATCATTATAACTTCTACTTAGATGACAGATACAAATAATTTAATAATTCTTGGTTCAGGTCCTGCTGGGTATAGTGCTAGTATTTACGCAGCGAGAGCAGGACTTGATCCGATTTTGATCACTGGATTAGAAATAGGTGGGCAGCTAACAACTACAACAGAGGTTGAAAACTGGCCAGGCGATGCTCATGGATTAATGGGTCCAGACTTGATGGATAGGATGAAAATCCATGCTGAGACCTTTGGTGTAAAAATTGTTAATGATCACATTGAGAAAGTTGATCTTTCATCAAAGCCATTTCAATTGATAGGGAACAGCGATTATCAAACTAATGCTCTGATCATCGCAACTGGAGCATCTGCACTGTATTTAGGCCTTGAATCAGAACAAAAATATCTTGGTAGAGGTGTCAGCGCCTGCGCTACTTGTGATGGATTTTTCTATAAAGACAAGGAAGTATGTGTGATAGGAGGCGGTAATACAGCTGCTGAAGAAGCTTTATATCTTTCTAATATTTGCTCTAAGGTTCATCTCATTCATAGAAGAGATAAACTTAGAGCAGAACAAATTTTACAAGATAGGATATTTGAAAAGCAAAAAGAAGGAAAAATAGAAATTCACTGGAATTCACAATTACAAGAGGTCCTAGGCGATGATAATTTGGTTTCAGGAATATTATTAGATTCAGGTACGCAGATTGATTTAAATGGAGTATTTATTGCCATTGGGCATAAACCCAATACGGATATTTTTGAAAATCAGCTAGTAATGGAAAACGGGTACATAAAAATTAATTCTGGTTTAAGTGGAAATGCTACACAAACAAGTATTGATGGAGTATTTGCCTCAGGAGATGTTGCTGATTCTATTTACCGACAAGCAGTAACTTCTGCTGGCTCTGGATGTATGGCTGCCTTAGACGCTCAAAAGTATCTTGAAGAAAATTTTTAAATCTTCTTTGAATACAATTATTAGAAAATGAAATTTTTTAAATTAGAGAAGAAAAATAACATTGCAATTATTTCTTTTACGAGAGCAAAGTCATTAAATGCTCTTAATCAATCTACCCTTGAAGAACTTATTGATTTAAATAAAAAGATTCAATCCGATACCGCTATAAAGGCAGTTATATACCGTGCTGAAGGTATTCATTTTTCTGCAGGCGCAGACATTAAGGAAAAACCTAAAGCTTCTTCAAAAATAAAAACTTGGAAGACGAATCTTGGTAAAGAAGCGATTGAATCAATACTAAAACTTGATCAAATTACTTTAGCCTCACTCAAAGGTTATTGTTTGGGAGGAGCTGCCTGTATTGCAACTGCATGCGATTTCAGAATAGCATCGCTTGAAGCCACAGTTGCTTATCCTGAAATAGATTTGGGTATGAATCTAAATTGGCTAGGATTACCCCTTCTTTTGAGGTTAATTGGTCCTGCAAGAACAAAAAAAATGGTAATTAGTGGAGAAGCTGAGGACGCTACTACTCTTTTTGACTGGGGATTTATAGATAAAATTTGTGAAACGGGCGATTTAGATAAAACAACCTTAAAATTTGCAAAAAAGTTTACTAGTAAAGATACAGTTCCTGCTCAAATGATTAAAAGAAGTATCAATGCATTAACTTATCAAAATGATCAGGCAATTATGCACATGGATTATGATCAGTTTCTCTTGACTAAAGAATTTCTTAAAAAATAAATTAACTTATTTTATCTAGACGTTGTTTGGATGTTTCGTATTCAGAAACAAGCTTATCTACAGTTTCTTTTACAGAAGTAATTTCTTTTATAGAACCAATTCCTTGACCTGACCCCCATATATCCTTCCAAGCTTTCTTTGAATTATCTCCAGAAAGTCCTGAACTACCGAAATTCATATCGTTTTTATCTGCATGAGGGAGATTATCGGGATCCAAGCCTGCATTTACGACACTTGGTTTCAAATAATTTCCATGAACACCAGTAAATGTTGGGCTATACATTATGTCATTGGCAGAACTATCAACTATCATTTTTTTATACCCAGGAGAAGCATTAGCTTCTTTTGTGGCAATGAATCTAGTTCCAATATAAGCATAATCAGCACCAAGAGCTTGAGCTGATAAAACTGAAGATCCTTCAGAAATACTTCCTGAAAGAGCTATAGGACCATCAAAAAACTCTCTTACTTCTCTAACTAATGCAAAAGGACTTAAAGTTCCAGCATGACCTCCAGCACCAGCGCAGACAAGAATTAAGCCATCAGCTCCTTCGTCTACTGCTTTCTTTGCATGTCTAACATTAATGACATCATGCATGACTACACCACCATAACTGTGAATTGAATCAACAACAAACTTTGGAGCTCTTAAGCTAGTAATAACCATTGGAACTTTGTGTTTAACACATACATCGACATCATGTTCAAGTCGATCGTTTGAACTATGACATATTTGATTCACTGCAAAAGGGGCAACTACCTCTTCAGGATTTTCTTTTTTATAATTTTCTAACTCTGAGGATATCTTTATGATCCAATTTTCAAGCTCTTCTGCTGGTCTTGCATTTAATGCTGGGAAAGAACCTATAACCCCTGCTTTACATTGAGCAATTACTAATTCTGGATAAGAAATTATAAACAACGGTGCTGCGATGACCGGAATTCTAGTGTCCTCAAATAATTGTGAAACTTTCATTATTGCGTTGCCACCCAAAAAACAATGATTCCTGTAACAGCCAAAATTATTAAAACAGACATCAGAGAATCTAATTTGCTATCTTCGGATGCAAGTTTTTCGTCGTAATTATTTTCTTCAGTCATAAACTATTCTCACTCTACCGATCTGTTTACCATCTAAAATTTTATCAATTTCACTTGGAAGCTCATTTAGCGAAATGTCTTTTATATTCTCATCTATATTTTCAAGTTTCCAGGAAGTAGCGAAATTATTCCAGACTTCTTCTTTAGTCTCTAGCAAAGACTCAGCTGAGTCTATACCGAAAAGCGATAAACCTCTAAGAATAAAAGGAAATATACTTGTATCTAAGGAAAGACCTCCAACCATTCCACAACATGCAATGGCTGCTCTTTGTGATGTAGAACAAATTAGATTTGACAAAATTTTTCCTCCAACCGCATCAATACCTCCCGCATAAATTGGTTTTTGCAATGGTGAGATTAGATCGGAGTCTAAATCATTCCTATCTAAAACCGTTTTAGCACCTAAATTTTTTAATAACTTTTCTTGATCCATTTTTCCGGTTATTGCTGTGACATCAAAACCAAGTTTACTGAAGAGCATTAAACTAATAATGCCTACCCCGCCAGTAACACCTGATACAAATACCTCTCCATCATCAGGTTTCAATCCATGGAGCAACAATTTTCTTAAACATAAGCCAGCAGTCAAGCCTGCGGTACCAAAGGCCATAGATTCTGAGAGAGATAAGTTACCGGGCTTTTTAACTATCCACTCTTGAGGGACTCTAATATATTCACCGAATCCACCAAATGTATTCATTCCCATATCGTAGCCTGTAATTATGACCTCATCTCCAACTTGAAAGTTTTTGCTTGTAGTTTCCTCGATTATTCCAGCAGCATCTATTCCTGGTGTGTGAGGATAATTTCTAGTAACTCCTTTATTACCGGATGCAGATAATGCATCTTTATAGTTGAGAGATGAAAACTTAACTTTAACTAAAGTGTCGTTATCGGGAAGAGTAGAAATATCTTTTTTTTCAATTGAATTGATAAAAGACTTGTTATCTTCTGTTGTAACGAGAGCGTTGTATTCCATACTTAGAAGTGTATTTAAGCATAGTGATTCTTTCCATCAAAGACTTGAATGATGATTAATGTCTTTTTTTTGTAAGGTGCACTAAAAAATAGCATCCCTAATCAATAATTTCAAAAAAAAGCACCTAAATGAATCAAATTGTAGTTTTTTTGTGAATAATCACTGAAAAATTTTAGTTAAATGCAACTTGTATAATTTGTTTTTTTAATTTTATAAATTTAGGAGAATTCATGAATACTTTTAAAAAATTATTTTTTGCTTCATTAATTTCCATCAGTTCTTTTAGTTTTGCTGAAGTTTCTCTATCCGGAAACGTTGCAGTAACAACTGATTATGTTTGGAGAGGAATGAGTCAAAATGCAGAAGATCCTTCTGTAAGTGGAGGTTTCGATCTTGAGCATAGTAGCGGTTTCTACATTGGATTGTGGGCTGCTAACGTACTGGCTTCTAATACTGATCTTGGTGCAGACAACGCTGAAGGTGGTGCTGGAGCTAATGCTGACGTAACATCAACTGGTTCAATGGAACTGGATGGTTATCTTGGTTTCGCAGGATCATTCAATGACGATGCTGGATACGATATTGGTTACATTGCTTACACTTATCCTGGTGTTGATGCATGGGATTTCGAAGAACTTTACTTCTCAGTTGACTTCTTTGGCGCTTACGTAATGTATGCTGCTGGAATAGATGCTGCAGCTGACTATTACGAAGTAGGATATGGAATCGATGCTGGCCCAGGAAGCTTTTCAATCTCTTATGGTGATTATGATGGCATGGGTACCAACTATCTTATTGGATACGATTGGTCTGTTGGAGACTTTACAATAGGTTTTGCTTACACAGACTTTAATGCTGACGTAGCTGCTAACGATTACGATACAGCTATCCTCACCATTAGTTACTAATTAAATTCCCCTCAGTTGCTTACTGAGGGGTCCCAATTAACCTATTTAATATTCTTTATTCCCCTTTCTTAAGATATTAAACAGGTTTACAAACTCCTTTAAATCTGAACAGGTTTTTAGGAGTTTGTTTGTTTTTACAAGAATTTTGTGGAAATAAATATTTTTTTTTAAAAAAAAACTCTTTTATAACTCTTTTTTTTAATGTTTAATGCACCTATCTTTTATAAATTTATAAACGGAGATGATATGAAAACAATAAAAATGGCTTTTGCGAGCATGTTTTTAATTTTAAGTTCTTATGCATCAGCAGTAGAAATTTCAGGTAATGTTGCTCTAAGCAGTGACTATATCTGGCGTGGAATGACTCAAACTCAAGGAGATCTTTCGGTCAACGGTGGTTTTGATGTTTCTACAGATATGGGTTTCTACATAGGTACTTGGGCCTCTAACGCAGGTGGAACAGGTACTGATTACTCAATGGAGCTTGATGTATATCTTGGTTTTTCAGGTGAAATGGCTGAGAACATGACTTACGACGTAGGTTATATCTCAGTAATTTATCCTGGAGACAATGCTTCTGATTTTGAAGAAGCATATATTGCTTTTAACTTCTATGGATTAAACATCCTTTATTCAGATGGTCAAAACGATAGCCCAGATTATGCAGAAGTAGGATATTCAGTTGATGCTGGTCCTGGATCTTTCAGTATCTCTTATGGAGATTACGATGGCGTGGGTGAAAACTCTTTAATCGGATACGATTGGGGAGTAGGAAACTTCACAGTAGGTTTTTACTACTACGACTTCGAAGCTGAAGTAGCTGCAAACGATGACGATGGAGCGTACGTATCTATCGGATACTCTATGTAAGAACTTATTATAAGTTAAAATAAAAGCCTCTCTTTTAGAGAGGCTTTTTTTTATGAAAAAAATCTCTTCATTACTTATTCTGGTCTTTTTTTCGGTAAATTTATTCTCCGATATAGAACTATCTTTCGGATTAAACTCGAAATCGATATGGAGAGGACTAGATCAAAATGATGGAAATCCAACAATTTATTCAGAAATAGAATATGAGAAAAATGGCTTCATATCCAATGCTTGGATCGAAAGCTGTTGCTCAAATGGAAGTACAAACGCAAATAAAGAAGTAGGATTGTCTGTTGGATATAAACATAATTTCAAAGATGATCTTTATTTATCTATATCTTATATAGGTACCAATTATCCAAATTCTAAGGAAGAAAATTATGATGAAATTAAATTAGAATTTGAGATAGAAGAATTTAATTTAAAGATTTTCAACGGCCTAGAAGAAATGTCTAATTATTATGAGATAAGTTATGAACATCAAATAAAAGATACCCTTTTGACTATTTCGGCCGGAGATTTCAAACCTTATGGAGATATGTCAGAAATTAATGGTAAAAATGCTCAATTCAATGTGCAGTTTAAGAGGTTAGACTTAGATTTTGAGCTATTTTATTTCTATTTTCATCCTAATGGTAATAGTGTTCTGAAGGATGATGGACTAGTAATAGGTATTTCTAAGAGTTTAAATTTTTAAAAACTTTCTCACTTCCGTAAGGAATTAATATAAAAGTCAGGACTTGTTCATCAATATTACTTAGATCTTTTATTTCTAGTTTCTCGCAGAAGCTTCTTAAATCATCTCTAAAGTCTTCAAAAGTTTCATTTATAAGATCCGCAGGCCTTGAGGTTATAGCTTTTTTATTTTCTGAAGCCTTTGATAAAAGATTTTTATCTAGATCTCCCGGAAGCTTACCGTAATAACCCAAAACTAAATCTATAATTTCTAACGATAAGGTTTCATATTTATCATTTACTATATTTGATAATGCTTGAGCCCCGATAATTTGAGAAGCAGGTGTTACTAGAGGAACATAACCTAAATCCTTCCTTACCTCGTAAATTTCCTCTACGACTTTATTCATTAATTCCTCTTTTCCTAGCCCTTTTAATTGCGTTTCTAAATTTGAAAGCATACCTCCTGGAACCTGATTTATAAGCATTTGCATATCTACTCCTCGCATACTTCCCTCGAATTCATTATATTTTTCCCTAAGATTCTTGAAGTAGTTCGAAATAGGTACTAATTCATTTAAATCAATATTTAAATCTAGCCCCTTTTCACTCAACAAATAAACCATAGTTTCAGTAGCTGAATGCCCATATCCCATACTCATTGAAGAAATAGAAGTGTCTATGTTATCTACACCTGCTTCTACTGCTCGCATATTAGTTAAATTAGACATTCCTGTCGTTGCATGAGTGTGAAGATGAATTGGGATATTTAATGTATTTTTTAAATTTGAAATTAATTCAAAAGCATATTCAGGACTTAAAATCCCTGACATGTCTTTTATACACAACGAATCGCATCCAAGATCTTCTATTTCTTTAGACAAATCAACCCAATTATCGAGTGTATGAACTGGACTAATTGTGTAAGCCAAAGTTCCTTGTGCGTGCTTACCAATTTCCTTAACCACATTTACACTATGCTTTATATTTCTTAAGTCATTCAAAGCGTCAAAAATTCTAAAAATATCAACTCCATTCTCACCTGATTTTTCAATAAATTTTGAAACTATCTCATCACTGTAATGTCTATATCCAACAAGATTCTGTCCTCTTAGGAGCATTTGCTGTTTGGTATTGGGCATTGCTTTTTTAAATTCTCTTAATCTTTCCCATGGATCCTCATTAAGATATCTAACGCAAGAATCAAATACTGCTCCACCCCAACTTTCTATTGAAGAGTAACCTATTTGATCTAATTTAGAGGCGATAGGAAGTAAATCATCAATTTTTAGACGAGTAGATAACAAAGACTGGTTCCCGTCTCTTAAAACAACTTCAGTCAATCCAATTTTTTTATTCATTTAGAGAAAATTTAACCAATTGATCTTTTAGAAAATTGCCAACGATTGTTGGAAGAGCATATGTAATGTCGTGATAACCATCATCAATTGTTTTAAAAGTTATATTTGGAATATCCCTCTTTAAAGAATTTAATCCATTGATTGGTACTATTTCATCGGCAGCACCCCAAATAACAGAAACTTTTAAATTTAATTTTCCTAGCTCTTGATACATTTCTTTTGTGTCAAATAAATTTAAGTTTTTAGCAGTTGATAACAATGCTCTTGTGAAACCCTCATATTGCATTTGTTCTTTATAAATAGAGTTTAATTCTTCTTGAGATACATGATTGCTATCATGATTTGAAGATAATTTTATCGATGAATTTCCTCCATACATCAGTGAGGGAAAAACAATCGAAATATAATGGCTTATAAATCGCAAGCTTAAGATTTTAAAAATAAGCCTTGAAGATGTATTTGTTTCGCCCATGTATCCAGCTGGTGCTATCAAATTAATTGATGCTACTTTAGAAGAAAACTTTCCAGCAAAGTGTCCAACAATAGGACCGCCCATTGAATATCCTACTAGGTGAACTTTTGTTTCAATATTCAAATGCTTTAACAATTCGGCAAGAGTCGAAATGTAAAAATCTTTTGTATAGTCAACTCTAGGTCTAGCTGAATATCCTCTCCCATAATGATCATATGCTAGTACATCAAAACCATTTGACGTTAAAAAAGGAATGATACCCTTCCAAACAATGCTAGGTGTTGAAAATCCATGAACAAGTACAACTGTTTGTCCTATTGGCTTTTCCGATTTATGTTCTTCATAAAATAGATTGCCGTTTTTAAGTTTTGCAAAATTACCATGAAGAGGTTTGATAATATTTTTTGGGTTTTTTAATTTTAAATAGCAATACAAATAAGGAAGGAAAAGAATAAGAAAAAAAGAAATTAAAAAAACTATAAAAAAATTCACCTTTTTATATTAAATCCTAATATGATTTTTTTCTATGGAAAATAATTTTCAAAATACTCCTTTGATAGGCCTGTCGCATAGAGGAGATTCGAAGAATTATATAGAAAACAGCCTTGAAGCCTTCGAAGCTGTTGTAAAGATGGGTTTTACTCACATTGAAACTGACTTAAGAATGACTTTGGATCATGAAATTATTGCCTTTCATGATGAAAATTTAAAAAGATTATTTAATTTAGATCTTAAAGTTGAAGACTTGAGATTTGAGGAAATAGACTATCTTTTTAAAGAAAAAAATTGCAGTTTAATTTCATTTGAAGAAGCATTAATAAAATTTCCTAACTCCTTCTTCAACATTGATTTGAAAGTTCAAGAAGTAGTCAAAAAAAGCATAGAAACCGTAAGAAAAATGAATGCTTTCCACAGGGTATGTTTTGCATCTTTTAATTCTAGAAATACTAATTTTGTCCTCAAAAACGCACCGGAAGCAATAGTCTCTCTCGGATTAAAAGATGTTGCGTTTTTTAAATTTTTTAATGTTCTCAATAAGAAAGCGAAAATTATACAAATCCCTCTGAGGTGGAAAGGAATTAAAGTTTTAAGCCAGAAAGTAATTAAAAACGCTAAAAAAAATGGATTACTAGTTCATGTTTGGACTATCAATGACGAAAAAACTATTTATGAATTAATTGATATGGGTGTTAATGGAATAGTAACCGATGAACCAGAATTACTAATGAAGATATTAAATAAAGAAAATTAATCTCTTAATAAGCTGTTTTTTGGTACATAAAATAAAATGACGATTCCTGGAATGAATAATATTAATAGGCTTACAATACCTGCTTTAGGATTGTTGAATATATATGCCATCCAGCCAACCAATGCAGGGCCTATCACCACGGCTGATTTACCGATTAAATTGTAAAAGCCAAAAAACTCTGTGGCTTTTTCTTGAGGTATGAGTCTACTAAAAATTGTTCTGCTTACTGATTGAACTCCTCCCTGAACCAAACCTACAAGACCTGCAAGAATAAAAAAATCTACTGCACTGGTAATGAATAAACTGTAAATGCAAATACCTATATAAACTAAAATTCCAAAAACCAACATATTGAATAGACCAAACCTTTCAGCTAGGTAACCATATGCAAATGTTGCTGGAAATCCTATGAATTGAGTGAAAATTAAAGCAATGATTAATTGAGAAGAATCAAATCCTAAATCAGTGCCATAGGCAACGGCCATCCTTACAATGGTATCGATTGCATCAATGTAAAACCAATAAGCAATTAAAAATATCAAAACAGGCTTATATCTTTTAATTTCTCTAAAAGTTAAAAGAATCCTCTGAAAAGATTGGCTAATAAGATTCCCACTTTCTTTGGAGCTTTCATGATTCTTTTGTTTAACATATAAAAAAATTGGTATTGAGAATATCAACCACCATAATGCAACAGATAAAAAAGAATATAAAATACCCTCAGCTTGGCTGCCCAATCCAAAAAAGCTTGGGTTTAAATACATCAAGACATTTATTAAAAATAAAATACCTCCGCCCAAGTAACCTAAAGCATAACCTAGAGAGGAAACAAAGTTTCTATCTTCGTTAGAAGAAACATCTAATAAAAGTGAGTCATAGAAGATATTTGCTCCGGAAAACCCAATAACTGATAAACCAAATATTATAAGACTCCATTGCCAGTTTCCGTAGGGAATAAAAAAAAGAAAACTCGTTGATAAAATGCCGATCAATGCAAAAGTCATCAAAAAGACTTTCTTCTTTCCAGTAAAATCAGCCATTGCTCCTAAAATTGGAGCTAATAAAACAATTATGAATCCAGAAATTGAACTTACTGTTCCGAGTAAGGCTGTTGAAGCAACATCGGTTAACTCCCCCGCCCAGAAGGATTTAAAAAAAAGAGGAAAAAATCCAGCTAATACTGTTGTAGCAAACACAGAATTTGCCCAATCGTACAAAGCCCAAGAAAATTTTTCTCTAAAGGTATATCTTTTAAGGACTTCCATACAAATGAGTTTCTTTTTAGGTATTATAAACAAATGAAAGATTCTGAAATCACAAAAAACTTAATAGTCTTTTTCCTTTTGATAGCGGGAGTCACTTTCCTCCTAGGAATATTAGGTTATTACATTCAAGAGTCTGATTTTAGACAAGAAATAGAAGAAGAAAGCAGATCCAGTTATTTAGAGTCTAAATAGTTTTTAAAAACTTGGATCTCATTTCATTGAGTGGCTCTTTCCATGGTTGTGCCTTTTCCAACTGTCCAGCTAATGAAAAAAGTAAATTTTCATTTCCAAAAGCTGCTGAAAACATCGAGCCGACAGGTAAATTATTTGTAGTCCTAAAAAGAGGAACAGACATTGATGGTTGACCTGATTGATTAAAAATTCCAGTGAAAGGTGAGTAACCAGATAATCTTTCAATATATTGATTCATATCAGAACTATTCATATTTATGTAGCCAATTTTTACAGGAGGAGATGCTAATACTGGAGAGAGAAGAACATCATATTTTTCAAAAACTTCTTCTAATTTTTGTCCTAACCTATGATTAATTTTAATGGCATTTACATAATCGCTTGCAGAAAAATTTTTACCATTTTCTGCCATTTGCAAAGTAACTCTTTCAAAAAACTCATTAGATATATCTCGGTTTGTTTGAGTTGCCTGAGATTCAACGACGTAAGCTACATTAGCAGAGATTATCGTTACAATCGCTCTAGAAATTTCATCTGCAGGAAAATCTAAAGATATATTTTCAACTTTATGGCCTAAGTTTTCACATAAATTGATCGTTGAATCCATTACGTTTTTTACTTCCTGATCTATTCCTAATTGTGGTGACTCTAAATATCCAATTCTAAGTTTTCCTGGATCAAGATTTGTTTGTTCTAAAAAACTTTTGTCTTGATGAGCGCTTCTATAAGGAGCTCCTTTCTCAGCTCCACTTGTTACATCTAAAAGTGCTGCAGAATCTCTTACAGAAACAGATACACAATGAAAGATTGATTGTCCGCCCCATCCTTCAAGAGATGCTGGACCTAGGGGTGTTCTAGCTCGTGTAGGTTTGAGTCCAAATAAACCACAACAGGAAGCAGGAATCCTTATCGAACCTCCTCCATCGCTTGCTTGAGCCATTGGTATTATTCCAGAAGCTACTGCAGCAGAAGCTCCTCCGCTTGAACCTCCAGGAGATCTATCTAAATCCCAAGGATTTCTAGAAGGTCCATACATAACTGGTTCCGTGGTTACAGTTAACCCCAATTCAGGTGAGTTTGTTTTACCAAAAATATTTAAACCAGCTTCAATTGTTCTTTTCACTAGCTCACTAGAATGATCTGCTTCAATATTTTCTAAAACCCTAGAGCCTCCAGTTGTAACTGTTCCTTTTAAATAATTATTCAAGTCTTTGAGTAAAAAAGGAACGCCCCTGAATAATCCTTTATTTTTAAAACTTTTTGCCTCTTTCCTTGCTAGTTCAAAGTGTTTTATTGGAACAGCATTTATTTTTGGATCTATTCGATTGCATAATTCAATAGTGATTTCTAGTAACTCACTTTCTGAGATTTGATTTGTTCTGACTAACTCTGCTAATCCTAGTGCATCGTATGAAAAATATTCTTCAAAATTCATTTATCTATCAAAGAGAATTTTTTCAGATGATGTTTTATTCGCTATTAATTTTCCATCAATGACTATAGGCTTGCCATTTACAACAGTGCCATAAACAGAAGATGAAAAAGTATGTCCATCGAATGGTGTCCATCCACATTTTGACAACTCTGAACTGTTTGAAACAGGCGTCTCTTTATCAAGATCAAAAAACATAAGATCTGCTTTGTATCCTTCTCTAATGTAACCTCGGTCCATTATTGAAAACCTATCAGCCACCTTATGACTCATGAAAGATATAACTTCGTTCAAAGTATAAAAACCCTGTTTATGGAGTTCCATCATAATATGAAAAGAGTGTTCTATGATTGGTATGCCAGCAGGTGCCTTACCATAAGGAAGTTTTTTATCATCATAACAATGAGGGGCATGATCGGTTGCAACAAAGTCAATGAACCCGTCTTTTAGAGCTTTTCTCAAAGCATTTCTATCAGATTCTTTTTTTATTGCAGGATTACAAACTATTAGATTACCAAGTTCTTTATAATCGGACTCATCAAACCAAAGATGATGAACACACACTTCACAAGTAATTTTTTTATCTTTGATATTTTTTTTCTCAAATAATTTAATTTCTTTTTCGGTTGTTAGATGAAGAACATGCAAATCTGAAGAAAACTTTTTTGCTATATCAATTACCTTTGTAGAAGATTTGTAACAACAAATATCATCTCTGATGACAGGATGAAAACTTGCGTCTAAATTTTTCTTATTTGAAGCGAACTGCTCAAAATTATTTTTGATTGTTTCATTGTCTTCGCAATGAGTTACTATCGTAACAGGGCAATGTTTAAATATTTGCTCCAATGCAAAGTCATCTTCAACAAGTAAAGTTCCAGTTGAAGTACCCATAAATACTTTCAGACCGCATGTTTCACTGGGTTTTAATTTTTTTATTTCTTCTAGGTTAGTTTCTGTTGCGCCGAAATAGTATGAATAATTCGTCCAAGATTTTTCTGCCCCTAATTTGTTCCTTTCGTTCAGTAATTCAATTGTTGTTGTATTAGGATTAACATTAGGCATGTCAAAAGTTGACGTAACTCCTGCATGTACTGCAGCTAGAGATTCTGAGTAAATATCTCCTTTTTCAGTGAGCCCTGGATCTCTGAAGTGGACCTGATCATCAATTATACCAGGTGCTGCATATATACCCTTTAAATCTATTACATCGGATGCTTTGGAGGTAATCTCTCCAGCAATTTTATCAATTCGATCATCTTTAATTCCAATGTCTACCTTTTGAATAGAATTTTCATTAATTAAATTACAATTTTTTAAAACTAATGAATAATCACTCATAATTAGACAGACCTCACCATAATAGTACCGTAATTCACACCTGTTCCAATCTCATAACTCGAATTAATTTTGATCAAAGTCTGTTCAACTAAAGATATCATTTTTTGACTATTTCCACAGATAATTAATATTGGACAATCTACTTGATTTAAATATAGATAGTTTTCTACTTCAATGCTTACATCAGAATGTCTAATTCCATGTAAGTCAAGAGTATTAAATTTCATCTTTAAAAATTGAAATTTCTATACCATCAGGATGAGATTTCGAATATTCTCTTTTAGTAGAAATAAATTTACTCTGATAATTAGGAGATGATCTGACGTATCCTAAATAATCTTCTAAATTAAATAAAATAACATTATCCGCAAAAATCCAAGCATTGTGTTTAATCAATTTTTTCCTTTCAAGCATTTTTAAATCTTCCAGATATAAATCTTTCCAATGATCAATAAAAATAAAATCAAATTTTTCATCAAGAGTTGGAATGATCTGAGTAGTCTTTCCAATTAACAACTCATGATTTTCTGATAAACCAGATATTTTTATGTGTTCTTTAGCTATTTCAGCAAATTTTTTATTCGACTCTATAGAAGTTAATTTAGAAAAATTATCTAAATTTCTTAAGATTCTAATAGTCGAGTAGCCTAAATAAACTCCTAGTTCTAAAATATTTTTTGCATTTGAATCATTGATTGCTTTTTCTAGAATAAGTCCTTTTTCATCGCCAATATTCATTAAAAATGTTTTCTTATATGCAAAATCATCAATAATGTTCAAAACTGAACTAGGGTCGTTGGCTATAGCATTTTTTCTAACACGTCTTAGAACTTCTTCTTCTTTGGGTAATCTGAAATGAAATTTAGTAAGCAACCTATCAATAAGTTCTTGAAATATTAAACTCAAAACTCCAAAAAAACTTTGTTTATTGATCCTGAAAGGTAATGCACTTTTTTTTCTTTCTGATTGATTGTTTTTCATTAACCGATGATAATTTGTTCTCTAATTATGAATTTACTAAGTTTTTTCTTTAAAACAGCTCTTCTAATGAGCTTATCAATTTCAATTTTCTCAGAAGATGATAACAAGACTAAAGATGAGGATAAAGAAGAGTTAAAAACTTTTCTAGAAGAATTAGCGCCCTATCCTGGTCTTCTTGAAACCTACAGAAATAATGATAACGGAAAGGTTTACCTCCTGCTAAAAAAAGAGCAACTAGATAAAGAATATATTTATTTTGCGCATATTCTAGATGGAATTGTTGAAGCTGGAACTTGGAGAGGAAATTATTTAGATAACGGAATTATAAAATTTATTAAATATTTCGATCAAATAAGGATAGAGAGAATAAATACAGCCTATGTTTTTGATGAAAAAAGTACATTAAAAAATTCAGAAAATGCAAATATTTCAAATTCTGTAATTGACTCTTTAAAGATAGAAAAATACTCCGAAGATAAAGATAAATTTCTCATAGATATTACTTCTTTATTATTGAGTGAAAATTTATCAAAAATAACAACTCCTCCATATAAAGAATCTTCCAAAGATACTTTTAAAATAGGCTCAATTTCAAAAAACAAGTCCAGCGTCCAAAAGGTACTTAATTACCCAGAAAATTCTGATTTTGAAATAAATTATGTCTTTTCTAATCAATCAAATAGGCCAATAGAAAATCAGGATTCTAGAAACAATACCATCAAGGTTAGATACAGTTTTATAAATTATCCTGAAAATAATTTTGTACCTAGAATAGAGAATCAAAAAATTGGCTTTTTTTCGGAAAGAAAAACTAATCTATCTTCTACGGATATTACGCCTTACGAAGACTTAATTAATAAATGGCATTTAGAAAAAAAGGATAATGAAATTGAGAAATCAGTTCCAATCAAACCTATTCTTTTTTGGATAGAAAATACTACTCCAGTAGATCTAAGACCTATTATTAAAGATGCAGTTCTTGCTTGGAATTCTGCCTTTGAAGAAGCAGGGTTTATAAACGCTATCGAGGTAAAAGTTCAACCAGATAATGCCGATTGGGATGCTGGAGATATTCGTTACAATACAATTAGATGGACTTCTTCTCCAAATCCTCCTTTTGGAGGTTATGGACCTAGTTTTACTAATCCAAGAACGGGTGAAATTTTGGGAGCAGATATAATGCTTGAATGGGTGTATCTGACAAATAGAATAAGGTATTCAGAATTATTTGAAGATAATCAGCCTAGTCAGGATTTCTGTAGCTATTCTCATATAAAACATCAAAATAGACTTTTTGGAAAAATTGCATCAGAAAGTATGAATTTGAATGTTGTTGAACAAAGCAGATTGTATAAAGAAGATTTATATCAGTTAGTCTTACATGAAGTTGGACATACATTGGGATTAAATCATAACTTCGCTGCATCTAATCTTCATAATAATGAAGATATTCATAATCCAGATATAACTTATAAAGAAGGACTCAGTGCTTCGGTAATGGATTATCACGGTCTAAACATAGCGCCTTTGGGTAAGCAACAAGGTCAATTTGCTGATATTAAGCCTGGAAAATACGATACCTTAGCTATTAAATTTGCGTATACTCCTGGATTATCTGAAAAAGATCTCAAAATATTATTGAAAGAACATTCAACTGAAGAATATTTATTCGGTAATGATGGAGACGACATGAGATCTCCAGGTAAAGGTATTGATCCAAGAATTAATACCGGAGACATGAGTAGTAATCCGGTAGAGTATGCAAAAGAAAGATTAATCTTATCTCAAAGCTTAATACCTAATTTATACGAAACTTTAAAATCTAAATCAGATAGTTGGGAAAGTGTTTATCAAGGATATAGGATAGTTTTAAGACAAATCCATACTTCTGCAGAAATAATTTCAAGGCAAGTTGGAGGAGTTTACGTAAATAGAGGCTATATGTCAGACAGTGAGGAAAGTCCTTATAAAGCTGTTCCATATGAAAACCAAAAAAATTCTATAAAAATATTAAACAAATACTATTTTGATAGCAGAAAGTTATCTATTCCAGCAAATATCGCAAGTAAAATGCAAAGGGAAAGAAGAAGTTTTGATTTTTTTGGCCAAACAGAAGATCCCAAAATTCATAATATGATTTTAAAGGGTCAAAAAAGAGTTATTAAGCATTTTACAAATTCAAAAGTTTTAAAAAGATTAACTGACAGTTCTCTTTATGGAAACAAATACCTCCCAAGTGAGCTATTTAAAGATTTATCTTCATCAATTTTTAATGAGAAAAAATCAAGAAAACTTAATGGTATTGACCAAAATCTACAAAGCTATTTTGTAAAAAGATTATTAATGATACTAAAGAGTGCAAATTTTGACTCGCCATCTGTGGCAGCAAGCTTTGCCACTTTGCAAAAAATTAAATCATATACTTTTAGTACTTCCTCAGATGATTCAACTGAAAATCATAAAAAAATGATTAGATGGAAAATTGAGAGTGTCTTAGATCCTAGTTAAAAATAACTGTTTTTGAGTTATTAATAAATATCCTTCTTTCTATGTGATATTTAACTGCTCGAGCAAGAGTTATAGATTCTAAATCTCTGCCAATTAATTCAAGATCTCTAGGCGTTTTTGAATGATTAACTCTTTCTACGCTTTGGTCAATTATAGGACCTTCATCAAGTTCGGATGAAACATAGTGAGCAGTTGCTCCAAGAATTTTTACTCCTTTTTCATAAGCTTGATGATAAGGCTTTGCTCCTTTAAAGCTAGGAAGAAAAGAATGATGAATATTGATTATTTTTCCATAAAAGTCTTTACACATTTTGTTAGAGAGAATTTGCATATATCTTGCTAAGATCATTAAATCTATATCAAGGTCATTAATAATTTTTCTTATTTCCTTCTCTGCTTTATTTTTATTATCTTTCGTTACAGGTATGTAAAAAAAAGGAATTTCATGCCAATTTGCAATTTTTTCATGATCTCTGTGATTAGAAATAACGCAAGAAACATTCATCGGTAAGATTCCAGAATCCACTCTATACATTAAATCTTGAAGACAATGTCCATATTTAGAAACGAAAATAGCCGTATTAGGCTTGTAGTCAGCTTCTTTGATAGACCACTCCATCTTTAAATTTTTACATTCTTTTTCAAAGTATTTTGAGAATTCATCTAAATTCAAGTGTTTTTTTGAATAAACTAATTTAGCTCTCATGAAAAAAACTTTGTTTTCTGGATCTCCATAATGTGCTGAATCTAATATAAATAAATTAGCCTTATTCAAAGAAGATGATATTTTTGCAACAATTCCATATCTATCTGGACATTGAACTCTTAATATAAATTCATTAGACATTTTATTCTGTACAAAGATAGTTAAATTTAACTGCAAGACCCTCATTTGATCTTTCATAGAGACCTATAGAGCTTTTGTTATTTGAAAAAGTCACGCCCATATCTGCATTCCAGCACAAGTTTAAAACTTTTGTTAAACCAAATCTAAGACTCAGACCTTTATCAGTTCTCAAGCCTAACAAAGGGTCACTTGCCTCATAATCTTTTTCTGAATAATTAATACTAGTTGAAGCAAAAGTACTGCTATTTATTCCTTGTCTTGTACTCACATCAAACGACCTTTTGATATAAGTTTGTACATCTGAATTTGCATAAAAATGTTCAAAATTTGTTTTATAACTCAAAAAAATACCGCTTTTTGGAAAGACAATACTCCTACTTAAACCAACTCCTAGAATAGCTCCTGTTTTATCTAAAGACCCAATGAAGTCTCTTTCGTCTAAATATACATTAAGGCCAAATGAACCTTGATCTCTTAGAGTGGTTTTCCAGTCAATCTCCGCCCTATGTGATCTTAACAATTCCTCTCCTTGCAAAAATACTCTAAAAGCAGTGACAGATGGAACAAAAGTCGAATTGAATGTTCCTAAATCTTCATCATCTAACATATTAAACTCTCTGTTAACAGAAAAAACTCCAGTATATGAATCAAAGTTAGAAAAATTTCTATAAACCTGTCTAGATAAAGAAGTGACATAATTTATGGTATCCCCTCTTGGATGTCTGAGATCTTGAGTAATTTGAGACGAAAAACCAACAGTAGTATAAGAATCTGATTCAGGCTGATTAGAAATAGCTAAATCTATTGCCCCCAAATCACCAACTACTGTAACAACGTCAGTATCAAGACCTGCATTTGCGTTGCTTGATATACCGCCTCCTAAAGAAATTACAGTTTGAGATTTAAATAATCTTGTTTCATTCTCAATTTGATCTAAAAAAACTGCTACTTTCTCTGTAACCTCTTTAGGGGGATCATAGTTTTTTACATCATCAAGATATCTCTTTGCAGAGGCATAGGCTCCAAGCCTAAAATATAAAACTCCAAGTTCTAATTTTATTCTAGGTAAATCAGGTTTATAAATTAGCATTTGTTCGAAAATGCCTATTGCGGCTTCTAAATCACCAACAAGAATGGATAAATTTGCATAGTTAAATAAATTATCTAGATTTGTTGGATCTTCAATTATTGAATCAAAAACTCGTTGTCTTTCTTGTTGAGTTGCTTCTAACTCTGCTGGATCTGTTATAGATGGAGGAACATTCTGAGAAAAAAGAATGATACTAAAAAATGTTATAATTAACGAATAGACAATTTTTTTAGTTGAAACTTGTATCATTTGAAGCCTTTCGATGAGGATTATATTAAAAATATCTCTTTAATAGGATAAAAGTTCACATATTTTAAATAATGAGCACTTTAAAGATAGGAAAATATTTGCTTATCCCATTTGCATTATTTATATCTGCAATACCAGTAATTGATCCATTTAATGTATTTACGAGTCTTAGAAATTCTGCATTCGATACATTTCAAATCATCTCGCCAAGACAATCTCAGACAAAAGATAATATTTTAATACTGGATATTGATGAAAAATCATTATCTGAAATTGGTCAGTGGCCTTGGTCAAGATCAGTTTTATCTGAATTGGTTGACCAAACTAATCTATCAGCTGCTTTGGCATTTGATATTGTTTTCGCTGAGGCTGATAGAACTGGATCTAAAGAATTAATGAATCTATATAAAAAAAATAATGACTTCGTTAAAAGCCTAAAAGGACTTCCAGATAACGATGACTTATTTGCCAATTCAATAAAAGATCATGGAACTGTAGTTCTAGGAGCGATACCAAGTAATTCTTTAAAAAATAATTTTCAGATGCGTTTTGGTTTAATTCAACAAGGCGATGATCCAAAAAAATTTCTCAGAGAGTACAAAGGTATACAGACCAATTTAAAAATCCTTAATTCCTCATCAGCAGGAATTGGTAGCATGAGTATTGGCAATAACGATTCAATAATTAGAAAGCTTCCATTATTTGAAAATATCAATGGTTCCTTGGTTCCATCTCTTAGTCTCGAATTATTGAGAGTAGCAATGGGAGCCTCGACTTATCAAATAAAATCTTCAAATGCATCTGGAGAAACTGCCTTTGGAGAAGAAACTGGGATAAATCACGTAAAATTAGGTAATTTAATTATTCCAACTAATCCTGATGGAAGTGTATGGATACATTATCCTGAAGTGTCAGTAGATTCCATTTCTGTTTCGGACATAATTAAGAAAAAATATCCTAAGGATTTTTTTAAAGATAAGATTCTTATTGTTGGAACAAGTGCTCCTGGGCTATTCGATTTGAGATCAACACCGCTAAAAAATAATGTTCCTGGAGTTAAAATTATTGCTGATTTAACTGATCAAATTCTTTCAGGTAGTTTCTTGCAAAGACCAGATTGGATCTTTGGTCTTGAATTGTTTACGGGTTTTACCCTAGCAATATTAATCACTATTTTTATCCAATTTTTAGGACCTATAGGAGGGTTGTCTGTCTTTTTAATAGGTAATGGAATTTCTATCTTCGGAAGCTTTTATATTTTTGAAAATTATTTATTTTTAATTGATCCTATTTCACCTCTAGTAATTTGTTTAATTTCTTACCTAGTAATTACTTTCTTTAATTTTTTATTTACAGAACTAGAAAGAAGAAAGGTAAGAAATGCTTTTTCTCAGTATATGTCACCTGTCATGGTTGAGAAGCTAGCTCAATCAAACAAATCCTTAAAGCTTGGTGGAGAAAGAAGAGAAATGACTTTTTTATTCTCTGACATAAGAGGATTTACAGCAATTTCAGAAAAATATAAAGACGATCCTGAATCGCTCACAGTTTTAATCAATTCTATTTTAACGGTTCTTTCAGATGAGGTTTTAGATCAAGATGGCACGATAGACAAATACATGGGAGATTGCATCATGGCATTTTGGAATGCTCCCTCAGAAGATCCTTTTCATAGAGAAAAATCAATAGAAGCGGCTTTTAAAATGAGTGAAGCTTTAAATAAACTCAACGAAAGCCTTGATAGAAAAGGAGAAAATAAACTCTCAATTGGAATCGGTATCAACTCGGGAGAATGTATTGTTGGAAATATGGGATCAGAAAAAAGATTTGATTATACGGTCTTAGGTGATGCAGTGAATCTTGCATCAAGATTAGAAGGACAATCAGGCAACTATGGCATGCAAATTATTTTAGGAGAAGAAACAATAAAGAAAATTTCAAAACATGAATATTTACAATTTGAACTTGATTTAATTTCTGTAAAAGGAAAATCTGAGCCTACATCAATATTTACAGTTTTCAATTCATGGAATGCCGAAGTTGCTTATGAGGTGTTTTACGAAGAACACATGGATTTTTTAAAAAATTATAGAAGTAAAAATTGGGATAAAGCCAAACAACATATAGATAAATATAGGTTATCAATACCAGAATTTACTTTATACTACACCCTATTTTTGAATAGGATAGATGAGTTGTCTAAACAATCGCTCCCTGAAGATTGGTCAGGAATATTTGCTGCTGAAACTAAATAAGTTTTGGCTTCTATTTATTTTCTTAATTACACCAATTATTTTTTCAGAATCAATTGTAAATATTGAAGATCTCAGAAGAGATGGTGAAGAAGGTTTCTTTGCAAATTTATCAGGATCTTATAGTTTTTCTAGGGGAAACAGAAATAGAGACAGTTTCTCTATTCAAACTTCTTTAGATTACAACAAAAATGATTTAGAAACTTTTTTTGTTTTTAAGCGAGCACAAAAGAAAATTAATAATAATAATTACGATTCAGCAACATTAAGTCACCTGAGACTTAACTTTTTATTTGAAGAAAATCCTAGTCTAGAAGTTTTTTTACAATACTCAAAAAACCCTTTTAGAAAGTTTAATAAAAGAGAGTTATTTGGCTTGGGTTCAAGATTTATTATTAAAGATAACTTAAGAGCTGGTTTAGGAATTATGCATGAGGATGAGGAGGATCTTTTATTATTATCGGAGAATACTTTAAGAATTTCATCTTATGTTCATAATGAATTTATTATTGCAGAAAACATTTCTTTTGATTTGTCAGCCTTCTTTCAACCTGCTTTAGATTCGTTTAGCGATTATAAAGCTACCATTATTGGTCAATTTGATTTCCAAGTTAATGATGGCTTTAAAATTTCACTTCAATACAATACTTTTTATGATTCTCGTCCTCCATCCACTGCAGTTAAAAAAGAAGAAGGATTAGCAACGATTTTTTCGTATAATTTTAATTAATTGTCATGCAAGGTTTTTTTAATTTAGTTTTAGAAGTTTGGAATCAAGACTTTTTAGGTATTTCTATTGGTAATGTAGTTATATCTCTCACGATTGTGATTTTTTCCATAATTCTTAGGGCTTTACTAATATCTAGAGTTTTTAAGTTTTTAGAAAAAGTTGTTAAAGAAACTGAGACAGAAGCAGATGATATTTTACTAGAAACTCTTGAAAAGCCCCTTGGAAATGTTCCTCTTGCATTAGGTGTATATTTAATAATCGAGCTTTTACCTTTGTCTGGAATAGCAGACGTTTTTCTCACAAATATTGTTAAGGCTTTAATTGCTTATACAATTTTTAGCGTGCTGACAAAAGCTGTTGGTCCTATCTTTGAATTACTTGCAGTTAAATCATGGGTTACCGCAGCTCTGTCCATGTGGCTCGAAAGATTCACTAGAGTATTAATATGGATTTTAGCAATAGCAATAATTTTAGATATATTTGGAGTCCAAATTGGTCCAATAATTGCCGGCCTGGGTTTATTTTCTGTTGCAGTTGCTTTAGGTGCACAAGATTTATTTAAAAATCTTATTTCTGGAATATTAATTATTGCTGAAAATAGATTTCAGCCCGGTGATAGAATTGAGGTTGATGGTAAACTTCATGGAATTGTCGAAACAATTGGATTTAGATCTACAATGATTCGACTTTTTAATACATCTCCAATGATAATTCCCAATAAAGATTTATCTGATGTAAATGTTATCAATCACGGAGAGCTTAGATATAGAAGAATAAAATGGGAAATTAACCTCCTTTATTCCACTTCAATAGATCAACTCAAAACTATTTGCGATCAAATAACAGATTTCGTTAATAACGAAAAAGAGGGATTTGCTATCAATCCAGGACAAAACTCTTTTGCCAAAGCAGTTGAATTTGGGGCAAGTTCTATAGACGTTGAAATACTTTGTTATTCTTCAGAAAAAGACTATTCCAATTACACGGATTTAAAACAGAGACTTGTTCACAGAATTATGGAAATTGTCAGAGACAATGGATCTGATTTTGCTTTCCCGTCAAGATCAGTTTATGTTGAATCAAGTCATGAGATTGAAGAATAAAATCATCCGGTTCTATTTGATGCGCTAGTCTTCAAGTCTTCAAAAAGTGGGGGATACTCTTCAATTAATTCATTAAGGGAATCTTTTGAAAGCTTTAAAAGTTTTGCCTCCTCAACAACAGAAATTGTAGCATTTCTTTTCTCTTCACTTACCAATCCAGTTTCTCCAAAATATTCTCCTGATCCAAGAATTACCGAATTTTCTATTTCAACCTCTACACTTCCAAATTCAATAATATATAAGGCATCGGCTATATCTCCTTTATTAAAAACTGTTTTCTTTGAAGGTAAGACTAAAGGTTCTAATTTAGAGTTAATTTTAGTGATTGCTCCAATTGGTAATCTTGAAAAAAGACTGATTTCAGAAATTGCTTCCAAGGAAACTAAAAAATTTCGTTTTTGAATTTCCTCGTAATAAGCAGAAGCAAGAATTGCAGCAGGTAACGCAAACATTGCAATTCCTAAAAACATAGCGAAACTAGAAATCAATTTTCCTAAATCTGATACAGGAGTTACATCTCCATATCCAACTGTTGTCAAAGTAGCAATGCCATACCACATCGACTTGAGAATACTTCCAAAAACCTCGGGTTGTAGATCTTTTTCTAAAAAATGAATAATTACAGAAAAAATTAATAACAATGAAAATACAACTAATTGAGTTCCTAAAATTGAAAGTCTTTGCTTCCAAATAGTTCTTAATAATGTGTTTGTTGGTAGCAAAACTCTCAAGTTACTGAAAATTGAGTAAGCTCTAAAAATTCTAAAGATTCTTAAATCAAATGTGTTTATAAAAAAGTAATTGATCAAAACTATTAAATCTATGACTAGTAAAAAAGAAAAACGCTTTTCATTTAAGATTCTCAAGAAAATTTCAATTGAAAAAAAACAAAATGATAGAAAGATAAAACTGTGAGATAAAAAAAGATAATTTTCAGATATGCTATAACTTGATATAAAGATTTGATGCAAAACATTAAGGATAATCAAATATCCAATGAAATTATCAAAATATCTTGTAAAAAAAGTCATGATTGGGATTGATTCTATTAGAAAATTTAAATAGAGTGAAATTAATAAATTAAATTTATATAAGGGAGAAAATTTTGTTTGAAATATATAAAGATAAATCTGGAAAATTTAGATTCAGGCTTAAAGCTAAAAATGGAGAAATAATTTGCTCTAGTCAAGGATATACCTCTAAAAGTTCCTGTAAAAAGGGAGCTTTTTCTCTAATTTTAAATGCAAAGAAGATTAAGTCTTTTAGGGTATTCAAAAATAGAGCGGGGAAAAGTTTTTTTAATGTTGTGGCTGGCAATAATAAAGTAATTGCTACAAGCCAGGCTTATAAAACTGAAAATTCACTAAAAAAGGGAATTGAAAGCGTTAGAAAAAACGCAACAAAAAAAAATCTTTCTTAGTTTAAGACCAAAAAACAATAATTAGGGGAATACTTATAATTACTATAAGTATTTCTAATGGTAGTCCTACTTTCCAATAATCCCCAAATTTATAATTTCCAGGAGCCATAACAAGAGTATTGCATTGATGTCCTATTGGAGAAAGAAACGCACAACTTGCTCCGATGGCAACAGTCATTAAAAAAGGTTCTATAGGCTGACCTATTTTTTCTGCAAGAGAAATTGCAAGAGGGGCCATTATTACCGCTGTTGCTGCATTATTAATAATATCTGAGAGAAACATTGTTATGACCATAATGATTACTAGCATCCAAACATAATCCAACACTGACGATAGGCTTGCTAAATAGCCAGAAAATGAATCGGTGATACCATAATTTACAAGGGTATTGCCAATAGGAATCATAGCAGCTAATAAGATAACAACTGGCCAATCTATATGTCTGTAAACGCTCTCCCCAGTGAGTAACTTTGAACTAACAAAAGCAATTACACATATAAGAAAAGCAATGACTATAGAAACATAATTAAAAATAACTAGCGCTAAGCAAGAAAAAAACAAAAAGAATGCTAATAAAACCTTATTTGGACTTCTGACAATATCAAACTCTCTTTGCCACAATGGCATAAGACCAGCTAATTCTAATTTATCAGAAATATTTCTTTTTTCTCCTCTATTTGCAATTAAAAGTACATCTCCAACTTTAAAAATTTCATTGGATAATCTAAATCTAAATTTTAGACCCCTTCTCCATAGGCCAATCAATGACAATTCTCCACCAATAAGTCTTTTAAAATATTGATATTTTCTTCCAATTAATCTTGATTTAGGAACGATAATGGCTTCAATACCACCTAAATTTTCAATGGAAGTTAAATCATTTTCTGAATCAATATCCAATCCAAATTCCTGTTGAATGTCTGCAACTGAATCTGGATTAATTTTCATTATCAGGATTTGTCCTTCAAATAATTTGTGATTACCATGAATCTCAATTTTTTTTCCTTCTTCATTTATTTGCCCCATCAAAGCAGTATCAGTGTCTAGTTCATCTCTAAAATCTTTTGCTCGCCTATCGATGAGATTGCTGTTTTCTGTAATTACCATTTCGACTAAATAGTCATCTAATTCAATGAGAGGAGTATTTTCAGAATTATTAGATCTTAATTTAATAAATTTCCACCCTATTAAACTGATAAACAAAATGCCAAGAATACTTACTGGTAAGCCTGCTAGTGAGAAATCAAAAAAAGCAAAGTCTTGATCCGAAGATTCATTTCTGAATTCAGAAATTATTATATTAGGTGGAGTTCCAATTTTAGTATTCATACCTCCTAAAATAGACGCAAAGGAAAGAGGAATTAAAAATTTTGAAGCATTCCAATTCATTTTCTGACAAATACCTAATGTTATAGGTAAAAGCATTGCCATTGCTCCTATGTTGTTCATAAAAGATGAAAGTAATGCCGCAATGAAAGTGATTGAGATTAAAAATTGAATTTCTGAATTAGCAAAAGTTTGTAATTTTCTTCCTAATATAGAAATGAATCCTGATTTTTCTAATCCTTTGCTAATAAGTAGAACTAAAGCAACAGTTATGACAGCAGGATGGGAAAATCCTGAAAAAGCTTTATCAGGTTCTATATAACCTAGTAAAACGAATAGAGCTAATATCCCTAGAGAAACAGCATCATATCTCCACCTACCCCAAACAAATAGACCTACCATTAGAGTCAACAGACCCAAAATTATTAATTGATCGAACATTATTTAAAAAAGAACGGAATAAGAGCTGGGGTTTTATTCATATATTCTTCATAGTCTGGTCTTTTTTCAAGACTTCTATTATCCATCATAGGAATTGAGGCAAATACAAACATTGCTAACATTGATAGAGGACAAATTATTAACCAAAAATTTTCAAGAGATTGAGATAAGGAGAAACCAAATAATCCAAACCAAAATAAAATTTCTCCTAAATAATTTGGATGTCGGCTGTATTTCCACAACCCTTTGTTCATAGTGACAAAATTATTATTAGGATTTGATTTAAATTTATGCATTTGTTCATCAGAAACATGTTCAAGTAAAACCGCTGAAATTGTGAATACGCAAAAGAACCAATCAATAATATTCACAGGTTCATTATTTATTGTTATTGCAAAATAGAGAGGAAAAAGACAAAGATTTACTATCAAAGTTGGAAATAGATGAATTCCAAAAAAATTTATAAACCATTTAAAATTGCCAAACGTTTGATAAAGGTTTATGTATCTAAAATCTTCTTTTTCTAACCCAGGCCAGGTTTTCAACCAGTTCCATGTCAATCTTATTACGTAGTAAGTGATTGGAATGCCTATCAGTAGAGAGCGTAATAATGATGAGTCATCTATCTCAGGATATAAAACTAAATATAAAAATATTGGAAAAGGTATGACTGACCAAAAAGGATCGTAAAGGCTTGAGCACTTATAAATTACACTAAATATATAAATTACAATCGTTGCGATAACATGAGCAAACAAAATATTAAGCCACAAGTGACCTAAACTAAAAAACTCTAATGATAAGAATCCGGCTAGAATAGAAAAAAAATAGGAAACAAAACAAACAATTAAACTTTTTGCGTACATTAAATTATTTCTTAGGTGTAAATGATACTGGCAAGGCTTGAATTGCGTTCACAAAATTATTAGGAGTATAAATAATATCTCCGCTTTGCATCATATCGGGAAATCTTTCAAAAATTTTCTCATAGACTACTTCAAGCTGCATATTTGCTGTATGTTTTCCAAGACACAAATGCCTCCCGTAACCGAAAGATAGATGTTTCTTTGCATTTTCTCTCCTGATGTCATATTTATCTGGATTTGTAAAAACTTCAGGATCTCTGTTTGCTGCACCATACCACATAGAGACTTTTTCATTTGGTCCTATTTTTTGATCTCCTATTTGAGTTTCTGCCTTAGTTGTTCGTCTCATGTAAGTAACTGGATTTGCAACTCTAATAGATTCATGAACCATATTTGTAATTAGAGATCGATCATTCAGTACTAACTCTTTTTGATCAGGATTTTGAGAAAGTAAATGCATTGTGCCACTAATAGAATTTCTAGTCGTATCATTTCCAGCGAATATGATTAAAAGCCAAGAGCCATCTAAATATTCATTAGGAAGTTTTTCGCCCTCAATTTCAATATTTGCTATGACAGATAATAAGTCCTCTTTAGGATTTTTTCTTCGCTCTTCAAGAATATGTCTGCCATAAGAAAACATTTCTTCCACCATATTAGTGAACATTTCTATTAGAGCTGGATCTGCTGAACCACTGCTTTGTTCTTCGTTTACATCTAATTTGTTTTGTTCAGCAAGTTGAGTTGCAGCAATTAATTGAGCCATTTCTAATAGTTTCATCCATTCAATAATTTTAGGCCTGTCTTCTTCAGGAACGCCTAACATCTCACAAAGAGTAAACATTGGTAATTCTGCCGAAACTGACTCTACTAGGTTACACTCGCCTAAGGGAGCAATGGCATCTAACAACTGATCTACCTTAATAGCTACTTTTTTCCTTAAAGCGCTTACATATTTAGGATTAAAAAAAGCCATATGGGGATTTCTCATATTTAAATGCAATAACCCATCTAAACTCAACATATGATCCATTGTTGATCTATATAGCGGTGAATCATCTAAAGCAGTAAAACCATGAGTTAAAGATGTTCCTCCTGCTAATTGAGATGAAAATATCTCCTGATTTTTAGATACAAATTCTATATCTTTGTATTTCGTAAGGACCCAAAATCCAGGTTCCGAATCTTCAGGACCTGTTTCATGAAAATATACTGGGGCCTTTTCTCTAAGTTCAGCAAATTTGTCATAAGGTTGTCCATTTGTAAAAAGAAATAGATCAGTTAAATCAAAATCTCTTTTAAATGAATAAACTTCTTCAAATTTTGGAGCATTTATTTTTACGTAAGGTTGCGAATCGCTGTTTAACTTTAATGGCATATTACTATTTTACTTAATTTATTTGAAAATGGCGCGCCCGGAAGGATTCGAACCTCCGACACCCTAGTTCGTAGCCAGGTGCTCTATCCAACTGAGCTACGGGCGCCCTTTAATTATCATTGATGACCTTTTCGTGAATTTCGCCTCTATGAACAGATATAGTTTTTGGTGCATTAATGCCTAATCTTACTTGGCCACCTTTAATATCTAGAACCGTCACTTCAACGTCATTACCAATCATTAAAGATTGATCTCTTTTTCGACTTAAAACTAACAATTTTTTCTCCCTTTCTTAAACCTAAGATAACAAATAATCAAATGATGCAAAAGGCATAAATTAAACGTCTAGTCCATAAGGCGGTGCTTTATTTATTTCTGGATTTAAAGAATATGTTCTAGTTCTTAAATAATCTGCCAACTCTTGATTGGACATATCTAAATTAAGTTCTGAGTATCTAAATGGTTCGCCAACGGTAAAACTAAATTCCGTACCAATTCTTCGTTTAACTTCATGGAATAACAAAGATGCTCTGAACATATCACCTAAATGACTTGCTAAATGAAATTTTATGGAGTTACATCCGTAAAAATATATTGGAACTATATTTGGATCGGTTTGTTTGATTAATCTAGAGGTAAATTTTTTCCATTCTGGATCAAATGCCATTTTTGTTTTTTCGTAAAATTTTGCTGTGGTTGAAACTGTTCCTGAAGGAAAGATAATTACTGAACCACCTGCAGATAAATGCTCTCTTGATTTTTTTCTTGTCTCAAGGTTTGTTATTAAAGCTTGCTTGTCACCAGTAAAATCAATTGGTAATAAGTAACCTTTTGTTTCAGGAGCTCGAAGTAATAAAGAATGAGTGAGAACCTTAAAATCATTTCTGTATTTTGAGACAAAATAGCTTATTACTAAACCATCCAAAACTCCATAAGGATGATTTGCAATGAATATAGTTGGCCCTTCTGTGGGTATTTGGATGTTCTCGTTGTAATGTAATTTAAGTCTTAATTGATCTAAACACCCGTGCCAAAAGCTTTCCCATTTCTGAGGATTTTCTTGATATTCACGATAAAGTTTAAAAAGAGCAGGTTGTCCAGCAAGAGACTCTATGAATCTTATTATTAATTTGCGATACCATGGATCGTCTGGGTCAGCGTAACTAAAATATTTTGATTCTATGTATTCCATACCTTTGGCGGAGAGAAAGGGATTCGAACCCTTGAAGGAGTTGCCCCCTTACCCGCTTTCCAAGCGAGCGCATTCGACCACTCTGCCATCTCTCCTTAGTCTAAAGTAGATTTGTACTAACTCCTAATTCCGTATCCTTTTTTTAACAAATAATATGCAAGTAGGAAAAATGCAATGATAAAGATGATAATCATAAGTAGTGCAAACTGTACATTGATATCTGATACTCCTATCATTCCATATCTGAAAGCATTAACCATGTATAACAAAGGATTTGCTTTCGAAACTATTTGCCAAGTATTTGATAATAATTCAACTGAGTAAAAAACTCCTCCCAAGTAAATAAGAGGAGTTAAAATAAATGTCGGGACGATGTTTATATCATCAAAATTATCGGCAAATAGGGCATTTAAAAAACCTGCTATCGAAAATAGAAAGGCAGTCATTACAACTACAAACAAAGTAAGTGGAATATTTTGAACAGTAATGTCCGTAAAGATTAGGGACGTAAATAAAACTAAAAAACCAACAATTATTCCTCTAACAACGCCTCCAAGAACAAAACCAGTAAGAATTAAGTACGTTGGCATAGGAGATACTAACAGTTCTTCAATGCTTCTTTGAAATTTCACACCAAAAAAAGAAGAGACAACATTTGAATAAGCATTGGTAATTACGGCAAGCATAACTAAGCCCGGAGCCATAAACTGCATATAATCAAAACCTGACATTTTTCCAATACGTTCACCAATGAATGTTCCGAAGATCAGAAAATATAGGATCGTAGTTAAAACTGAAGGAATCAAAGTTTGACTCCAAATTCTAAAAAATCTATAAACTTCTTTTCTAAGTAATATGAATAAAGCTCTAACTTGTTCTTTCGCTGTCATTATTAGTAAGTTTTAAGAATAATTCTTCTAATCGATTTGTTTCATTTCTCATACTCAAAATTTCTATCTTTTCTTGATCAAAAAAATCAAAAATTGAATTTAAATTTGTTCCTTTATTGGCTTGAACTGAGAAAGTTGAATCATCAATTTTATTAATTATAAAATCTTCCGAATGAAAATTTTTGTTTGTTTTTTCTTTTAAATCAAATACAAATGTCTCTATTTCTACTTCTCTTAAAAAAGAATTCATATCAGAATTTCTGATAATTTTTCCATGATCAATAATAGATATATTTTTACAAAGTCTTTCTGCTTCTTCTAAATAATGGGTTGTAAGAATAATAGTTGTACCGTTTTTATTTATCTCAATTAAAAAGTCCCATAGAGACCTTCTTAATTCTGTATCTACACCTGCAGTAGGCTCGTCTAGAATTAAAAGCTCTGGATTATTAACTAATGCTTTCGCAACCATTAGCCTTCTTTTCATACCGCCAGATAAATTTCTTCCTTGTTCATTTCTTTTGTCCCACAAATCTAAGCGTTTCAAAAAATATTCCGTATTACTTTTCACCTTTGAAAAAGGCATTCCGAAAAAACCAGCTTGATGCAGAAGTACATTATGGACAGTTTCAAATTGATTGAAATTTACTTCCTGTCCTACTATTCCAATTTTCTTTTTTGCTTCCGAATGATGTGTGTCTATATCTAATCCAAGAATTTTAACTAATCCAGATGACTTGTTTACAAGAGAACTTATGATACCAATCATTGTTGATTTGCCTGCACCATTCGGTCCCAGAAGAGCATAAAAATCTCCCTGCTCAACTTCAAAACTTATATCGTCTAATGCGATTAGGTTGTTATCATAAATCTTAGTAAGATTTTTGATTTCTAAAGCTTTCAATTTATTTTTTAGATAAGAAGGACATTCCGTCTTCCAATCCTTTCAAAGTAAGAGGGAACATCTGATCGTCTATGAGATGTCTTGAAATTTCGATTGAAGAGGAATAGTCCCAATGTTCTTCGGGAACAGGATTTAACCAAATTAATTTTTCATAGGTATTCATGATTTTTTTCATCCAGACAGAACCAGCCTCCTCATTCCAATGTTCTATACTTCCACCTGGATTGGTAATTTCATATGGGGCCATAGTTGCATCACCGACAAAAATTATTTTGTAATCAGAAGCATATTTATGAATTACCTCATCAGTTTTTATTCTTTCGTTATGTCTTCTTCTGTTATCTTTCCATACGGTTTCATAAATATAGTTGTGAAAATAAAAATACTCTAAGTTTTTAAATTCTGTTTTACAGGCAGAAAATAATTCTTCACAGATTTTTATATGAGGATCCATTGATCCTCCGACATCAAAAAAAACTAAAACCTTCACAGCATTTGTTTTTTCAGGAACCATCTTAATATCAAGTAATCCAGCGTTTTTGGCTGTACTTTTTATAGTGTCATCCAAATCTAATTCTTCATCGTTAGATTGTCTTATAAATTTTCTAAGTCTTCGAAGCGCTACTTTTATATTTCTCGTACCAAGTTCAACTGAATCATCAAGATTCTTGAAATCTCTCTGTTGCCAGACTTTTACGGCCTTATTTTGCTTTCCCTCTCCATCAACTCTTATGCCCTCAGGATGAGATCCAGCATTACCGAAGGGTGAAGTGCCTCCCGTACCTACCCATTTATCACCTTTTTGATGCTTACCTTTTTGTTCTTCTAATCTTTTTTTAAACTCTGAAAGAAGCTTTTCAAGCCCTCCCATAGTTTCTATTTTTTTTAATTCATCCTCGGTAAGAAATTTTTCAAATTCTTTTCTGAGCCATTCTTCGGGAACTAAAGCTTGAAGAACATCATCAAGAGTCTCTAAACCTTTAAAGTAAATATCAAAAGCTCTATCAAATTTGTCGTAATGTTTTTCATCTTTTACGAGGATTGATCTAGAAAGATAGTAAAAATCGTTGATATCAGCAAAAATGACTTGCTTTTCTAGACCTGATATCAGGTCTAGAAGTTCCCTCAATGTACAGGGAACACCAACTTCTTTTAAAGTTTTAAAAAGATTAATTAACATTAATTTTGATTATTCCCCTCTCTTCTAGTCATGAAGGCTAACCTTTCAAGAAGTTGAACATCTTGTTCATTTTTAACTAGAGCACCGTAAAGTGGAGGTATTGCTTTTGATGGATCTCTATTTTTTAGAATTTCATCTGGTAAATCATCAGCCATAAGAAGCTTAAGCCAGTCAACTAACTCTGAAGTAGAAGGTTTCTTCTTTAAACCTGGTACTTTTCTAACATCAAAGAAAATATCTAAAGCTTCTTTAACAAGTTTTTCTTTAACTTTAGGATGATGAACCTTTATTATTTCCTTCATTGTTTCTCTATCTGGAAAGGAAATGTAATGAAAGAAACATCTTCTTAAAAAAGCATCAGGGAGTTCTTTTTCGTTATTACTAGAAATGATAACAATTGGTCTAGTAGTTGCTTTAATTGTCTCCTTTGTTTCATAGACATAAAATTCCATTCTGTCTAATTCTTGCAACAAGTCATTTGGGAATTCAATATCAGCTTTATCTATTTCATCGATTAAAAGAACGGCTTGTTTTTCGGAAGTGAAAGCCTCCCATAATTTTCCCTTTTGAATATAATTTGAAATGTCTTTAACTCTTTCATCGCCTAATTGAGAGTCTCTTAACCTGGTTACAGCATCATATTCATATAACCCTTGTTGTGCTTTAGTAGTAGATTTAATGTGCCATTCAATTAGTGGTAAATCTAAAGATTTAGCCACTTCTAGCGCAAGCATTGTTTTACCCGTTCCAGGCTCTCCTTTTATCAACAAAGGTCTTTCTAAAGCTATTGCCGCATTTACAGAAAGACTTAAGTCATCAGTTGCTATGTATGATTTTGTACCTTTAAATTTCATGTATTTTCCTTATTTGTATAATTTTTAAGAATCTATGATAACAATATTTTATGAATTATTTCTTAATTCTTAATTTAGCTAATTGTTTCGATTGCCCTACTAAATTCCCACTTGAATCCCAAATCTCCCTATCTTCCTCGATATAGTTACTCGTAATAAATTCTGTTTTTGCAATAACCTTGAGAGGACCAGGCTTAGGAATGTTTCTTATATGTGACGTCAAAGTCAATGTGGGTACCCAGCCTACAGTACCCATTTTATTGAATATTGGTGGAGTAGTTGCATCTAGGAAAAGAATTAATCCAAAAAGATCAACGATTCCTCCATCTTTCCATCCCATAAACAGTTTTAGCGTAGCTTTATTTTCTTCACTGGGATTTTTCCACCATAAAGAATCCAAACAATATTTTTTCTCTAAGTTTTTATCTAATTTGGGATTGAAACCTTCTTTGTAAGGAACCTGAATACAATTTTCATAAGGATCAAATTTTGGTTCTAATCTGAGATTGTTATTGAGTCCTTTCATTTTAGAAAAATCTGTAAAAGTTACAGTACAAAATATTTTTAATATTCCATTTTGTTTGAGTGATACATGCGCGGTAGAGGTGCTTTTTGTTGACGCAATTTTTGTTATTAGGATATCAGCAGAACCAAACTCAACTCTATCAATATAATTTGCTGATAAAACTAATGGATCTTTATGAGACAAGGCTTTGGAGCAAGCCTTTGCAATTAAAGCCATTGAATAGCCACCATTTGCAGTTTGTCCAATACTCCAATTTTCAGAAATATTTGCTGTAAAATTATCTTCAGATAAAAGTTTTGCATCGATGTCTTTTTCAAAAATCTTTGAGATACTCATATTCTGTTTAATTATAGGTATTAATGAAAGAAATTTCTTATTTTGACATAGGTGCTAATTTAACTCATGAATCTTTTCAAAATGATTTCAATGAAGTTATAAATGAAGCAAAAAAAAATAATCTAAAAAAAATTTGTATAACCAGTACCTCGATAGAAGATACCAAAACATCTTTAGATATTGTTGAAAAAGATAGTGATTTTTTTATTACAACCTGTGGAGTACATCCACATTATGCAGATTCTTTCAAAAATACTGACATAAAAAAAATTAAAGATTTATGCATTCATCCCTCTGTTAAAGCAATCGGAGAAACAGGATTAGACTTTAATAGAAATTTTTCTGATAAAAAGAATCAAATTCGATGTTTCAAATCTCAAATTGAGATAGCGCAGGAATTTTCTTTGCCTCTTTTTATGCATCAAAGAGATGCCCATGAAGATTTTATAAAATGTTTTAAAAATATAGATCTCAATGTAAATGCTGTAGTTCACTGTTTTACTGAAAATGAAAGTAAATTTTATGAATACCTAGATATTGGTTTTTGGATTGGCCTAACTGGATGGATATGCGATCCAGTCAGAGGAAAGCATATGGATGATTTGCTTGCAAGCATGCCCTTAGACAGAGTCATGATTGAAACTGACTCACCATACTTATTGCCTAAAAATTTAAAAGTTAAAGGTAGAAGAAATGAACCAAAATTTATCGAAGAAGTTGCGAAAAGAATAGCTGATTTACAAAAAAAGAGTTTAAAAGAAGTATCTCAGATATTTTATGAAAACAGTTTGAGATTTTTTAATCTCTAAGATTTAGAAATAATTTCTTTACTTAAAAGCTCCTTGATTTTTTCTTCATATCCAATAGATTTCATTATTTCTTCAGTATGTGTTCCAATTTTTACAGGAGCATGACTTACTTCACTCTTCGTATAAGAAAATTTTGGAGCTGGAGAAGGCTGTGTAACATTTTCTAAAGTGAAGAAAGAATTTCTTTCAGTATTATGTTTATGATTTATTGCTTCCTCCATAGAGAGTACAGGTGCAAAACATATATCAGTACCCTCCATTATCTCACACCATTCTTCACGCGTTTTTTCTTTGAATCTTTGTTCTAAGTTGATTCGTAAATTTGGCCATGAATTTTTATCCATTTGATTATCAAATTCTTTTTCATCTATATTCATTTTTTCTCTTAATAAAGCATAAAATTGAGGCTCGATAGATCCTATGGAAACGAATTTTCCGTCTTTGCATTCATAACAACCATAAAAGTGTGCGGCTCCATCAAGAAGATTAGAGTCCCTAGAATCTGTCCATATTCCAGAGCTCATCATCCCATACATCATACTCATTAATAATGCGGAGCCTTCTGTCATGGCAGCGTCAATAACCTGACCTTTTCCTTCTTTATTAACTGTATTTAAAGCTGCACATATGCCTAAAGCTAGAAGCATGCCTCCTCCACCGAAATCACCAATGAGATTTAAAGGAGGTGGAGGTGGAGAACCTTTTTTTCCAATAGCCCCTAAAACGCCGCTTAAAGCGATGTAATTAATGTCATGACCTGCAGCATTCGATAAAGGACCATTTTGGCCCCATCCAGTCATTCTTCCAAAAATTAATTTAGAGTTTATTTTAAGAAGCTCATCGGGACCAAGATTGTTCTTTTCCATAACTCCTGGTCTAAATCCTTCAATTAAAACGTCAGCAGATTGAATGAGTTTTTTTATAATTTCTTGCCCTTCAGTTTTTCTTATATCCACGGTCATCGATTTTTTTCCTCTAGATGCAATATCAGAATTTGATCCTCTTCCAACAGCGCTTATTCTTTCCACTGAAATTACTTCTGCTCCCATATCAGCTAAAATCATGCCGCAAAAAGGGGCTGGTCCTATACCAGCCATTTCAATAACTTTAATATCTTTAAGTGGTCCCACGCGAATCTCTCCCAAAAGGTTTTAAATGTCTAATCAGTACAGGAAGTAACATTAGAGCAGCAAGAATTGCCACGATCATAGAAAAAGAAGTGAAAATTCCAAAAAATACACTTGGATTAAAATTTGAACTCACTAAAATCATAAATCCCAATACAATAGTTAAGGAAGTATAAAACATTGCACGGCCAATTGTAGAGTGACTATTTTTTATAGCTAAATCATAATTATTTTTTTGCTCATATTCTTTTAAGAACCTATGGACGTAGTGGATAGTGTTATCTACTCCTATCCCTATACTTATTGCAGCAACAGTTACTGTCATGATATCTATTGGTATTCCAGACCATCCAATTATTCCCAAAACACTTGAGGCAGATAGTAAATTAGGAATCATAGCTATGATTGCCATGTAAAGTGACCTAAATAAAATAATGAACATTGCAAAAATAGCAGCAAAAACTATCGAAAGACTTCCAATTAATGATTGAAATAAGCTTTGAAGAAGATTGTTATAAATTACAGAAATACCTGATAAGTAAAATTGATCTTCAGTTAATTCATAATTTTTAATTAAATCGTTTTTGACCTCTTCAATTAAATTTTTTCTATTTAAACCATCCATAGACTCAATTACTCTTGCTGATAATCTGACTTGATTGTCATCTTCTGATATATAAGAACTAAGAAGTTGATTATTTATATCCTCTGGTAAAACTTTCCTAAGAAGTGCAAGTTCAAGATCGTCAAGTTTACTTCCTTTTACTATTTCAGCTAATTTTATTGCACTTGAAACAGATAAAACCTTCCCTATTTCTGGCCTAGCCTCTAAATAATCGTGTATTTCTTCGAGGTAAGACAAGTTTTGTGAGTTAAACCAATAACCATATTGTTCAGTTTCTAACCCAAAATCGTCAAAATCATCTTCTGATTCATAATCATTTTCAAAATTATTTTCAGGTGCAGAAATAATAATATCCAAAGGAGCTGTGCCTCCTAGTTTTTTGTCAATTAGAGAAAGGCCTTTATAGATTTCTGTTGTGGGTTTGAAATAGTCAATAAATTTATTTTCAACACTTAACTTATTAATACCTACTATAGAAAAGATAAATCCAAGTAAAGATATCAATAAGATAATATTTTTAAATCTAACAACTAATGAATTTATCCAAGTTGTGAATCCAGAAGAATAATCGATATTTGTATCTTTTAAGTTTTTATTCATTAATGATGCGAGAGAACCAAAGAAGACAAAAGATACAGAAAAGGCAATAAAAATACTAAGCACCATCAGTAGTCCAAAATCTATAATAGGTCTGATATCGCTTATAATTAAAGACGCAAAAGCAACCATCGTTGTTAGAGCGGTGTACAAACAAGGAAGAAACATTTGTGAGAGCGTCCTCTTTAGAGCTTCATTGTGAGAAATATCGTTGAATTTTGAAGTAATTTCTCTATATCGAACAACTAAATGAACAGTTAGAGAAATTCCAATGATCATCAGCAAGGCAATAAAGTTTGCCGAAACTACTGTAACTTTCCATCCTATCCAGCTGATAAGGCCTGTTGTGAAAAGAGCTGACAATCCAGCAGAGACTAAGGGTACGATAACCCATCTAAATTGCCTAAAGATTATTGAAAGAATTAAAACAAACATAAAGAAAACTGCTACACCAAAAGTGAATAAATCCTGTTGAATCATTTTGATCGTATCGTGGGCAATCATAGCCCCTCCTCCTAAGAAGATTTCTCCGTAAACTTCATAGTCTTTTATTATTCTTCTAACCTCATTAATAAGCGTCGCTTCATTTATAAGATTAATTTGTTTCTGCTCTTCTATTTGAAAATCGAGACTTTCAAGATCTTTCTCAAAAGACTTCTCTTCAATCAAGTTTTTTTGATCTAAAAGCTCATATCTTTTTGAAATCAATTTTTGATATGATTCATTAGGTTTTAAGGTCATTTGCAATGCGATGGTTTTTAAGTCCTTACTAATTAAAAGACCTCTGTACACCTCATTGGTTTCAAATTCATACTTAGCTTTAGTTAAATCAACATCTTCTGTTGATAAAGTAACCACATTTTCTGCTAATTCATTTATAGATTGTTCCGAGTAAGAGAGAAGAGGTACATCAAATAAACTAAGAACATTACTTATACCATCGACTTCTTTAAGTTTACCAACAAGGCTTTCTAAAAGAGATATTGTTTCATTTGTAAAAATATCCTTATTGGGCGTAAAAGCAATAACAAGAAAATCGCTTGATCCATATTTTCGTGAATTTTCTCTATATATTTTTAAATCTGGGTCATTATCAAGTAATAACGTATCTGATGATGCATCTAACTGAAATCTAGGTAAGCCAATAATACTTATTATCGATAAAGCAAATAAAAGAAAAATGAAAAATTTTGATTTATCGACTAGAAAATTAAAAATATTATTCATGAACCTTCAAGTCAAACTGTTTTTGACGCTCTGCATATCTAATTCTATCCGATTCGGATTTCTCAAAAAAACATTTATGGCAAGATATCCCTTTCTGATATTCCCTTTTTTTCAAATCTTCATTTGAAAGAGGTCTTCTACATGCATAACATTGTTTATAATCACCTGGTTCGAGCTCTTTGGTAACAGTTACTCTTTCATCAAAGACAAAACAATCGCCATTCCAAATAGATTTATCTTTTGCTTTGGATAAAAAATTTAAGATTCCTCCTTGAAGTTGATGTATGTCGGTAAGACCTTCTGCTTCAAAAGAGTGAAGTGCTTTTTCACATCTAATCCCACCCGTACAAAAAATGCCAATATTTTTCCCTTTAAATTTAGATTTATTTTTTTTTACAAAATCTTTAAATTCTCTGAAGTTTTTAGTATTAGGTGAAATAGAATTTTTAAAAGTTCCTACTTTATTCTCATAATCATTTCTTACATCGATAATGATGTTATTTGGATCTTCTACAAAATTAGACCATTCTAAGGGAGTCAAATAGTTCCCTTGATAATCAAAGGATCTGCCTTTGGTTCCAGATGGTACTAATTCCTGTCTTTTTTTTATTTTTAATCTCTTAAATGGAGAAATATCTGAAATTGAAAAGTGAAATTTTATGGTCCCAATTGAATCATTTAAGAATTCATTTAATTCTTCTAAGGACCTCTCTCTTTCAGAAGAAACAGTAGCATTAACTCCCTCTGGAGTGAGGATGATTGTCCCTTTAATTTTTCTTTTAGAGCAATAATCTCTCAACGAATCTTCGAGTTCTTTATATCCTGAGAATTCAAAGCACTTATAGAAAGTTCCTATCTGAAACATAATTTAATTTCAATTTACTCTGATCCACCAAGACAATCTGGAGAATCTGAACTTGATTGATTATTTTTATCCCATTCTATTTTTGTGAAAGGATGAATCGCAATGGCATGAATAAGCTTCATTTCTTCATTTAATGCTTTATAGATCAACTGATGTCGTTGTACAGGCCTCATATTTTCAAAATCGTTAGAAACTACGATTACTTTGAAATGTGATTCTGCTCCATCTGGAACGTTATGATTTGGACTTTCATTTATAACCTCTACATAGAGAGTAGATATTTGAGTCTTTAATTTTTCTTCTATTTTATCTTTTATCATCTTATTCTGTCGTATCGATGTAGTTTAATTCATTTAGTTTCTCTTCATGGCTTTCCTTTGTAGTTGTAACAAAAGAGATGGTGAAAAGAGATATTGCCCATAAAATAATTGATGCTGTTACAGCCGTTACTCCAAAAGTAAAAAGTATTTCTGAGTCTACCTGTCCAGGAACAGCATTTTCAGGCCATGCTGCGAAGGTTAAGATCATCCCTGCAGCAAAAGCTCCTGCCCCGCTCATACACTTTTGAGCAAATGATCTAGCGGCTAAAAGCGTCCCTTCCATTCTTCTTCCAGTTTTGATTTCAACTTCTTCGACTGTATCCCAAACCATTGAATTTAAAGTTGTAAAAGAAATTACAGAAGTTGCTACACCAATAAAGTGGAAAATTAAAACACCTGCAAGAACAATGGGAGAACCATTTTCCGGAAGAAATCCTAGAAGCCGTAAAATTATTATTCCGTTTTCTACTGTAAGTGATGTCGCAAAGAGAAACAAAGCACCATTTTTTTTTCCAAATTGGTTTGCCAAAAAAGGAGAAACAACTAAACCTACTAAAGGCGCTAAAAACAAACTTAGACCGATAGTGAGAATATTTAATGGTGTGAATTCCCAAAAGAAACTATAGTAATAAAGCGTCAGATTAGTTCCAATTCCACCTGCAACTCCCATCATTATCATTGCTATGAAAAGAATGATGTAATTTCTGCTGACGGTCATTGTTTCATATAATTCTTTGATAATTATTCCTAATGTTTTTCTTTCTAATTCAGGCGCATGCAAATCTTTTATGTGTCGATGAGTCCCAGTCGCTGTTACGACTATTGCGATAAACATAATTGGACTGCAAACAAGACCATAAGTAATCCATGTATCGGCAACAAATCTGGCATCTTGAGTGCCAGTAAGCGTGCTGTATACAACAAAAATCCATAAAGAATTCCAGACAGCTAAGCCCCCCCACCAACCAAACCAGTATCGAAAAGAGAGCAAAGAACTTCTTTCAACATAATCTTTAGAAAGTTCTGGACCAAGAGCATTACTTGGAATTTCATAAATAGTTATTGCTGTTCTAATAAAGGCTCCAACAATCAATAAAAACCAAAACAATTCCATTTGGGTCATGTTTTCAGGAGGATCCCAGATTAAAAAGAAGGATACTGCAACAGGAATAGCAGATGCATACATCCAAGGATGCCGTCTGCCCCATTTTGATTGAGTTTTATCTGAAAAATATCCAATTAATGGATCGGAAATAGCATCAATAACTAACATCAAGAGAATCGCTAACCCTGCTAAATTTGGGGCCAACCCAAATACTTGAACATAAACAAATAATAAAAAATAATTGAATGCATTATCTTTTATTCCATATGCTAATGAACCAAATCCATAGAAGAATTTTGTCAAAAAGGGTAATTTTTCTCTCATTATTAAATTAATTAAAAATCAAAACCAAGTATTACATACTTCTTTAATGTATCAATAGTCGCGATTGATTAGGTTTCTGAGGGGTTACTGATAGTTTATGTAAATCGGAGATGACCAAGCCCTTTCTTCAGACATCATCGTGCAATTATCTTCTCGAGAGGTTTTATAATTTCCATAGCAGATATTTACTTTCTTACAATTACCTTGTTTATCAAAATCGCATCTTAAATTTCCCGCATTTATTCTAAGAGAGGGTTCTTCGATGGCTCTTACGTAGTAAACCGAATCTCTTTTGTCTTTAGAATAATCTTTATCTGAAAAACGTACCCTGCATCCATTTCCTTCTTCAGGGCAATCTAAAACTTTCCAAGGATCCATAATTAAATTATTTATGTCTTCTTCATTAGAATTCTGAGGAGTAATTTTTATGACTTCAATTCTGGTAATTTTATTTCTTTCTTCAGAAGGGTTATAACACTCATTTTTACATAAAGTCTTGATCTTCTCACTTGAAAGATTTCCTAATTTATAATCAGGACAACCAGGTTTTTGTTTAAAAGAACCCAAAGCTTTAACTTCAAAAACAGGAGTTTCAGACTTTGTAATTTCTGACCCCATTGGCAGAGTTTTTGTTTGATCGATCAAATTAAACCAAAGTAAAATTCTTGGACCGCTGGTCGCATAAGTTTCCCTTCTTTTAAAGCTCTCCCAAATACCTTCTCTAGATCTATTTTCAACATGAACAGCTGCTAACCCACCTGTAGTAAAAAAAGATGATTGTCTAATGGGTTCCCACAAAGAAAATGGATCGGGAATATCCAATTCTTCTAAATTTACTTCTCTAGGTAGATCTGACTTTTCCTCTTGAGGAGTTAAATTTTCTTCTAAAAATTTAGCTGCTGGACCATTTGCTTCAGTTGTTACCATTCGGTCAATAGGTTTATAGCCAGTTCCTGGACGAGATCGATGATTGTCGCTCGATGCAATGAAGCCAAATTTAAACCTTTGTTCAACACCATCTTGAGAATTTCTCAAGGCAAGGGCATATTGTGCAGAGCCTTTTGGTCGATAATTAAAAGCAGGTATAAAACAATCTTTGCATTGTCCGGAATCAAGCCATTCTTCTGGAGTAATTCCTTTAACAGCAAATTTTCCAGATAACCCTCCTTCAATATAAAGTTGCCTGGCTAATGCAGCCCTTTTATCGCAAACAGCTTCACTATTTTCATTATCAAGACATCTTTCTTTGATAATTTCGCCTGCTTGCCAACAGGAAGGTAGATAATTTTCAGAAGGCTCCGGACAAAATTGCACACTATTTTCAGTATAGCTTGCAGTCCATGGTCGATATTCCTCTGAATTACCATGGCCTGACATTATTTCAAAAGATATTTGTTTATCAGAATTGTTATGTTCACTCGACAACTGCTTATCCCAGCTCGATTCGCTTGGCGTGTAGAAACCCCAAGTATTTCCATGAGGAATCACTATAGAATCAGATTCTATTTTTTCTAAAGCAGTAAAGAGATCTTTTGGAGTTAATGCTGAGAAGTAGCAAGAATTTTCTGGGTTATAAAAATCTTCTGTGCAATCTTCAGTATCAACTATATGTTCACTGAAGGTTATCAAGTCTGCATATCTGCTCCTATTTTTAAAATCCAATAAAGCCATACTCAACATATTTGATCTTACAACTGGTAATCTTTCGGCACTTCTCATGCCATCAGTTGCAACTCCTCCAGAACCGATAGGCATTATTGGAACAGATTCTTCATCGGTTTCTAAAAACATTACATTTTTGTGTCCATAATGATTGTCTTTGTTAGGATCAATTTGTGTCCATTCAAATCCTAAAAAAGATATTAAATCTGGTGTATCGCTATTTTCATGAATAGCATTGCATTGTCTAATTGCTTTTTTTGCTTCCATCCATTTAGTTGGTGTAGCTGCTTCAGCATGATCAGAAATAACCCAAAAGTCTAAAGCAGAACAAAATCTAGCATAGTCACAAGCATCGGAAACCGGATGAGGACCCTCTCCATTGTTAAGGGGTAAACTCCACAAAAAAGCATCTGACGAATAGGTTGAGTGAACATGCGTATCTCCAAATAGAATTTGTTTGTTAGACAGACTATGTTCTAGTTGAGATTGGATCTTTTTTGTTAAAAGATCTTTTGGATAAGTTGCATTTACATTTGGCTCAGCTTTTTCTAAAACTCCAAAAAAACCAAAATAAAAAGCTAATAAATATATGCCAAGAACAAAAATAATAGAAAATAAAATACCAAAAATCCAAAATATTATTCTAAGTAACATATTCAATGCTTTCTCTTATTAATTTCTTCTTCAGATCTCTTTATAAAATCAATCACAACATCATCTTTTCGGTTGAAGTTAAATTCTTTTGAACCCCTCTCAAAAACTTGCCAAGAAGAGGAATTTTGCTCATGAAATAATTTAACGTTTTTTTTCTTAAAAAAAGGGATCAATATCATTCCAGCTAAAAAACCTCCAATGTGGGCAAAATAGGCAGTTCCCCCTTCTGACCCAATAGAGCCCGGAATGCTAAAAAACTGCAAAATTATCCAAAAACCCAACACTAAAAAAGCCGGGATTCTGATCATTTGAATAATAATGATAATGAATACCAAACATTTGACATTTGCTTTTGGAAACAACATTAAATAAGCCCCAAGAATACCGGCAATGGCACCACTTGCCCCTACCATTGGGACATTAGATGTTGGGTCGACAAATCCCTGGCACAAAGCAGCAATAGTTCCACATAAAAGATAGAAAACTATAAATCTAAATCTTCCTAAACAATCTTCAACATTGTCACCAAAAATCCAAAGGTACAACATATTCCCAGCAATATGAAAAATACCCCCATGAAGAAACATAGAAGTGTAAATAGTTAAGGAAGAATAATCAGAAAAAAAGTCATTGGGAATGAATCCATAGTTGTAAAAAATTAATGGGTTCATTTGACTTAAGTATTGCAATGCAAATACAAAGCAACAGGCACCGATTAAAAAATAAGTGATATAAGGAGTTGAAGAACTTGGATTGTCATCAGAAATAGGAAAAAACATATTTAATAACCTAGATCCTTAACTGCCGATTCATACTCATCTCTGGTAATAGAATAAAAGTATATAAAAGTTAAGCCACCAATATTTAGTATAGGTCCAATGATACAAATAAATAAAACCAAATTATTTACAGGTTCTTTCATCTCCTGAATCGTTGCCTCTGTATTATTGAAACCCAGAAACTGAAGAACGAAACCAATTATAAATACTCCAAATCCTGAAAAAACTTTTTGAAATAAACCTGGACCCGCTAGAAATAATCCCTCTTCTCTTCTTCCTGTCTTTTTTTGAGAATCTTCGACAACATCGAAAACCATTGAAATTAAAATTACCCACCCCATTACGGAAAGAATATCTGTGACACATTGATGCGAGATCATAATCCACCATAAGGCATTAGAACCATTGTCAGGAAAAGTCTGTACTGAAAAATAAGGATCAACCAATCTTAGTGCAAAAGGTATATAGGAAATAAGAACAGTAGCAGTTAGAGCGAACAATGCTATATTTTTCTTTTCTCTGCCTTGGGAAATTATTATTGCAATAACTACTCCAACTATTGCAGAAACTCCCCCAGCTATAGGAAAAATTGAAATGTCTGAGGGTGTCCACTCCCAAAAATAGATACTTATATAATTTCCAATTCCAGTGTTCAGTCCGAGAAATAATGCATAAAGACATCCTCCAAAAAAGATCATCAACCAAGATTTATTAGATAACGTTTCAATAAGTTCATTGAAAATTTCTTTCATTTGGATGTTGGTTCTACTGGGAACAACATGAAGATCTTTTATATGTTTGTGGGTACTTGAGGCTGCTATGAAACCAAGAACTAAAGTTGCTAAACCAGCAAAGTAAGCAAGTTTTTCATATCCTGCAGGATTTAAATAGGCTCTTGATCCCATAAATTCTGATGTTTCTGGAAGAAAATATTCAAGCATCACATAGCCAACTAAAATTGCTCCCCCATATCCAAAGAATAGGCCCATTGCATTTAGAGTGTTTCGACGATCATAGTCCTTCGTTAATTCTGGACCTAATGCAGCTCTAGGCGTCTCAAAAAAAGTTATTGCTAGTCTTATGCATATCGTCAGGATTAATAATTTGAAGAATAAGTAAATTTGATCATAAGAAGATGGAGGAATAAACAAAAGCCATATACAAAATGCTAGCGGAATGATACTTGCATAGATAAATGGATGTCTTCTGCCAAGTTTTGACTTGAGTCTATCAGACCAGGCACCTACAAGAGGGTCAGATATTGCATCAAAAATCAAAGAAATTCCTAAAGCAATGGATGCTAAATACGGTTCCAGTCCTAATACTTGATTGTAATAAAGCAAAACCCAAGTACCAAAAATTACATTCTTTATGCCAACTACTCCAGAACCTGCTGAATGGAGAAAAAGCGTTGAATTAGAAACTTGAAGATCTTTATTTTCTGACATTTATAATTTTAAAAAAATAATATACTCTAGAAGAGTCAAATTATGAACTATTACTAGGGGTGAAAGAATGGGAGTTTTGAATAATAAGGTAGCAGTAATTACAGGCGCCGGTAGAGGAATAGGAAAGGAAACTGCTCTGTTATTTGCTAAAGAAGGTGCAAAAGTGGTAGTAAACGATTTAGGAGCAAATCCTGATGGATCTGGTCATGAAAAAATTGCTGACGAAGTTGTCGATGAAATAAAAAATCTTGGTGGTGAAGCAGTCGCAAATTATGATTCTGTTGATTCCTATGAAGGTGGACAAAATATATTCAAAACAGCAATAGATGCATTTGGAGAAATGGATATTGTTATTAACAATGCGGGAATTCTTAGAGATAAAACTTTATTCAATATGGAAGAATCAGATTGGGATGCAATCATGGCAGTACACTTAAAAGGCCACTTTAATTGTACCCAGCCTTTCGTAAGATATATTAGAGAAACAAATAGGCTTAATTGCAGGATTGTTAATATGTCGTCGGTTTCTGGCTTGATTGGTAACTTTGGCCAAACAAACTATGGTGCCGCAAAAGCAGGAATTGCTGGCTTTAGCAGGTCGCTTTCTATGGAAATGGCAAAATATAAATGTACTGTCAACACAATCTCTCCCGGGGCAGCAACCAGATTAACGATAGATCTCATGAAAGCAGCAGGAAGAGATGTTGATCCCGAAGATTGGACTCAAGGACCGCAACAAATTGCGCCTGTCATAGCTTGGGTTTGCTCAGATGAAGCAAATGAAATAACAAATCAAATATTTCATATATCTTCAGGTACAGTAGGAATCATGCAACAACCTGCCGTAATCAAATCTTTTAAAAATGACGAACTTTGGACTTTGGATAAGTTAAACACACTGATGCCAGAATTAGTTGAAGCTAAGAAACTTCACGATAAGGAAGTTGAAGAGAAAGGAAAACCTTCTTAATTAAGCTTCTGCTTTATATATAGACTTTTTGGTCTGTGATAAAACGTTTTTTAGCATAGGCATAAAGGTCTCAATTGGAAGACTTTCATATTCAGGATCAAATGAGTTTTGATCATATTTCGCACAAAATTCAACGCAATCTTTCCAATGTTCACTATCTTTGAATTTATCACGCATGTGTCTATCTAGACCTAGGAAATGAAAAAAATAGTAACCCTGGAATATGCCATGATGTTTCAAGATCCAATAGTTCTTCTCTGAGATATATGGTTCGAGAAGGGTTGCAGCAAAATCGGCATGGTTGGCAGGCGCAAGAATGTCTCCAATATCATGAAGTAAAGCACACACCACATACTCTTCATCTCTTCCGTCACGATATGCTCTAGATGCAGTCTGAAGACAATGCTCATAGCGATCTACTGCAAATCCCCCAAAGTCATCTTTTAGCATGTTTAAATGTTCAATAATTCTCTCAGGCAGATTCTCTGAATGAATCATTGCTGCCTCAACAATTGGCACATAATCTTCTTGAGTGCCTTTTGTCATTTCTGTAAATGTTGCTTTTTTCATAACTCTATTTTCCCTAAATTTTATTCTTGATTCAATTATTTTGTGAAAATAATTCTCATTGTTATCTTATTTCTCATCAAGAGGTTTTCAAAAATAACCTGATAAAATTTATACAAAAAGGAGTTATATAATGTCATTAGATCTTAATTTAAAAGAAGTTTGTACCACATTAAACGAGATTATGGAGTATGAGTTAGCGGGAGTAGTTAGATACACGCATTCCGCATTGATGGTTGTAGGTCCACACCGAATTCCTATTGTTAACTTTTTACAAGAACAAGCAAATGAATCTCTACAGCACGCACAACAAGCTGGTGAACTGCTTACTGGTTTAGATGGACACCCAAGTCAAAAAATTGCAAAAATAGTTGAAACCAATAACCATTCCATAAAAGATATTTTGGAGGAGAGTTTAGAACATGAATTGCATGCGCTTAGTCTTTATAAAAAACTTCTTTCTATTGTAGAGGGCGCATCAATTTATTTAGAAGAATATACAAGGGATCTAATTGGGCAAGAAGAGCAACATCAACTTGAATTGAGAAAGATGCTTAAAGATTTCAGCTAGGATCCTGAAGTTTTCTCTTGTACCAATCCAAATAAGTGCCTGCTGTTGTGGAAAATTCTTCGATTTTCGCAAGCTTCATTAAATGTCTGTAAGTCAACGTATATTCTTCAGGAAAATTTTCTGAGATTAGATTAAATCCTTTTTCTTTGAGTTTTTCTTCATAATGACCTTCTCGGAGAAACTGAGAAAAATCACAAAAAAAAGAAATATCTACAATCGTTAAGAAATTAAAACCTATGTGACTAGTTGATTTCAGTGATTCTTCGACTCCATTTAAAAAGAACTCATATGCAGACTGCATTCTCCTATAAAGAGATTCATGCATATTTTCGAGACCAAACAAATATTCTTGATGCTCTCTAGAGAAAACTAGTCCGCTATCCAAGAAACTATCTATTCTAGAAGCTTCAAAATGATTTTTTCCATACAAGTGCTTCTGTGTATCTTGTCTAGCCACAGCTCTTAAGATGCTGTTTGATTCAAATATTCCCGTTTTTCCATCAAGGCTAAATGCCGCAGGAACCGTTCCAAAAGGAATCAATTCTATAAAGCGATCAGTCTTGTACAAGGATGAGTTGAATCCTCTTTTTCCAATCCTTTCAAACTCTTTTAAATCTTTTTTATCAGCTTCTGATAACTTTTTAGGGTCTGCATCCCAAAGCCAGTTTGGAATCTCTGAGGGTTTATCTCCGATAATCTCTAGAGGAACATCAGCTATTTTTGCAGCAATCTCTGCTTTCCAAACTCTAGGATTTGGTAAATAAGAAAAGATTTTGAGTCCTTTTCCCATAGACTCCATCTAAATCAAAGAGGCAAATCTTACCCACATCCAGACAACAATTAACCAACTAGGCAACCAAAGTAAGGCTCTTAACGGCATGTCGCCAATAAAGCCATTAATGAAAATATGATACAAAGAATGAGCAACTCTCAGTCCAACAAACCAATAACCTAAAACTACAAAATAGGCATCAACTTTTCCTGAAACATATAAGACAATACATATTGCATAAAATAAAATCGGAAATTCAAATAAATTTATCAAATTTCTATCTGCCTGCTTCGTTATTTGTTCTGCAGATGCAGGAAGTGGAATTTTCATCAACTCGCTACCAGTATGACTTTTATCAATCAAAACATTCTTGAATCGAATTATCGTACTCAACAAAAAAACTGAAGCAGTAAGCAACACCATATAGTACATTGGAATAAAAATTTCAGCGTTCATCAGTTTCTCCTTTTAAAATTAATCTTTGTTATTTTCCTGATATCTTAGTTTTTCAAGACTCAGTTTATCTTTAAGACTCATTAAATACGCAGCTCCCGCAAGAATAACAACTGCAGTGGCCTCAGCAATAATCATCAGCGCGTCCATGTCTTTATTTTGCATTACTATCAGTCGGCATAAAGCAGTAATTGCAATGATAATTGGCAAGGTAACAGGTATTCTTGAAGTCGTATAAAAAGCTCCTACCATACCTAGAATTTCCGCATAAATAAAAAGCATGAATAAATCAGATAAAGTGATTTGTCTTGCCAAAAACATTTCATAACAATACATTGCTGCAGCAATACAAGTAGATATGCCTATTACGGAAAGTAATACTTTTTCACTTGCTATGGTTGTCCAGTGAAGACCTTTGTTTACGGCCTTGTCATTAATTTTTTCGAACATAATTTTAGTTTAACCACTTCTTTCAATCAGGCAAATATAAATTATATTCAATTATTATTTTTAACAATTAATCAAGAACTTTTTAAAGAGCAATTAGAATGACCTAATGTATGAAGTTGCTGAAAAGGAAAAGTTAAAGTTTATTCAAAATGGATTAAAGGAATATTCTTCGAAAAGAAACTATGATTTTGGTCCTGAATCTAGAGAAAACGTTTCTAATTTATCAAAATATATTTCTCATAGATTCATTAATGAGTATCAACTTATTAAAGAAATTCTTTCGGAAAATAAACTTCAAAAAGTTGAAAAGTTTATTCAAGAAGTGTTTTGGAGAGTTTATTGGAAAGGTTGGTTAGAACATAGACCGCAGGTATGGAATGACTTCATTGATGCAGATCCAGACTTTATCGAGGATGATTACAACAAAGCAATAAATGGAAATACAGGCATCGTCTGTTTTGATGATTGGGTCAAAGAATTAAAAAATAAAAATTATTTACACAATCATACTCGGATGTGGTTTGCGAGCATATGGATTTTTACTTTGAATTTACCATGGCAACTTGGAGCAAAATTCTTCATGAAATATTTATTAGATGGTGATGCTGCTTCTAATACTTTGAGTTGGAGGTGGGTAGCTGGAATCCAGACTCAAGGAAAAAATTATATTGCTCGAGAATCGAATATAAGAAAATTCACCAATCAAAGATACATGAACACACCTCTTAAGGAGAATGCCCTCCCCTTAAATGAAGAGAAATCTTATCCTGTGGGCGATATCAGACAATTACATACTGATCAGAAAAATAAAAATATTGTTTTATTTGAGTCAGATTTACACATTGATAATAGAATTTCTTTTTTTGAAAAATATGAAAATGTCTATTTATTATTGCTTGATAATAAAAACCGAGTTGTTGAATTGGATGAGACGGTTTTATTTTTTAAAAAAAAATTACAAGAATCATTTATACAAAAAATACCAAATGCACAATTTCTTAATGATGACGGCTTTCAAAAACTCAATGAAAACTATGATGTAATTTATCCAGGTGTTGGAGAAAATATAGATTTTTTAAAAAGAGAAATAACCGACATGAATAAATTACATTTTATAGGTTTAAAAGAAGATATTTTTTGTTGGCAGTACTCGAAAAAAGGATTTTTTAATTTTAAGAAAAATATACCTGGAATAATCAATTATTTGTTTCATGAGGGTGAATTTTTCAAATGAAAATTAAATTTCTTATTTTATTTTTTTGTTAATATTCAAGAATGTACACAAAGAAGTATTCTCAAGATTTAAAGATCAATAATCCTGATAAATACCGTTTAACGAAAGATTTAATTTGGTCTTCACCGAAAGGTTTTGATTTGACAATGGACATATATTCTCCAAAGGATGTTCCTGCCAATTGCCCTGTCATTGTAATGTTTCATGGCGGAGGTTTCTTAATCAGAAGAAAAGAAATCCTAAATAATATGTCGCAATACATTGCAACAAATCATGATTATGTAGTGTGCAATGTAAATTACAGATTACTAAGGGATCAGAAAAACACCGTAATGTTTAATGATTTAATTGGAGATGCTTTCGGTGCTGTCTTATGGGTAAAGGAAAACATACATAAGTACAATGGTGACAAAGATAAAATTGGAATCACAGGCGATAGTGCTGGTGCCTACATCTGTGCCATGATCCTTAATTTAGGAAACAAAATAGGGAAAAAGGAAGATTTTGCAGAAGACCACGCATTTGAACCGACCTATCTTCCTAAAGATGTGTCCTTGGAAGAAGTCGCAAAAGATAATCTTTTAGATGTAAAAGCAGCTGTATTAAGTTATGGCGGTTATGATTTTTATAAATATGCTCTTCAAAATGCTGAAACTTACAAAAATATTTTTTGGTGGCTTGCTCTATCCAAACCAAGAGGTGTACTTGGAGATAAATTTAACCCTGTTGATGATCCTGAAATATATAAAGCGATTTCTCCTATTTACAACATTCCTGAAGCTTCTACGCGAAAATTGCCGCCACAACTCCTTACTGCCGCGACTAAAGACAGAATTACCCCAGTTCAGATGATAAAGGAATATGGAACTGCTCTCGAAGAGAAAAATCAAGAATTTGAATTTTGGGAACACGTTAATAGAAATCATGCTTATCTAGATTCTGGAAGAACATTGATTGCTGGTAATGATTTTATAAGAGATGGAATACCCGCTCTAAAAGTCATGATGGACTTTTTTGATAAACACCTCTAAATTATTTTAAAAAGCTTATTGCATCTAAATGCAACGCTTGCCAGCCTGATCTTTCTGCCATGACAGCAAACATCTCATCTCCACGATCTGTTCTTTCAACAATCATGGCAGACATGACGGCCATTAAAAATCCCACAAAAGATCCTCGACGATAATCATTCCAAGCTTCTTCAAAGGAGTAACTATCGTTTACCTTTAGTAATGCATGATAATCCTGAACTAATTTTTCTTCAGCATTTGCTCGATCATTAGGATTGAGAAAACTTGTAGAAATACAATAGGCAACATCATTGAGTGGTAATCCTACAGCTGCAGTTTGCCAATCTAAGAGAATTGCCCTGTCATTATTATCAACAAACAAAATATTATCTAACCTCAAATCACCTTGAACTAAGGTCATAGGTCCCTCTCGTACTTCAGAATACTTATCATAATTTGCAATTAAATCATCACCCATATCAAAAATATCCTTGCTAATTCTGCCTTGATATCTATTTTTCCATTCTGGATAAACTGCGGGTAGTAAATCAGCAACAAATTTTTTTCTTTCTTCACTTATTCCATAAGTAAGCCAAGAATAGGATAAAAGTTTCTCATCGTTCCAATAACTTTTGTGTAACGCTGCAGCTTCTTTCAAAATCTTAGATACCTCCTCAACCGAACAGCCTTCCATTTGGGGAATTTGTTGTGCAGGATGCATATCTTCCAAAAGCAATATTCCATCATCAGAATTGGAATCAAAATCTGAAAAATAAAGCTCTGGCACTCTGGCTGAACATTTTTCTGATAAATATTTATAAAAAGATGTTTCTATTTCATACAAATGTAAATTTCTTGCCGTATCTCTACTCGATTGATCAGCAGCAGGACATTTTGCGATCAAAGATAAAGGCAAATTATTTTTTTCTTTCCAATCTAAATTAATTCTAAAACAGTCGCCAACTTGGCCAGAGCCTACTGGTTCAAATTCAAAATCTTTTAAATTTGATTCATCAGCATTGAATAAATTAGCAATGAATTTTTTTGAAAACTTATTTGGGTGGTCTATCATCCAAAAAACAATTTAAGTATTTCTCATTTCTTTCCAAAGAATGCGCAAGCCAAAAAAAGCTGGTAAATAACACATCAATGTAAAAATAATAACTTGTCCAATTAAAGGAGACTCCCTAAAAATTTGAAATGCTAGAAAATCAATTAAGTCGATTATTAATCTTACTAATATCAAAACGAAAAGCATCGATGCGCTCCTCATATAAATAGCAAAAAGAAAAGCCAATCCTATGGCAAGATTTCTGGCAACAAACAGAGTAGAGCCTAGACTTAATTCGGTATCTCCTAAACCTTCAAAAAATTCTGGATTAAATATCGCAATTAAAGGACCAAAAAACATTGGTGAAATTAGAAGAAACAAAATAAGGGATAGTGACCATGAGTAAGAAATTTTCATAAAGTATCCTATTCTAATCTATCCTTCTACTTAGAATATTTATAATTGGGGTCAAGCAAATCATCTTCACCAACAGAATTCCATAGGTCTAAACCTAATACTACATATATAAGCTGAAGCTCTTTATCTTCAATGTAAGATATATAGGTTATGTCATAAGATTTATCACTAGGCTTGTAGGATAA
>MDTE01110018.1_pt1 | contig 61237 bp, 50 predicted proteins | sample 811231 | NCBI WGS metagenome assembly MDTE01 (sample SAMN05326651, study PRJNA326480) | marine metagenome | isolation source: seawater | place: Indian Ocean: Red Sea | collected 2010
ATGGTGCGAAAGGAGAGACTCGAACTCTCACATCTTTCGATACTGGAACCTAAATCCAGCGCGTCTACCAATTCCGCCACTTTCGCACGTTTATGCAGATATTTTTTCCATTAAATCAAAGACTTACGAAGATAAATTGCAACCCCTGAAGCGCGCGAATTATAGAGATTAATTCTTCGTGAAACAACTAGGCAATAATAGGCTAAATGTATCTCAGGTTTACGCGACTCATAAATGATGAAATAGGATCATAAACCGCCACTCTTTTTTATAATTTTTCGTAATTCATCTGTATGGGTTACTCAACGATACCTTTTGTGCGTAGTTCTGCTAACTGCACATCATCAAAGCCTAAAGAAATGAGAATCTCATCCGTATGCTCACCCAGTCTTGGTGCTGGTGCTCCGATTTCCGAAGGTGTTTCACTAAAGCGTGCCGCCGGGCGGGCCTGTCGCACTTCGCCAAATCCTTCAATTTCCTGACGTAACACTGTGTCATTGGCAAGGATCTGCTCATGGTCAAGTATTTCGGTTCTCTTTAGCAACGGAGCACTTGGCACAGTTTCACGATCAAGACGTGCAAGTATTTCGGCCGAATTCCATTTAACAATCTCATCAGCCGTAATCTGCTTGCGCAATTCACTATTTCGTACCCGGTCAAGGGACGTTGCAAATCTTTCGTCTTCAATGAGATCTTCTCGGCCAACCGCATTGCACATGCCCCTCCATTCAGAATCTGTAATTGCTCCTGCTGTGATAAACCCATCTTTCGTTTGATAAATAAGATCCATCGCACCAGTAGCCCTGGCTGGATCGAATTCACGCTCCGCGTAAACCAATCCTGACATCCCTTCAGGCCAAAGAAATCCGATCATGGTTTCCAGCATCGACAAGCGAATATGCTGTCCCCTACCAGACTTCTCACGGGAAAAAAGAGCAGCGGTAATCGCTTGTGATGCAGTCAGTGAGGTCACCTTATCAGCAATGATTACCCTGAACATCTTCGGCCTCCCCGTTTCCTTATCTGTCTGAATATCTGTAGCACCGGAAAGGGCCTGTATTACGGGATCATAAACACGCTGATGAGCATAGGGTCCTTTTTCACCAAACCCGCTAATAGATACATAAATTATTTTTTCATTCAGCTCTCGGACAACATCCTCGCCAAATCCCATGCGTTCAATTGCTCCCGGACGAAAGTTCTGAATCAGCACATCGCTTGCCGCAATGAGCATGCGCAATATTGCCTTACCTTCCTCAGACTTAAGATTGAGCGCCAGTGATTTTTTGCCGCGATTAACCGAATAGAATGTAGATGGCACGCCATTATATGGTCGTCCCATATGACGCATCTGCTCACCACCCAGAGGCTCTACTTTAATTACCTCCGCGCCCTGATCTGCTAGCATCGTCGCCGCAAGCGGGCCCGATACCATCGCGCACAAATCAATAATTTTGATCCCTTCAAGGGGCCCCATTTTGATCTTCCTCAGCTCTCGAATTCACTTACCGTTTCCAGACCTAACCCACTACAGACTAGAGACTCCCAGCTCCGCAATGGCAATGATTCCAGTAAAGCCGTAACCACTCGCTTCAGTTCAGGAAAGTGGCAAGAAAGTCTTTGCAACGCGTCCAGTGCCAAGCCGACGCAAAACACGTTTTCTTCGTCCTGTGCAATCGAAGTCAGCAGTTCCACCAACGGTTCCTGCATAGCACCAAGAACCTCACCCCGATGCGTGCATATGACAACCATGGACCAGAGTGCATTCTCACGCGCTACCGAGCGAACTGGTTTAAACCGCTCAACACCATAGTCGATTCCTATACCTTCACATACGTCACTCTCATCGGTAGGCCTTACAAATTTGATGGAGCGGCCCTGGGCTCGATCCATTCCCAAGCGGTTTTTTTCCTGCAGCAGACTATCCAACAACAACCTAACTGCTTGAGGAATGAGTTCAATCCGTTCTTCCCGACTAACCGCGCGACGCACAATACATCCTACCGAAATCGCTGCTGCAGAACGCACATATAGCGACTCATCGTACAACAAACATTTTCCTATGGCGCTTAACACCTCACTTGATAGCACACCAATATCACCTAGGCCACTGATCGCAGCGCGACGCACCCATTTTCTTGATGAACCGGCAGCACAAAGTAATGTTTCCACGGCTTCGTCGCCCACAGCAATAAGGCCATAGAGTGCCGCACGACGCACATTCTCACGCTCGCTGGCTAGCGCTTTTGCTAAATACTCTGTGGCAATCTTGCTTTCTCCAAGAGCAGCCAGGCGGTAGCCAGCACCAATTCTAAGGGGTTCACTTGCATCGCCAGTTGTTTGTATCTGATCCAACAGTCGCATCGCCTCATCTAGAACAAAACCCTGCGATGAGAACCGACGTGCTTCACCATATCGGATCCAATCGAACTGATGCCTCCAGACAGACTTAACGTCTTCCGCAACATCCTTGATATCGGCATTCAGCTCATTTTGCAAAGACGAGACAGAACCCATAGATGTCCCCGCCTGATCCGGATGAGTAGTTCGATAAAGGTAGAAACGCCACATGAAACGAGGATTACTTTCCCAAGTATGCCAGTCATCGCGTCGATGGTTTCCTCGATGAAACAGATTATGTGAATAAAGCACCACACTCCCTGCCCGCAGCGGAGCAGCCTCGCAAGAAGTAACCAGGGGCCACCTAGTATTCTCAACGGCACTTCTCATTCGAACATCGTGCGCTGTGGCACGAGCTGCAATCTCCTCTTTCGTGTAGCCTGTGTTAGGTCCGCTTACAGCAATCTTTTCCATACCACTAATGTGGTAACCAAAATCCAGATGATCAGCGCCAGCGAAATTTTCGTGATTTTCTTCATGATTAAAGGTCCAGTAATGAGAATACGGAATAGTAGCAGTCGGCCCCATGTCTTCACGGACCTCTCCTGGGTAATACAGCATCTCTACCTGGACTGCCTGATGATGACGATGTCTGCGTTGATTGTAGGGCCCGTTATCATCCTTGTGCCAATGTTGATCCCGTGCACCACTAAGAAAAGGCGTAGCGTGGGCATAGGGCACGATTGCCCAGTTCTCTCCAAGTAGTTGATCGCATGCACTCACTACTCCGGGTGATCGTATAACGGAGAGCATGTCTGGGACATTCGCACAGGTTATCCTTACCTTCTCGCGAAACAACTTTGTTTCCTTCTCGAAGATCCTAGCATGAATGCTCTCATCGATACCTAGCGTCTGAGGATCGAGAACAACAATACCTCGAGATACAAAGTCAAACAGCAAGTCCTGTGGTTTCGTATAGTTCATGAAATGACTAGATAATTGATTCTCATTTAGCCGCAGAAATATGTTATGCCTACTCGGATGCGCTATTAGGGGTAGATCATAGGTAAAAAAAATCCTGACGGGGCCTCCCGCCAGGATTATAGCTGCTCCTAAAGCTAGGGGGGATAGGAGCAGGTACTGCAAGCGCATTTTAACCATTGAGCCTCCGGTAAATCAATCGCTTTAGGCAGTTGATTTAGTTTTTTCTGATACAATTTTCTCCTCTCCATATAAGGAAAGAAAAACGAATACAGTAGCCACCCAAAACGACGATACTCGGCATGCGATTCTGATGACCGCTATGGCAATGTTTGCGAAAGAAGGAGTCGAAGCTGTCAAGTTACGAAGCATTAATATGGAAGCCGGCTCCAATAATACCGGTGCCGTCCATTATTACTTCCGCAACAAAGATGGCCTGGTCCAAGCGATCATTGATTTTCTCAATGAGAACGTGTGGAAATCTGCGGTTGAGGAATTGAAAAATGAGTTGAAAGCTGAACCGGATATTTGGCAGCTCCTGTATGCCGGACTATGGCCTAGAAGAAGAATTCTGTTCGATTACCCTTGGGGCGCTGATGCGCAAACCTTCAGTTTTGAATTGATGACCGGTGCCAGCGAGAAATATCGACAATCATTTCGCAAAGTGATTCAACCTCACAATGACCTTCTAAGAACCTCATTAAGAAAGTTACTGCCCGATCTACCAGAAGAGATCTTTATGCTTCGTTGGCGTTTTCTCCTTATAGAAACCACTCTTGGCGAGTGGGGACGCACCAAAATGATGCGGGTAGAAGAGGAACCGGATTGGGATCTAGGGTCAGAAAAACTGTATATTAAACGGTATATCGACTACGTGACCAGTGGCTTATCTACCCCGGCAAATCACTAAATTTATCCAGTCTGACCCCTGCACCTGGAGATCAACCCTAAGCAAATTCGCTCAGGCAGATGCCATCATTCTCAGCACATCACAAACACGATTCGAGTAGCCCCACTCGTTATCATACCAACTGAGTGCTTTTACAAACCTACCCCCGGTAACCTGAGTGAACGACGCATCAAAGATCGATGAATGTGCATTGCCAATGATATCTGAAGAAACAATCGGTTCTTCCGTATACTCCAGCACGCCACTCATCCGTTCAGATTGTGCCGCGCTCCGAATCTCAGAATGCACAGCATTAACATCTACGTCACGCTCCAGTTCAACGAACAAATCGACCACAGATCCATCAGGCACTGGAACGCGGGAAGCAATTCCATCCAATTTTCCTTTTAACTCTGGCAACACCTCTCCCACAGCCTTCGCCGCACCCGTTGACGTTGGAATAATATTTTCAGCGGCCGCTCGGCTCCGTCGCCAATCTGAATGAGGGACGTCCGCCAGACTTTGATCATTGGTATAAGCGTGGACGGTATTGATTACCCCTTCTCGAATACCAAATGAATCGTTCAGCACTTTGGCTACCGGTGCGAGACAATTAGTGGTACAGCTCGCGTTGGATATAATTCGGTGCTTGGCGCTTAATCCATCTTCATTCACGCCAAGTACCACGGTGTAATCAATGGCATCCTTGGCAGGCACGGTGAGCAGCACACGTTTGGAACCTGCATCAATATGCTTTCCTAGCTCATCGCGACTGCGGAATACGCCGGTGGATTCAACTACCGCGTCAACCCCAAGTTCACCCCAGGGAAGATTTGCCGGGTCTCTCTCTTCAAACATACGAACACGTGACCGTGACGTGACCATTTCATCATTCTCAACAGATACCTCACCATCGAAACGCCCCATAACCGTGTCATACATCAACAAGTAGCGTAATGCTTCGTTGTCGAACAGGTCGTTGACAGCAACAATTTCGATATCTTCCAGTCCCTCTGCAATCCTGAATACAGCCCGACCAATACGTCCAAACCCGTTAATGGCTACCCGCATCACGAAACCTCCTTTTGCGCATTGCCGTCGAAATCGGCATAAATTCCCGCCACATCCAGAATACGCTGCGAATGCCCCAATGTTTCATGCCACGCGATCAACTTCATCATACGTTTTCCTGCCTTCATGGTGCCCTGAAGATCAAACAACAGCGACTGAGACCGCCCTTTGACATCTGACGAAACAATGGGGTCATCGGTCGTATCGATCAATAGTGGTTGTCTTCCGGCAGCCGCTATAAACAGTTCGTTGATCGTCTCGGCATCAATATCAGGTTCAGAGAAGGCGACCGTGAGATCAAGCATTGAGCCGACCTGCACGGGAACGTTAAGCGCATACGCGCTAAGTTTGCCCGCTACAGAAGGCAACACCTCCTGAACCCATTCAAGCGCGGGGGTCTGATTGGGAATAATATTCTCGGCACCAGAACGGCTGCGTCTATAGTCCGGTCCTGCGTAGTCCTGGAGACTCTGATCGCTCGTATATGCATGCACCGACGTCATGGTCGCTTGCTCAATTGGGTATTCATCAGCAATCGTTTTTAGCAAGAGCGCCGCAGCCGCGGTCGAAGCGGACCCTGCAGATATGATCCTATCGGTAGCTAAGGCACTACTTTCGTTAACCCCATATAACACAACACGATCTATTCGCTCCTCGGGCAGCGCGGACAAAATAACCCGCGGGGCTCCATTATCGAGATGGGGGGTAAGATCTGCCAAAGAACGAAAACGCCCTGTGGCTTCGATCACAACATCCACATCGAAGACATCCCAGGGAGTTTCTGTTGGACGGTCAACCGACATCACACGAGTACGCCCTTCTTCACTGACTAGGTATTTGTCCTCCAGTCGCACATCAAGATCATGATCCGTTCTGGTCAGCAGATTATGTAGGATACCTGCATCACCGATATCGGAAACGGCTACAACATCGAATCGATCGTCCTGTAATGCCAATTGATAGAGCTGACGGCCTACCCGGCCAAAGCCCATTATTCCTACTCTAATTGGTTGCATATATATCTCCTAATCCCTAATAGTCCTACATAATGTGATTTAACTAAAAGGGATCTATGTCAGGATTAGGTCAAATCATTGGATGCTGATGCTAGAGATGGAGGGCAACTAAAAGGGCCGCTTTCCGTTCAAATGCGTTGACGGAATCACGATCATAGCAAGTATTGAAGACCCTGAGGTATCGAAAAGATATACTGCCGGCAAACCACAACTGTTCACCCAAAGTCTTTCACATGAGCCCCTATGAAAAGAGACAACCTGAGGCGGTAGTCCTTTACAATAGCCAGCATGAAAGAACGGTAGACGAACGCAAGCTTATGAAGGAAAAATCATGACGAACCCCACCCCCGCGCGCAGACTTGTCGAAGCATTCGGCGACCTTAATGCCCTGGCAAACATGTACACTGCCGATGTCTCCTGGCGCCTCAACCACTCGCTCGCTCCGAATATTGCCGGACCCCATGTCGGTAAAGATGCAGTCTGCGCCTTCAATGAAGCGGTCTTTACAAAATTCTACGAGCCCGGATCGGTAACAGTCGAAATTCTCGACGAAATTGGTGACGAGTCATCTAGCGTGGTCCGCTTCGTGTTTCGCGCAATGAGTCGTCGTGGTAACCCCTACAACGTTGAATACGTGCTGTTTGCGAAGACAACGGACGGTCTCGTTCACGAGGTCGTCGAACTGCTCGATTCACTTGCGTCGAATGAGCAGCATCAGGGTAATGCCGTGGGCGTTCCACCAGCGGTATGAAGATTACGTAGAGAACCTATACTCGTTCCATATTGATCATCACGCCGCCGTTCTGCCGGTGTTTGTAACACGTGAATTCTGCCATGATGAGAACGGGCTGTGCTATAGAGTGTAGTCTCTTTTCTTGCATCCGGATTCCCAGCCACCTGGTGGTGGGATGAAGAAAAAGCGCAGCGAGTTAAGCAGGTTCTGCCACGCTAGACTAATGCCATTTCTTTCCTGCTCATGATGCGCTCCACTTTCCGTATCGCTCCTGATTGAACCAGCGCTGCCCGACATCCAGAAATCCCCTGGGGCCGCGTTTGCCATATTCAAATGGATCTTCCGTACTTTCCATCCAGCAATGCAGGCGTTCTTCCATTTCCTGCACTGCTGGCCGAGCTTCATCTGAATAAGCGATGTTTCTGGTCTCCAATGGATCTTCTTGGCGATCAAATAACCAGGGGTGACGCTCATTGTTATACCAGCGCGCATAGGTGTAACGTTCAGTTCGAACACCCCGCCAGCGGCCAACCCATTCTTCTCTATCGGGCCAGCCAGGACCCATATTCATGAGATAAACCGATTCGTTGGCATGAGGCGTATGATCGGGTTCCGTCGGAGATTCTTCGCCTTGCCATATCGGTGAGATGTCCCTGCCCTGAAAGCCTTGCGGCGCTTCAATGCCACAGGCCCCAAGTAATCCGGGAACAATATCAATGGCCCCCATAAAGGTGCTTGTACGGGTACCCGGCGTCGTTCCGCCTGGCCAGCGAATAATGAACGGAATATGGGCCGATTCATCGTAGGGTGTGGCTTTGGACGCTCTCATGTGTGGATGCAGCCACATGTCACGGGGCTTGCCGTAGCCATGGCTCGATAAATGATCGCCATGGTCCGATGAATAACAAACGATGGTATCGTCGGCCAGATCCAGGTCCTTGAGCGCACTCAGCAGCCTGCCCATCTCGGCATCCAGGCCGGTACAGCTGGCGTAGTAGTCCGTGAGTTCCTGACGAGCGAAGTCTGCCATCTGGGGTGGGACATTGCCTGGCAGATCCATGTTTGCCGGATCATATACCTCAAACTCCTTCGGATGCGCGGGATAAGGCCAATGAGGTGGCCGCCAGGAAACAAACAGTGCAAAAGGATCATCTCCTCTAGTCTCCTTGTGGTCCTTCATGAAATCTATGGCGAAACTGGTCTCTGCAGTAGGAGACCATCCTTCGGTCTGAATTGGCGCCTTATCATTCTCGTGATAGGACTGGTCATAATAGTTGCCACCGACCCCATGAACCGCCTTCAGCAGATCCAGACCATAACGGTTTTCTTCCGGATAGGGAGGCATTCCAAGATGCCAGACCCCGATATGACCTGTATGGTAGCCAGCGTTCCTGAGAACACTCGGTAATGTGGGAATATCCCGAAAGGGCTCCATTTCATTGCAGATCACGCCATTTTTCCAGCCATAGCGACCGGTCAGGAGAATCCCGCGAAATGGTGTACACAACGGATTGTTCGAAAACATGTTGTCGCACACCATGCCCTCAGATGCCATCTGGTCCAGATTCGGTGTCTGTACCACCTTGTTACCATTGGCACCGAGCGCCGTATAGCGCTGCTGGTCTGAGAATACAAAAAGAATATTCATTTACGAGCTCTGACGACTAAAAAGCAACGATATATAAGTCATCAGCCGATAGCAATTCTACCCAGCCGGGCGCGAGTATGGTTGCGCTCGGGACCCAATACGTACCGAATTCTGTAAGAGAAAAGCGTGAACCAGGACCTTCAACTCTGCATTTCACGCACGATGTGCTGCATCCCTTCCCATTCGTCCCACATGTTGCACAAGTGATGCTTGGAGCGCTCCCAAGGATTGTTGCCTTCCTCATACTCAAGCCACTCGCCCATTTGACCGCGGTCCGGGTGATCAGACACGCCATTGACCTTATCCGGCGTCCGGTGAGGGCGTCGACGGTGCTATCCCGGTCGAAGCCCCAGCGGGTTCTCTGCTGATCTGGCACGGTAACCTATGGCATGGTGCCTTTCCGCGCAAGAACGATGGTCTTCGCCTGGTGGTGACCTACTACTTCAACCGCAGTTATCTGTAGGTCCAAGAGGACTATCGCCATACCGTGACGCCAGAGATTCTGGCGGACAACCCAAAGCGTCTGGCAGTACTGCTTGGGTTAGGCCAGCCATGGGGCTTTCAGAATGGCGATGGACCGGACTTTTCCAGCGCCGACCGCTTCTTGCATGAGGCCTACGAAGAGGCCGGAATTCACAATGTCGTAATCCCGACGCCGGGTGACTTCAAGTAAGTTGTGCGGGTAATTGGGTAACTCAAGCAGAACCAAATTTGCCCAGCGGCCCGTGAGTTAAGGGCAAGTCCGCACGAACCACAGATTACAGAACTGGGAACGGTGGCGCCGAGCCCCTCGACCGGTCAATATCTGTATTACACTTCTGAGTATTGAAAAATTGGGGTGGACGATGGGGTTTGAACCCACGACCGCTGGAATCACAATCCATAAGCCAATCCAGTGTTTGTGCGGCCTGTAGGCCATGTTAGGTCATATAAATCGCTGTAGATAACTACTGTATATGACCTGCTATTTTTTTACGAACCGACCACGTTTGTCACGCTTGCGAGGCGGTGGCGGCGCCATTGCTTTGCTGTGGTGCGATCTTCTCCATGGTCAACGCGAAACCATCTTGCTTGTAGTAGATGATGTCAAACTCGCGTGTAAAATCCTGCGCTTGAGTGCTCAGACACGAGAGAGTGCTGAGTAGCATGATGAGAATAGAAACTTCTTTCCGGTTAACCATGGCAATCAGCTCGAATGCTTGAAGTTCAGGATTCTCGCAGGGAAAGGAATACCGTTCAAATGCGAGCTTGAACACTCTACCAGGCTTAAACAATGAGCAAGGATTACTCGCTCTTACCAAGCAAGAAGGTGAGCGGGATGTGTAATCGCTCACGCCACGCTCGGGGTGAATGATCCTCGCCTTCGAAGCGTTGTGTCATCCAGTCGTCGCCCTCGACGAAACCTTTCTTACGCATCAATGCGTCCATCTTTAACTGGTAGGGTTCGTACTCGGCATCCAGTGATTCCGTCCCATAGTCAAAATAAACCCTGTTTGTGCCCGGCTGGGGCCAGTGATTCTCATACCAGTCAATCACCGCGCCATCGCCCAGAGGCCAATGTGTGGAAAGGCAACCGGCCCCGCCAAAGACGTCGGGGTATTCGGAGATCGCATAGGCTGAAATCATTCCCCCCATACTTGATCCCATGATGAAAGTATTTTCCCTGTCTGATTTGGTGCGATAGGTTGCATCAATGAACGGTTTGAGTTCTTCCACCAGAAATTTGAGATAGTTGTCAGACGTTATTTCATCGCGCGCGATATCCGCCCCCTCGGCCTTGATCAGCCGGCTCACTTCCTCGGTTACCGGTTTCTGGGGCATATATTCATTACGGCGTTTTACGCCAGGCGAATTCCAGATAGATACCACAATTGCTGATCGAATCTTTTCTTCGCTAATCAGGCGGGCCATTGTCTTGTCCACATCCCAGAAAATACCTCCGTAGTACCAACCCATTATTCTCCGCCAAAGACTGGTAAAAGGTGATGTTGGCTTGTCAAACACCATCTGCCCATCGTGCATATAAACGACCGGGTAACGCTCGCCCGAGCCGGTATAGCCAGGCGGAAGCCAAACATCAACGGGACGAGGTTCTACCCGACTTGAAGGGAAGGATTCGTAGTGTACAAAAGAACCATTGGCAGAATCACTCGACTCTGCGAGCGCGACCGTCGCTCCTAATACAACGAGCAGCACTGCAGCAAAAGTACGTCCAAGCATCTTTAGCTTCGTCATTAATTAGGCCGGCGATTGTATCGATAACAATAATGATTGTATCGATAACAATAATAAAGTACTAACGATTGTAGGAGCCAATAACGGCTTAAAAGTTACTCGTCCCCACCAGGCTTAAAATCGCGCAGCTTATCCATGATGCGTTGATAGCATTCTTTGGTGGGGCAGCTTTTACCGGTACATCCCTTGACCCAGCAGGTAGACATTGCCTCTTGCTGAAGCTCACGTCGCCGCTCGAAATACTCGGGCGCAACCGGAGCGAGTGGCGTACTGGCGGTTACCCACTTTGGCGTCGCGCTTCCCGCATATTCTTCATAAGCGGTTTTGCCGTTGTCATCCGGGTCAAGGTAGGCGTCAATGGTGTAGGTAGGGTCTAGCCCATTGGCTACTTCCCACTTGTCTGGCATCCCGTCACCATCGATATCACCCGGGGCCGGGGCATTGGCGATGCTCTGGGTAAAAAAGTCGTACTCGTTCTTCAGGCGGTTATAGATCTTCGGGTGGGCATCTTTCAGATTGGTGGTTTCCGAGATGTCGGCTTCAAGGTTGTATAGTTCACCGTCATTTAGCGCCACATATTTCCATACGCCGGATCTGTGTTCCATGATTTCATACACCGGCAGTATCACGTCATCTGTCCAGGGGTCGATGTAATTGGCGTAAAACTCGCTGTCAGCTCTTGCGCCGGTGCCGAGTAAGACTGGGGAAATGTCTCTGCCATCGTGGGGTCGGTCTGTTGGCATTTCTCCCCCTGCCAATGTCATAAAGGTGGGGAACCAGTCCATCATGATGGCGGGGCTCCTCTCCACTCTTTTTCCCTTAATCTTTCCTGGCCACCGTGCGATGGTGGGTACCCGTATTCCTCCTTCATAGACCGAGGCCTTGGCATTTCGTAGGGGATAGGCGCCTTTATTGTCGTCTGACTGCTTGGGTGATGGTCCGTTATCGCTGGTGAAAATAACGAGGGTATTTGAGTCGATCCCGAGTTCCTCGAGTTTTTCCAGAATCTGCCCGGTACTCCAGTCGATTTCTTCAATCGTATCCCCAATTAACCCACCGGCGGAAGTACCACAGAATTCAGGTGAGCAATGAAGTGGTCCGTGGGGATAGGTATGTGGCAAATACAGAAAAAATGGTTTGTCTGCCGCAACACTTTGCTCGATGAACCCGATCGCTTTTTCGGTATAGCTTTTTGTCAGCGTCGCAAGGTCCACCGGTTGAACGGCGATGGTATGGTTCTCGTACATGGGCAGGCCCTTGTCGTACACTCGGTGGTACGGGTTATTCGCAAGCCCCCACCAGTAGTCAAAGCCATGTTTCATGGGGAAGTATTTTTCTGAATCGCCCAGGTGCCATTTGCCGATTGCGGCGGTTGCATAACCAAGCTCTTGCAGCTTTTCGGCCAACGTGATTTCGGTTTCTGATATTCCTCCGGTTTCGTGAGGTGGTTCAATCCAGCGGAGCATGGCGCGATCTTTAGCCCGGTGCGGATAACGACCTGTCAGCAGGGCATATCGGGATGGAGTACAGACCGAGGCCCCTGCGTAGAAATCCGTGAAGCGGATACCCTCCGCAGCCATCTGATCTAGGACCGGCGTCTTGATCTTGGGGGCTCCGTAAGAGGAGAGATGGTTATAGCCAAGATCATCGGCAAAGATAAAGACGATATTGGGTTTGTCGGCGGCAATTGCCGTAGTCGCGCTTAGCAGTAGCGCTGCAACCAGTGCTAATGGGCTATTCAGTTTCAGCATAGTTAGTCCAGATCAGTTATGGGTCCAAAAAAGCCAATCACGCAGGCTACACGGCCATCTTCGTCAGTCTCTACGACATCGAAACCTGGCATCACAAGTTCATTATTATACTCGTACTTAACCTTCCACATGCCACCGCCGCCAGTACCTTTGGCAAAGGAACGTTGCCAAACGGCGGGAGAAATGCAGTCGGGAGTTGTGATTTGCCGGTAGTTCTAAGTCGATTACACTCATCAAGTTCGATCAGGAAAATGGCAATCAGTGATGCTGACGATAAGCAATTGTTCTCACAACACGCCTCGTTAGCGATGGCGAAACACTACGATTACAGCATCCCACATGCACCATCTCACTAACATGCAAACTACTGTATATTACCAATTATATTACCAAATCTATGGTTATACATACAGTAGTTGCACGTAAGTAATTGATCTAATTGGGGTGGACGATGGGGTTTGAACCCACGACCGCTGGAATCACAATCCAGAGCTCTACCGACTGAGCTACGCCCACCATTAAACAGATGCTTAAACTGGCACGCCCGGCAGGAATCGAACCTGCAACCCTTGGCTTAGAAGGCCAATGCTCTATCCGATTGAGCTACGGGCGCTCTTATGTAAATTGGTCGGGGTAGAGAGATTTGAACTCCCGACATCCTGCTCCCAAAGCAGGCGCGCTACCAGACTGCGCTATACCCCGATACAAAAACCCGGCATATCAATACAAACAGGATTGCATAATCCACACCAAGCACCAGATAATGACTGTTAAACACAAACAGCCAATGCTTGAGACGGGCGCATTCTACTTAACGGGCGTTGATCACGTCAAACACATTACACCTAAATTACTTGTGATTGTGGGCACTTAGCGCTAACCCGCAGGCGGAGAACTAATTCTGTGAGCTACATCTTCATTTCTGATCTACACCTTGATGAAACCCGCCCGGACATCACACAGGCATTTCTGCATTTTATAGAGAATACCGCGCTCGATGCGGAAAAATTATACGTTCTAGGTGACCTCTTTGAGGTCTGGCTCGGTGATGACCACGACAACCCCTTCAATCAACGTATCATCACAGCACTTGCCTCTCTGCCCATGCCCAAGTTCATCATGCATGGCAACAGGGACTTTCTGATCGGCCAGAACTTCTGCGACCAGACCGGCTTCGAATTACTCCCCGACCCTACTCGCCTCACCTTGTTCAATACCCCGGTTTTGCTTATGCATGGTGACAGTTTGTGCACCCATGACGAAGACTATATGGAGGTTCGAGCGATGCTACGTAACCCTGAGTTTCAAGCGGAGCTACTAGGAAAGAGTCTCGAGGAAAGAGCCGCAATCGCCAGTGATGCAAGAAGCCAGAGCAAGCAGCACACTCGAGAGACTGCGATGGATATCATGGACGTCACACCATCAGAGGTTGTAAGAGTGATGCAAACGCTGAACGTCCCGATGATCATTCATGGACATACGCATCGACCACAGATTCATGACGTACCGGAGGTCCAGGGGCAACGAGTGGTACTGGGCGATTGGAATGCAAAGGGGTGGTATCTAGATATGGACCAAAACGGTTTTGCGCTGGAATCTTTTCCAATTACTTAAGTGGGAACCCCACTGTGAAAACGAAAGGTCTCATCCTCTGCGGTTACAAGTTCTTGATCAATACTGACAAACTCAGCCAATCGATCATCAAAGTCTGACCCGGAGTAGGACTTTGCGAAATCCAGGTACACATTCGCGTGACGGGCTTCAGATTTAAGTAGTGATTGATAAAAGCCGGCCAATTCATCATCCAAAATCTCTACCAACTTTGAAAAGCGCTCGCAACTTCTTGCTTCTATAACAGCTCCAACTATGAGGACATCTACCAGCCGATCGGGTTCATTCTTGCGAACGTGACTATGCAGCGTGCTGGCATATCGACCCGGAGATACATGTCCATAAGATACGTTCCTGTCGCCCATAATCGCCAGCACCTGTTCAAAATGTCTGAGTTCTTCTCGCGCCAGTTTTGATAGTTTTAGCATCAACTCATACTTGTCTACGTAGCGATACAAAAGATTTAGTGCAGTAGATGCAGCTTTTTTCTCACAATTCGCATGATCAATCAGCAAGGTGGATATTTGTTCCGGAACGGCACTCAACCACTTATCTGGGGTTTCACATGCTAAAAAACTGTTCACATTCATAGCCTTACATCGGTTTTCTACTTAACTTTACGACAAGCATCGGGTAGACTCAAAATCCCGATTTTCCACCCGTTCCCAGGAGTTTTTAGTGCTGAGTCGCTATCGAGAACATGTCGCTGAGAGAGCGGCCCAAGGCATCGTTCCAAACCCCCTATCGGACACAGAGGTTAACGACCTGGTGGAGCTTTTAAAAGCACCACCCGCTGGAGAGGAAGAATTTATTCTAGATCTCATTACGAATCGTGTCCCCGCAGGAGTAGACAATGCCGCCTATGTGAAAGCTGCTTTCCTAGCAGACCTCGCCAAAGGTGATGTCACTTCACCGCTTATCGACCGGGTCAAGGCTACTGAGCTATTGGGAACCATGCTCGGCGGTTACAACATCGAGCCACTCATCGATCTACTCGATGATGAGGAAGTAGCAAAGACTGCCGCGGATGCATTATCCAAAACCTTACTCATGTTTGACTTTAGGATCGATGTCCTGGAAAAAGCAAAAACCAATGAGCATGCTGCAGCGGTGCTGCAGTCCTGGGCTAATGCAGAGTGGTTTACCAACAAACCCAAAGTACCGGAGAAGATCACAGTCACAGTTTTCAAGGTAGAAGGTGAAACTAATACCGATGACCTATCGCCTGCTGGAGACGCCTGGAGCAGGCCCGATATTCCACTGCATGCACAATCCATGCTCGGCAAGAAAATGGATGACCCTCTTCGCACTATTGAGACGCTCAAAACAAAGGGACACCTTCTCGCCTACGTTGGTGATGTCGTCGGCACCGGGTCATCGCGCAAATCTGCGACCAATTCCGTACTTTGGCATATGGGGAATGACATACCGTTTATCCCTAACAAGCGCGATGGTGGTGTGGTACTGGGTGGGAAAATAGCTCCTATATTCTTCAACACTATGGAAGATGCTGGTGCCCTGCCAATCGAATGTGACGTATCAAAGATGAATATGGGCGATGTGATCAGCATCTACCCCTACGAAGGGAAAATCGTTAATGAAGACACAGGCAAAGAACTCACTACTTTTGAACTTGCTACCGAGGTTCTGCTAGACGAAGTTCAAGCTGGTGGAAGAATCCCTCTCATCATAGGTCGAGGTTTAACCAATCGTTCCAGAGAATCCCTCCATCTCGGACCAAGCGATGCGTTTCGAAGCCCTATCCCTGCTGATGATTCAGACAAGGGGTATACCCTAGCGCAGAAGATTGTAGGCAAGGGATGTGGAGTTGAAGGCGTTAGGCCAGGCACTTATTGCGAGCCTAAGATGACCACCGTTGGATCGCAGGACACTACTGGTCCAATGACCCGTGACGAACTCAAGGAACTCGCGTGTCTGGGTTTCAATGCAGACCTTGTAATGCAGTCTTTCTGTCACACGGCGGCTTACCCCAAACCCGTAGATATCGATACGCAACACACACTACCGGATTTTATTCAGACCCGAGGCGGTGTAGCGCTTCGTCCAGGTGATGGCATTATTCATTCTTGGCTAAACAGAATGCTGCTGCCTGATACCGTTGGGACAGGTGGTGATTCGCATACCCGGTTCCCCATAGGAATCAGCTTTCCTGCAGGCTCTGGTCTTGTGGCTTTCGCCGCTGCGATCGGACAAATGCCATTGGATATGCCTGAGTCAGTTCTCGTACGTTTTAAGGGTGAAATGCAACCAGGCATTACCCTCCGGGACCTTGTAAATGCGATACCCTACGCTGCCATTCAGCGAGGTCTGTTGACGGTAGAGAAGGAAGGTAAGAAAAATGTATTCTCGGGTCGTATTCTTGAAATCGAAGGATTGCCCGATCTTAAAGTTGAGCAGGCCTTCGAGATATCTGATGCATCTGCAGAGCGTTCAGCGGGCGGTTGCACCATACGACTCGCTAAAGAACCCATTATCGAATACATCACTTCAAACGTAACTCTGCTCAAGTGGATGATATCGGAAGGATATGGTGATTCACGTACGCTGGCGCGCCGCATTACCGAAATGGAAAACTGGTTGGCTGATCCGGTTCTTATGGCACCAGACAATAACGCAGAGTATTTCGAAGTGATCGAAATAGACCTCAACGAGATCAAAGAGCCCCTGCTCGCCTGCCCCAATGATCCTGATGATGTTAGACCCTTGTCGGAAGTCTCAGGTGAAAAGATTGACGAAGTTTTCATTGGTTCCTGCATGACTAACATAGGTCACTTCCGAGCAGCCGCACAAATGCTAGATGAGGCTGGAGAGATTCCTACGAGGTTGTGGATTTCTCCTCCGACCAAGATGGATGAACATCAGCTGATGGAAGAAGGCGTCTACAGCGTGTTTGGAAAGGTCGGTGCCCGCATGGAAATGCCTGGCTGTTCGCTTTGCATGGGAAACCAGGCTCGCGTTGCACCGAATTCAACCTGCGTTTCAACGTCGACGAGAAATTTCCCCAACCGGCTTGGTGATGGCGCCAATGTTTATCTCGCATCTGCCGAGCTAGCTGCGATTTCAAGCATACTTGGGCATCTACCAACTGTTGAGGACTATATGTCCTATGCGAGCGAACTGGACACTATGGCGGGCGAAATATACCGATATCTAAACTTCCACGAGGTGGCATCCTTCCTTAACGCAGCCGACGCGGTAGTTATCCCGACGGTAAATATCGAAGAAGTGGAGAAACCGGGTGAACTAGGCGCATCAACCACATAACACCGCTGCTGAGACATTAGCAAACAATACAAGAATCTATCAGCAAGCAAATTAACAAACTTATTTTATGGCTAGTGGGATGAGGTAATGACCGAGTTTTACTTTTTTCGGCAACCTTGCTTTCTTTGATCGCCTCCAGCAATGCTCACTGATTCTTTAGTGTGATCCAATTAATCTGATTGGCCAATACCAACTAACTACAAACCGACCGAAGATGAAATACAAAGTCATTCGTACTTTCGTTTAACGTGTAAACATCGAGGATCGATGCCGACAACTGGCCACTGATAAATTTTATTGTAGCTTACGCTCCAGCGCCTATAAGAAGGTGGTCTCGCCTATTCCTAAAAAATCTTCAATTAACAAGTCGCCTCCCGAAAAGACAGGCAAGGGTAATTTGATCGATACCTCTTTTCCGAGGAGTACCAATACAATTTTGCTGATTCTCTTGTCTAGCCCTTTCTGGACAGCAGTCTGTTAGCTCTGATTGTAAAGCTCAATAACATCTGCCTCAGCTTCGCGCTGTCGTTTTGCTTCGTCACTGCGGAGTGTTTCAATCCTATTGAGATAGGTCGCATCAACTCCTCCGGTTACATATTCACCGTCAAAAACTGAGGTATCAAAACGATCAATGTTAACATTGATACCTTCGGCACAAGAAACCAGGTCACCCAAATCCTGATAGATGAGCCAATCAGCACCAATGTATTCCGCGACCTCTTTCTCAGTTCGGTTGTTTGCCACAAATTCATTCGGTGTGGGCATATCTATGCCATAGACATTCGGGTAGCGCACTGCAGGGGCTGCCGAAGCAAGATACACCTTTTTCGCTCCTGCGTCTCTTGCCATCTGCACCACCTGTTTCGTCGTTGTGCCCCTGATTATTGAATCATCTACCAATAGTACGTTTTTGCCACGAAACTCCAAATCAATCGCGTTTAGCTTTCTTCGCACAGATCTCTGACGCTGCTCTTGTTCCGGCATGATAAAGGTGCGTCCAATATAACGATCCTTAACAATCCCTTCTCTGTATTTAACGTCCAGTCGATGAGCAATCGGCAATGCCGCAGTACAACTCGTATCGGGGATTGGTATCACCACTTCAATATCGTGATCGGGATACTCTCGGAGAATCTTGTCCGCCAGTTTCTCACCCATCTTTAATCTGGCTTTGTAAACTGAAACCCCATCGATAACAGAATCCGGGCGAGCGAAGTAGACGTGCTCGAAAATACAAGGACTGTAAGCAGCCTTCGGTGCACACTGTTGCCGATAAAGACGTCCATTGGACTGGATATAGATTGCTTCTCCTGGTGCGACATCATCGATCATATCGAAGCCCAATATACCGAGCACAACGCTTTCAGATGCAATCATGTATTCCAATCCATCGGGTGTTTCTCGCTTACCAAAAACCATCGGACGAATACCGTGGGGATCGCGAAAACCAACAATTCCGTATCCCGTGATTAGCGCGACCGCTGCATAGGCTCCCACCGCACGCTCGTGAACTCTCTCAATCGCCTTGAAGATATCGTTCGGAGATAAACGCAGGCCCGCCACATGTTGCAATTCATGTGCGAACACATTTAGTAGGACCTCCGAATCAGAACTGGTATTGATGTGCCGGCGATCCGCTCTAAACAAATCTTCATTGAGCTTATCGTCGTTTATTAGATTACCGTTATGAGCCAGACAAATACCGAATGGTGAATTCACGTACATCGGCTGTGCTTCCGCAGAACTGGACGTCCCTGCGGTGGGATAGCGATTGTGCGCGATACCCATATTGCCACTAAGATGGTTCATATGCTGCTGTCTGAACACGTCTTGAACTAGACCATTGCCCTTACGTTGAAATAACGTGTCACCTTCACAGGTCACCATGCCCGCAGCATCCTGTCCTCGGTGTTGTAGTAGCGATAACGCGTCATAAAGGTCATATTGGACGTTTTTTCGACCAACCATACCAACCAGTCCACACATACTAAGTCACACTCCCTTGGGTATCTTCAAAGATCTGCCCCCCTTGTTCCCATAATAAAGGTCCAAGCCACTCAACTGCACTAACAAAATGCGGTATCAACGCAGAATCCTGCCACCAGCTATTCTGCTGAACAGGTATCAGGTAATGACAAACAGCAATCGCCAAAAGGACAATTAATCCACCTCGCGCAACGCCGAATAACATGCCAAGAAAATGGTCCGTACTTCCAAGTCCAGATATTTTCACTACCTCCGCTAGCAGCCGGTTAATTAACCCACCAACCACCAGAGTTCCAAAAAAGAGCAACGCGTAAGCAACACCTGCCCGCACAGTTGCAATTTCGATCACATCGATCAACAGAGTCGACACCTGTGAACCGAATGTTTTTGCCACGATAATCGCTATGATCAATGTTCCTAACGACAGAGCCTCTTTAAGGAACCCCCTGCGAATGCTCAGCAGAGTCGATACGATAATCACGCCAAGTATTATCCAATCCACAACTCCCACGTAACTAGATCCTTTTAGCCGCCCAATTGGGCCGCATCATCTTCAATTCGATAACGCACAATGTGCCCTTCAATCTTCATCTGTGTAGATATATCACTGCCAATCTGTTCAAGCGCCGCTTTTTCTAACATCGGCCCCACAAAAACCTTGTAAGTATCGCCATCCCTAGTTTTGGTATACAGAATGTACGTGCGATACCCTGCATCACGTAACGATGCGCGCAAATTGACCGCGTTCTCTTCATTTTTAAAACTACCCAGCTGCAAGCTCCAGGCAATCGGCAGACTATTCTTATCCAGTGCTAACACTTCGTTTTCCGAATAATCCGTTTCATCAACGACTTCCCTTGGAAGTCTTGCTGCACTGTCACGCTCCATCTGTTGAATTTTCTGCGTCACATCAGACACAGTCAGTTCTTTAAGGCTTATTATTGGTGTTTCTGGAATACTAGCAACAACTCGATCTCTATCTTCGACAGATCCATCGAGCACGATCGGCAATATAATGATGGCCAGACTTGTCAGGACAACTGCGCCAATTACCCTTTGTCGTAATTTAGGATCCATCTGTTCTTAGGAACACTCTTTAGATATGCGGTCTGAGGCCAACTGCAGGACACCAGCCACCACCGGAAACGAGCCGAAAACAACGATTAGGTCTTCGATAGCGGAGTGCCTCACGGCGTTGTTAAATGCATTATGCATTTTATCATATGTCACAACCTGACACCTATCCTCCAACGCCAATTTTAGATAGCCCGCTAGTTGATTCGCTGACGCAGCTCGCTCCTCCAGCAGATCGGTAAGGTGCCAGTAATCCACTACGTCCGAAAGTAACCGTAATACTTCTATGCAGTCTTTATCTGCATACATGCCAACGATGGCATGCACTGTCGGTCTGGAAGAGACCCGCGATAGGTAATCGGCAATATAATCGCGCAGATATGCGGCGGCAGCCGGGTTGTGCGCAACATCCAAAAGCAGGTCGGGTTCACCCTTCATCCACTGCATCCTGCCCGGTAACGTCGTATTGCTAAGCACCAGCCTTACCTCAGAAGGGTCAAGGCTGATACCCGCGCTTATAACAGCTTGAACCGCCGCTGCTGCGCTTTCTTTTGGCAGGGATAACGATGCAATCCAGGAGAACCGTCGACCTGCAACCCAGACCGTATCATCAATAAAATCGAAATCGTTTCCGATATAGCGCGCCTCAATATTAAGCTCCGCAGCATGTTGCAGCAGACTCACGGGAGGATCGCGGTCCGCTATCACACAGGGCTTACCTATACGCATGATCGCTGCTTTCTCTGTCGCAATTTCTTCTCTTGTATCACCCAACCATGCCTGGTGATCCAACGCGATTTGTGTAATAACAGTAACATCGCGATTGACGATATTCATCGCATCTAGCCTACCTCCAAGCCCAATCTCAAGGACGAGCGCATCAACATCTCGTTTTTTGAATACGAAAAGGGAGGCCAATACTGAAAATTCAAAATAGGATAGGGAAATCTCAGCGCGTGACGACTCTATAGCTGCAAATGCGTCAACGATCTCGATGTCAGTAACTGGCTCGCCGTTCACCTGGATCCTCTCGTTAAACGCAAGTAGATGCGGGGAGGTACTCTTACCTACGGTGAGTCCCTTTGCCAGACATAGTCGCTCAATAAACTCGCAGGTAGATCCCTTACCGTTAGTACCTGCAACCAAAAAAACAATCCCTCGATGTTCTATTAGCCCCAGCTGTTCAGCGACAGTGTATACACGATCAAGTCCCAGATCCCACTTCCTGGGATGCAATCTCTCAACATACGCCAACCATTCAAGAAGAGAGGTCATCAAGTGCCTGACGAATTTCCGATACGAGATTACAGACTGCTTGATTAATCTGCGTTGGGTCGGCATTCGCCATGCAATCAACGATCGCCGACCCAACAACCACCCCATCGGCATTTTCGCCAACCGCTGCTGCTGTATTGCCATCCTTGATACCGAATCCTACCAGGATCGGTAACGTGCTCATGGAGCGGAAACGCTCCAGTTTGATCGCCACATCGGACACATCAATGGTGCTAGATCCAGTAGTACCTTTTAGTGATACGTAGTAAACAAAACCACTACTCTTAGCGCAGATCATCCCAGCTCTTTGATCTGTTGTCGTGGGCGCCAGCAAATACACCAGATCCAGCTTGTTGCGCTTAAGCGACTCCGACAATACCGGTGCTTCCTCAGGTGGCAAGTTAACGATGATCATCGCATCCACGCCCGAAGAAGCAGCCTCATCTGAAAAGACATCATAACCCATGCTTTCTATTGGATTCAGATAGCCCATCAGAATGATGGGCGTATGTTGATTGTCCTGACGGAATTCCCGCACCATTGAAAAACAGTCGTTCAAGGAAGTCTTATGTGCCAAGGCCCTTTCATGCGCGAGCTGAATAACTGGTCCCTCCGCTTCCGGATCTGAAAAGGGTACGCCCAGCTCAATCCCGTCCACGCCAGCCTCAACCATGCCGTGCATAAGACCAACCGTAGTCTCTTTATCTGGATCACCAGCAACAATGTAGGCCAATAATGCTTTGCCGTCGACCGATAAGGATTCCTTAAGTCTACTCATCTACTTAACCAATCCTTAATCAATTGAAATCCCGTCGATCTTCGCTACTGTAGGAATATCCTTATCCCCACGACCCGACAAATTAATGACAATGTATTGCTCTTGACTCATTGACGCAGCTAAATTCATTCCATATGCCATCGCGTGAGATGACTCTAATGCTGGAAGAATTCCTTCAAGTAAATTCAGCTGACGAAAAGCCTGCAACGCCTGATCATCTTCAATGGCCACGTATTCAGCCCGGCCGATATCTTTCAGCCATGCATGTTCGGGGCCAACACCTGGGTAATCCAGTCCTGCGGAAATCGAATGAGTGTGCACAATCTGTCCGTTCTCATCGTCCATGAGGTAGGTTCGATTACCATGCAACACACCTACTCTTCCCTCGTTTAGCGGCGCAGCGTGCTTTCCAGTTTCAAGACCAAATCCTGCTGCCTCGACACCAATTAGACGTACCGACTCATCCTCTAGGAAGGGATAGAAAATCCCCATTGCATTTGAACCACCACCAACACAAGCGACAATCGCGTCGGGAAGTCCTCCATGCAATTCCTCAAATTGTGCCTTAGTCTCACGACCAATAATAGACTGAAAATCCCTTACTAACATTGGATAGGGATGCGGACCGGCTACCGTTCCTATGATGTAATGCGTGTTCTCCACATTGGTGACCCAGTCACGCATCGCCTCATTGAGCGCATCCTTTAGCGTCTTTGAACCTGATGACACAGGAACCACTTCGGCACCCAACAACTTCATGCGATAGACATTTAGCGATTGCCGTGCAATATCTTCACTTCCCATATAAACACAACATTTAAGCCCAAAACGAGCCGCGACCGTGGCCGATGCGACGCCGTGCTGACCTGCTCCTGTTTCAGCAATTATTCTCTGCTTACCCATATGCTTGGCGAGTAGAGCCTGGCCAATACAATTATTTATCTTGTGAGCACCAGTATGATTCAAGTCCTCTCTTTTCAAGTAGATTTGCGCGCCACCCGCCTCTTGGGTGAGTCGCTCGGCGTAATATAGCGGCGATGACCTACCCACATAGTGCGTCAGATCATCGTTCAATTCCTTAAGAAATACTTCGTCATTACTAAGTTTGCGATGCGATCGCTCCAACTCAGTCAAAGCTGTCATTAACGTCTCTGAAACAAACTTGCCGCCAAAAACCCCAAAGTGTCCTGATGTGTCGGGAAACGAGTATAGATTTTCGTTTTCACCATTTTTGTTCACTGCAATTCCTTAAATTAGTTGGTTGCTTGCACTGCATGCACGAATGCCCTTATAAGCTCAGGATCTTTTTCGCCGGGACTACTCTCCACCCCACCGCTCACATCTACCGCGTAGGGGCGCACAATACGGACCGCTTCTGCAACATTATTCACATCCAATCCCCCGGCTAAAAAAACTGGCTTCGGTAGTTCCGGTACGATCTGCCAGTCAAAAGAGATGCCAGTTCCACCAAATTTTCCCTTAACCGAACTATCCAGTAGCACAGCCTCACTATCAGGATAGCTTGCCACTTCAGAAGTTATATCTGTCTGCCGACCCACTCTAATAGCCTTCATAAATGGTTTCGAGAAGGATGCACAAAATGAATTGTCCTCATCGCCGTGAAATTGTAGTAAGTCGAAGCTACATCGTTCCGTTATAGACAGGACCTCATCTGCACTATGGTTAACGAAAAGACCAACTTTGATCGTCGAGGATGGCAGCTCTCTTAGAATCGCATTTGCAGCATCCACACCAATAAATCGCATACTGCGCTCATACATATTGAAGCCAAGTGCATCCACGCCGGCTTGTATAGCAGCTGAAGCAGAATTTAGAGACGTAATTCCGCAGATCTTGATTCGCGTGAGCATCAGTTTGAGACCAGCTTTAAAGGGCGCAGAGTTTAGCAGATATTTTGTGGACCTAGGGCCTCAAAAAATGCGGCCAAACAGTACTAGGCATGCCGATATCCGTATCATAAGTAACACCTATGAGAAAAAGCCCATTCGGAGGTGCTGTTTTACTGCCTTTTTTCCTGTCTCTGCATGCCAGCAATTCACTCACCCAGGCCACGGGTTTTTCACCTGCCCCTACGTCCAATAACACGCCAGCGATATTTCGCACCATATGTAATAAGAACGCATTTGCAATAATATCCACAAGGATCAGGTTACCCTGGCGTGAAACATTAATCGATATGACGTTCCTCATCGCTGTGCGAGACTGGCAGTTAGCAGCACGATAAGAGGTGAAATCTTTTTCGCCTATTAGTGCCTGTGCGGCTTCATGCATCCTTTCTGCATCAAGGACACGATGCTCCCTAGTCATATATTCAGGCAACAGTGCTGATCGAACCCGAGCATTGTAGATAATGTATAGATAGCGTCTCGTAGTTGCAGAGTGTCTTGCATTAAATAACTCCGAAACAGGTGAAGCATGGGTGACGGAGATGCTGCTTGGAAGTTGTGAGTTAGTGCCATTTATCCAGACATTAATGTTTCGGTCTGCATCGGTCGTGAAATTTACTACCTGATGCGTAGCATGCACCCCTGTGTCAGTGCGACCCGCACAAGTTACTCGAACCGACGAATTCGCAATAGAAGATAGTGCAGACTCAAGAGCAGCTTGCACTGTGGGAATTGTGTCGCTTTGATATTGCCACCCATGGTAAGGGGCGCCATTATACGAAATACCTAGTGCAATTCTTTCCAAATGATAAATATTAATCCAGTTTTTCCAACAGTTCGTTGGCTTCCTGAATTTGCTCCGAATCACCTTCTAGGGTCACCTCGTTTAGTAACGCCCGAGCTCCATCATTGTCGCCCATATCTACGTAGGCACGTGCCAGATCTAATTTACTGCTGGCATCCTCATCAAAATCAAGATCGTCCAAGTCATCATCGTCTAGATCCAGGTTGACTTCCTTACCAGTTTCAGGGTCCAGATCACCTAGGTCATCGTCAGAATCAAGGTCTGCGTTAATAGCGACTTCTTCATCAAAATCAATGGGATCAAGTTCGTCGTCCAAATCAGGTCCACCGTCAAGGGTCATTTCATCAGCTTGAAGTGATGCTGTATCATCTAATGCAGCATCAACCTCGTCGCTTTCTTCTTCGAATTCCTCCGGCTGCGCATCCTCCCTAGATGTCTCTTCTTCCAGCAGCAAAACATCATCAAATTCCTCTTCTTCCAATTCGCTCCTTTCCTTGCGCTTGCGCTTGCGCATAACAAGCATGACAGCGACCAATCCCACAATCACCAGCACCAGTAACCCATCAAGCAACAATGGATTCGTAAGCAGCGATCCTTCAGACCAAGCAATTGGTGCTGGTCTAGTCGCAGCGGTATCTTGTAGCTTTTGCATCTCCGCGCGCCACTCAGCTAACTGGTCGTCCTTTAGTTTTACGATCTCATTCAACGTCTCGATTTGACCCTCTAGATCATCCAGTTGAATATTTAGCTCACTGTTGGAACGGCGCGCTCGATCCAGATCCCCACGCGTGATTGCCAGTTCATTCTCTAGATCCGCTGCATGTGCATTACTGTCCCCTGCGCGCTGTCCGCGGCTGCTGTTGGCTGCCAGCAACCTGAGTTCTCCATCCTCCCGACCTACATCCTCTGACGTTTCGCGAAGCTGGTGATCAGTCGCATCCAGTTGAGCAACGCCACTACTCTTGTACGTTTCAAACTCATGATGCTGAATCCGAACCTGAGAAACCGCATCGGACGGAGTCTCTTCTCCAATCTCGCTGAATGAAGGAATACGCAACACATGGCCTGCTTTTAACAGGTTAATGTTATTATTGATAAACGCGTCCGGGTTCAATCTTTGTAGTGCCAACATCGTCTGTTGGATAGTCACCAACTCATTAGGACGAACTTTAAGTGCAATCGACCATAGCGTATCGCCGAGACCCGTAACACCATAATCATCGCCAAGGACTTCCCCCTGTGTCATCGGTGGCGATGTTGTGCTTTCTAATGTTTCCCTACGTTGTCTTTCTGACCCCGCAATTTTCTGTGTAGTTGTAGCTGACTCTGCCGGTTGGATTGACGCGATGCGCTCCTCGCCCAAAATAGGAGGATCAAGCAATACTGTATATTCAGAAAGCAGCTTACCATTGGGCCAACGTACTTCAACGATAAAATTAAAAAATGGCTCCCGAATGGGATTAGTACTGACGACCTCCAGGTAAAGGCCACCTAGATCGTGACGACGCACCTTAAATCGCAGATCACTCAACACATAGGTAAATTCAACACCGTACCGGTTAAAATCTTCCAAGGGCGCGAGCGCCGGGACTATTTCTTCGGGTTCCAGTCCAGCCGTATCGACCAGATCAATTTCAGCATTAAAGGTCTGATTTAGGGCAGAATTTAGCTCTAGCTTTCCTAGGCCAAGCCCAAATACCGCTACGCTGTGAAGAGTTAGGAGAGTTGCCGATAGCAACAGACAACTTCTAATCATTTTGTTACTATCACTCCTTCAAAGACAACTTTTTAATGCACTTAACACGCATTACAAACTCCGTCTTCACAAGACCTTGGCGGTAAAACCTAGAAATAGGCTCTAATAATCGCGTTAACTATCCCTTATTACAGATGTTTTATCAAAACTTCTGCAATTTGTATACTGTTTAAAGCCGCCCCTTTACGCAAGTTATCAGATACAACCCAGAGGTCTAGACCGGTATCCAGATGAAGGTCCTCCCTGATACGGCCAACAAATACGCCATCGGTTCCCGCCGAGTCAGGGACTGCTGTCGGATATCCCCCATCCACCGACTCATCGATCAGCTCGATTCCGGGAAATTCCTTTAATAACTGCGTCGCATCCCTAGCACTAATTTTTGCCCTTGTTTCGACGTGCACGGCTTCAGAATGCCCATAAAAGACTGGAATACGCACACACGTCGGGTTTACCTGAATCTCATCATCTTCGAAAATCTTCTGAGTTTCCCAGATCATCTTCATTTCTTCGAGCGTGAATCCATTGTCTTGGAAATCTCCGATATGAGGAATCGCGTTAAAACCAATTTGCTTAGGAAATACATTCGTCTCAATAGGATTTGCATTTAGCAATCGCGCAGTTTGATTCGCCAGTTCCTCAACACCTCGCTTTCCTGCCCCGGAGACCGCCTGATACGTACTAACATTGATACGAGAGATACCCACGGCATCATAGATTGGTTTTAACGCGACGAGCATCTGGATTGTGGAGCAATTCGGGTTAGCGATGATATTTCTAACTGTGTAATCCTTTACACGATCTGCATTGACTTCCGGCACAACCAAAGGGACATCGTCATCTCTACGAAAATGAGAAGTATTGTCTATCACTACACAGCCAGCGGCAGCAGCTATTGGCGCATAAACCTCCGACACACTCCCACCGGCAGAAAAAAGGCCTATTTGTGCCGTTGAAAAGTCAAAGGTCGAAAGGTCCTGTACGACTAGCGATTTACCCTCGAACTGAACGCGAGACCCAGCAGAACGCTCGCTCGCCAACGGAAAAACTTCGTTGACTGGAAACTCTCGTTCCTCAAGTATCTCCATCATTGCCTCGCCGACCGCCCCGGTGGCACCAACAACCGCTACGTTATATCCATCCATTAAGGTTTCTCCTAGCTCCGGTTCAGACTCGATGGCGCAGAGTGTAAGCACCCATTAGAGATAACTCAAATTTATATTTATTATTAATTAGATAACTTAATAGAATACCAATACTATTACGAGGCTAAGTCGAATAGTTAGTTTTTACCATTTAACACCGGGATCATATCGATGGACATCGAAAATCTTCGCGCATTCGTCAGCGTTTATATGCAGGGATCATTTTCTATAGCCGCACAACACCTATTCGTTACACAACCTGCAGTGAGCAAACGGGTCGCGTTACTTGAAGAACAGCTGCAAACCAGGCTATTTGACCGAATGGGCAGAAAGATCAATCCAACCCCAGCTGGCAAGGAATTATACCCTAGGGCAATTGCCATACTTGCGGAGATAGAACACACGCAACGCGCCATCAGCAACTTATCTGGTATCGTTAGCGGGCGATTGGGAATCGCGACGAATCACCATATTGGAATGTGGCGCCTGCCTGAATTGCTCCGCGACTATTCGAAGAGCTTTTCCCACGTATCGCTGGACTTACACTTCATGGATTCTTCTGTCGCCTACGATGAAATTCTTAGTGGAGATCTGGAGATCGGAGTGATTACACTCGCACCTAAACCGGGCGAACAGTTGCATTCAATCCCTCTCTGGCAGGATAAACTCAGGTTTGTATGCGCCGCAGATCATCCACTCGCAAAACGGGACAAAATTCGTCTTAGTGATCTATCCACCTACCCTTCTATCCTTCCTGATTTGACGACATTTACCGGACGAATCGTGCAATCGTTATTCAATTCTCACAAACTGAATCTAAATGTGATTATGTCAACTAATTACCTTGAAACAATCAAGACCATCATATCAGTCGGACTCGCCTGGAGCGTACTACCGCAGTCGATGATAGATGCAACTACGTGTTCCCTTAAGATCCCCAACATCGAAATAAGCAGAACACTAGGTATTATTCACCTAGAGCAACGCACCCTATCAAATGCCGCACAGGAATTCATTAATCTACTTTGCACACATGCGGACTCAGCGTTACGAGAGATTCGGTAGGTTACTGACAACATCTTGATTCTGAGCACGATGCTTGAGTGCTTCGTCCATGATTACCAGTGCCAACATCGCCTCAGCTATCGGTGTCGCCCGAACACCAACACAGGGATCATGTCTTCCCTTCGTTGAAATTTCGGCGTCGTTACCATGACGGTCAATAGTGCGTACTGGCTGAGTAATACTTGATGTTGGCTTTAGCGCTAGATTAACAAGGATATCCTGTCCACTAGATATTCCCCCGAGAATGCCTCCCGCGTTGTTCGACTGAAAGCCCGTTGGCCTTATCTCATCACGGTGCTCTGAACCCCGCTGAGCTACACTAGAGAATCCTGCGCCAATCTCAACGCCTTTAACAGCATTAATGCTCATCATCGCTCCAGCAATACTGGCGTCGAGCTTATCGAATACGGGCTCGCCTAGCCCCGCGACCATGCCTCTAGCGGTCACCATAACCTTTGCTCCAATGGAATCACCATCCCTACGAAGATCATCGATAAGTGCCTCCATGTCCCCAACCACGCTCACATCAGGGCAAAAGAACGGATTGTTATCCACTTCAGACCAATCAAATTTTTCCGCGACTATATCGCCCATCTGCAGCAGACACCCCTGAATCTGGATTCCATATCTATCCATCAAGTATTTTCTTGCGATGCCACCAGCAGCGACTCGCATGGTCGTCTCTCGGGCCGATGCACGACCACCGCCACGATAGTCCCTTATGCCAAATTTCTTCTCATAGGTAAAATCTGCGTGAGCGGGGCGAAAAAGATCCTTAATGTCGGTGTAATCTTTCGTCTTTTGATTTGAATTATGAATGATCAATCCAATAGGAGTACCGGTTGTTTTACCTTCAAACAAGCCGGAGAGAATGGTTACCTTATCATCCTCTTTTCGTTGTGTTGTATACTTAGAGGTACCGGGCTTTCGGCGATCTAGGTCCCTCTGCAAATCCTCCTCGCATAGCTCTAACCCCGGTGGACAGCCGTCCACCACACAGCCCAGAGCAAGGCCATGGCTTTCACCAAAGGTCGTCACCTTGAACATGGTGCCAAAGCTACTTCCCGGCATAATTGATTTCCCAACACAGATTCCGAAGCCCATTATAGCTGAAATCCAGACACACTTACTGCTTGTACTTTACCAGCACGGCCCAATCGCTTAGGGTTATGGAATCTGTAACTTACGACCTACTTGATGGAAGACGAGTTTAGAAAAATAATTGATGCAATCGGAGAAGACGGAGATCGCGAGGGACTTCTCGATACACCGAAACGTGCCGCAAGTGCAATGAAGTTTCTCACTCGAGGATACGAGCAAACCGTTGAACAAGTCGTTAACGGTGCATTATTCGATTCCAATACCAATGAGATGATTGTCGTTCAGAATATTGAATTATATTCATTATGCGAACACCACCTGCTCCCTTTTATAGGCAAATGCCATGTTGCGTATATTCCAACTGGGAAAGTGCTAGGCCTGTCGAAGGTAGCGCGAATTGTTGATATGTTCGCGCGTAGGCTGCAAATACAAGAAACTTTAACAAAACAAATAGCTGAAGCAATCCGTGGAGTCACTGCAGCTTCAGGAGTCAGCGTTATCATTGAGGCGCAACACATGTGCATGATGATGCGTGGCGTTGAAAAACAGAACTCACAAATGAAAACATCTGTGATGTTAGGAAGTTTCAGGGATAATCAAAGTACTCGAATGGAATTCCTCTCCCTTCTAGGCACTAAAGCGTAATTAACGCCGAATCATCAACAGTTCAATACGATCAGCACCCTGCGTATCATCCGGTGCAAGGCTGCCAAGACCGTGTACAACCACCTGATCACGGTCCGCAAGACGTTGTCTGATTTTCAAACCTATATTTAATGATCTGGAAACCGCATCATCCATGTCTTCATCCTCTCTTAATCCCTGGTGGACGACCAGATGAAGTGTTACACCACCTTCTCTGAGAATTTCCCTGGCCGCAACCACGACTGCATCACTAGTCTGGAAAATATATCGCGCAACTGTCTGATCTGATTTTCTGGTTGTGGTGGTCTCGACGTGGACATAGAGCTTTCGAGTACCGCGCATCGCCACATAAACAGCAATGTAGTCCCCATTTTTTAACTTCGCCAGAATATAATGTTGAAACTGTTCAGGCCCGTATAGTATTGAAGCACCAAACACTGTATTCGCCCAATAGTTACTCGAACCACAGGTTCTCCCATGACACTCGAACAAGATCTCCCCAAGAACGCGCAACTGATTTCGGTAAAACTTTTTGACCGTATCACTTTTTCGCTCATTGGGAATGAACGCTGTCATTGATCGCCTCGTCCCACTAATGTATTCAACGCGCTCCGGCTCCAGAAGGTTGTTTATTTTCTTTAGCGAACCAAGGATTATTCTTCTGGACGAAAGTGTATCGTCATATCGAGTATCAACTACTTCAAGACCAGGATAGTCCTCTAGAGGCGTCTCAGCATATGCAAGAGCTGACACCACCAAACATATTAAACATGTGAATCGGGAAAAATCCATGAAAGCTCACCACTATGCTGATTAATGGAGTCAATTTTGACACAGGCCACCATACCTGTCTCAATAGGTAAATTCGTTGCCGTCAGATACTCTAGCATTCTGCTTGCAAATGGTTCATGGCATACCAAGAGGCACGCATCAACCTGCTCCACATTGAGTTTTTGTGCTACATCATCGCACTGGCTTCCCGGCGCCAAGTCAGCCCATATCTCAACATCAATTTTCTGATAAATTACTGTATTAACTATCTCAGCGGTCTGCATCGCTCTAGGTAGTGGACTGCACAGAATATGATCCAGCACTACCTCCTTTGCTCTGATGGCGAGCGCCGACTTCCGAGCTTCTTGTTCTCCCAGCGGAGAAAGTATTCGATCGAAATCCATATCTGCACCTAGTGCATCACCGTGACGCATGATCAATAAATACAAAACCTCTCTCCTGAAATGAAGCCCAGTAAAATTTCGTTAACGCCTAAAAACTGTGAAAAATATATGCATTTTATTGCGTTTCTCCCCTCAACCGGCATATTAACTACATCAGTCCGCAATTGAATAACCCTAAGCAGCCAGTTATTCCGATGACCAAACTGAGTATCGAATAGTAGAAAGTATACAGTAAGGGACTATCGGACGATTGCCGGCAGTGCTGCAAGGACACTGATTAGGTCGAACGTCAGGTTATTGATCAAATCGTCTTTTTCCTAGAGCCAAGTCAGTAGCAAGATAACCTTCTCATGCGATTTGTAATCAATATAAGACATAGCTTTGACCAACTTTTCGACAAGGAGAGCATTAACAATGAGGCTATATTCAAGTTCGAGAGGCTCTCAAGAAAACTCAAGGGGGCATCATTCGATGCAGTTTTGGAGGTAGCAGAAGAAAACCAGACGATCTTGGCGCTAAAGAAGAAGGTATCCTTCGCTATGAACTAGCACAAAACAGGCGCTGGCCAAAGAAACTAATTCGAAGGAGTATGCCGGCCTTAAAGAGAGCGCAGAAGCGCTTGAGTAGCAAGAACCAACGGTGAGAAACCTCCTTCCAAAGGAAAAGCTGAAAAACCTGTAGAGGAAGCAACCGATGAGGAGGCTGGGGTCGAAGGAAATATGTCGGAATTCCTGTCTCAGGTTGACGCACTCAATTCGGGCATGTGGGTAAAGCACCTAGGATAAGATAAACAAAATACTCCCTACAAACCCGCTGCCTTGATAATCGCCATCGATAAGTTCATCTTCGATAACAAGCAGGGGTTAAGGTCTTTGAGAAAACCAATATGGGCCTGCTCTTCAACCAAGCGCTAGAATCTCTCTTACGAAATCTACTCAAAAATTCTCAGCGCGCGTCAACCTGAGGCGACGAGCTAATCCAAGTGTGTTTGGTACCCTCGCAAGGACCCGGTTATCCACCAGGCGAAAGCTCCAATAACAACTTATTTAAGCGGTGTACGAAAGTAGCCGGTTCCTGCAGCTGACCCCCCTCTGCCAGCATGGCCTGGTCATATAGGAGCATCGCAAGGTCTGCGAATCGATCATCGTCAGTTTCATTACCCAACTTTTCTACCAACGGATGGGTAGGATTAATCTCAAAAATACGTTTATGGTCACCTGGAACCTGTTGCCCTGACGCCTCCATTATACGACGCATTTGCATTCCCATGTCATCTTCGGTGACTACAAGACATGCGGGAGAATCAGTAAGTCGATGGGTAACTCTTACCTCCTCGACATCATCTCCCAGAGTTTTCGTGAGACGCTCGACCAGATCAGCAGAATCCTTCTCTACTTTCTCCTGCTGTGCCTTCTCTTCACTGTCTTCAAGATCCCCCAGATCTAATTCTCCTCGAGCAACATCCTGAAATTGCTTCTCTTCGAACTCTGTCAAATGACTCATCAACCACTCGTCGATCTGATCGTGAAGCAACAACACTTCAATGCCTTTCTTCTTGAAAACTTCAAGGTGCGGGCTATTGACTGCTGTGTGATAATTTTCTGCAGCGACGTAATAAATCTTCTCCTGGCCTTCCTTCATTCGCGACACGTATTCCTTTAGAGACTGCGCCTGTATTTCCGATTCAGACTCTGTGGTTGTGAAGCGCAGCAAACCTGCAATTTTATCTTTGTTCGAGAAATCTTCTGCGACACCTTCTTTGATCACCTGCCCAAACTCATCCCAAAATAATTGGTATTCTTCACCATCACTCTTGGCAAGTTTTTCGAGCATATCCAATACACGCTTGGTCAGTGCTAAACGCATAGAATCAATCGCAGGGTCCTTCTGCAGAATTTCTCGTGATACATTGAGTGAAAGATCGTTGGAATCAACGATGCCTTTTATAAAACGCAAGTAGAGCGGTAAGAAATTTTCCGCTTCATCCATAATAAAGACACGTTGCACGTATAACTTCAGGCCTCTTGGTGCCTCTCGCTGCCAAAGATCAAACGGAGCTTTCGATGGAACGAAGACCAAACTGGTATAGTCCAACTTACCTTCGACCTTGTTATGAGACCAGGTCAGCGGATCCTGAAAATCGTGTGCTATGTGTTTGTAGAACTCCTTGTACTCATCATCCGAAACATCACTTCGCGATCGCGTCCACATCGCCTTCGCTGTATTGACGACCTCATCTTCCATTTCCTCGGCGTCTTCATCTTCTCCCAGCGACTCTTTTTTCATCGTCACCGGTACCGACACATGGTCAGCATACTTCTTCACGATATTCCGAAGTCGCCAACTATCAAGGAACTCTTCCTCATCTGACTTTAAATGCAGTATTACTGACGTGCCCAGCTCGTCGCGGTCAATAGTTTCCACTTCGAATTCAGCGTCACCAGACGACGACCAACGGACTCCTTCAGTGGATTCAGCATTCGCTGACCTGCTCTCCACCACTACCTTGTCCGCAACGATGAATGACGAATAAAAGCCAACACCAAACTGCCCAATCAGCTGAGAGTCCTTTTGTTGATCACCGGTAAGGGACTCAAGAAACTGCGCCGTACCTGATTTAGCAATAGTCCCGAGATGATCAATTGCTTCTTCTCTGGTCAAACCAATGCCATTGTCAGTGATGGTGATGGTCTTATCCTCCTTACTCACATCAAGGCGAATGCCCAATTCACCGACAACTAATTCGGGCTTTGATAGACCTTCAAACCTCAGCTTATCAATAGCATCGGAAGCATTAGAAATAAGTTCACGCAGAAATATTTCTTTGTTGGAATAGAGAGAATGGATCATCAGATGCAGAAGCTGCTTCGCTTCTGACTGAAACCCTAGAGTTTCCTTGGCGCTCATATTTGGTTTCCTGTTGGTAATCTTCTGTCAAATTGGGGATGGATTCTAGAAATTCAACCCTTCTACCAACCAGTTGACTCCCGCAAGGCTTTTCCTATCTGAGCAAGGCTTTTCACCGTATGAACACCAGCATCATTAAGGGACGCAAACTTATCATCTGCAGTGCCTTTACCACCTGCAATTATCGCCCCAGCGTGCCCCATGCGTTTGCCAGGCGGTGCCGTGACGCCGGCAATGTAGCCCACCACTGGTTTTGTTACGTTCTGCTTAATAAAGTCGGCAGCCTCTTCTTCCGCCGTTCCACCGATCTCTCCTACCATGACAATGGCCTCCGTTGCCGGGTCTTGCTCGAACATGCCAAGAATATCGATAAAATTGCTGCCCGGTATTGGATCACCTCCAATGCCAACGCAAGTACTTTGGCCGAAGCCCATATCTGTCGTTTGTTTAACCGCTTCATACGTCAGAGTACCCGAACGCGATACAATGCCAACTTTTCCAGGCAAATGAATATCACCCGGCATAATGCCAATCTTGCACTCACCAGGCGTAATTACTCCCGGACAATTTGGACCAATAAGTCGCACCTCCTGCTCATCCATACTCGCTTTCACATGCAACATATCAAGGGTAGGTACACCCTCCGTAATACACACGATTAGTTTAATACCAGCGGCGGCAGCTTCAAGAATCCCGTCTTTTGCAAATGATGCCGGTACGAAAATGACCGAGGCATTGGCTCCTGTTTCATCAACCGCCTCTTTTACTGTATTAAAAACCGGAAGATCGAGATGGGTTTGCCCACCTTTTCCAGGCGTAATTCCTCCGACCATCTGCGTCCCGTAGGCAATAGCCTGCTCAGAGTGCAGAGTTCCCTGGGAGCCGGTAAAGCCCTGGCAAATCACTTTGGTGTCTTTGTTGACCAGAACACTCATTCTGCCTCTCCTGCCGCCTGCACCACTTGTTCTACTGCATCTGTCAAACTCGTTGCAGCGATAATATCTACGTCACTCTTGGCTAGAGCACTAACGCCAAGATCCGCATTATTTCCTTCGAACCTCACAACGACCGGAACACCCACACACACTTCTTTCACCGCGCCGATGATGCCGTCCGCGATGATATTACACTGCACAATCCCACCAAAAATGTTTATTAGAATTGCACTAACATTATTGTCGGAAAGAATAATCTTAAATGCTTCACTCACCGCTTCTTTGGTTGCTCCTCCACCCACATCGAGGAAATTTGCAGGCTGGCCACCATGCAGCTTAACGAGATCCATCGTCCCCATCGCTAAACCCGCTCCATTTACCATACAGCCAATATTTCCTTCGAGCGCAACATAGTTAAGACCAAACTCAGATGCTTCACTTTCTCGCTCATCCTCCTGACTGAGATCTCGCATTTCCAGAAGTGCCTTCTGACGATAAAGCGCATTACTATCAATCGACACTTTGGCATCAAGACAGTGAATGTCACCATCTCCGGTTACCACTAGAGGATTGATTTCGAGTAAAGAGAGATCCCGCTCTTCAAATAACTGTGCCAGTGCCACAAATACATTGGTGAACTGGTTTATCTGTTTGCCCTCGAGACCAAGTTGAAAAGCTAGGTCTCTTCCCTGGTATGCCATCGGGCCAACCGCAGGATCTATAACTGCCTGTAAAATTTTCTCCGGCGTCTCTTCTGCAACTTTCTCAATCTCCACCCCACCCTCTGTAGAGGCCATGAAAATGATCCGTCTACTGGAGCGATCAATTACCGCACCAAGATACAATTCCCTATCAATATCCGTACACTCTTCGACATATATCTTGCTGACATGTTGACCTTTCTCATCAGTTTGAAAGGTAACGAGATTGGCACCAATATGCGCATTGGCAAATTCCTGGATCTCACTATCAGACGACACCAGTTTTACGCCACCTGCCTTACCTCTGCCACCTGCATGAACCTGGGCCTTGATCACCCAACGGTCACCTCCCAACTCCTTTGCTGCGGCAACTGCATCGTCCGCAGTATCGACCGCGATACCTTTTGACACGGGCAACCCATATTCTGCAAACAACTGCTTTGCCTGATACTCATGAAGATTCATAACAGTCCTTTATACTGAAAACTAATAGCTTATTTCTACTCTCTGATTCATGGCTGTTAACGCCGTCGATTTGCAACATGAATCGCGTGACCGGATACAGCCAACGCGGCTTCATGCAATCCCTCTGAAAGAGTCGGGTGCGCAAACATGGTCAAACCCAAGTCTTCCGCACTGGTTTCAAATTCCATGGCTATAGCAGCCTCCGCAATAAGTTCCGAAGCATGCGCACAAATCATGTGAACACCTAATACTCTATCCGTTGTCTCATCGGCAATCACCTTAATAAGACCAACGGTATCGTTACTCGCCATAGCCCTGCCGCTTGCAGCCATAGGAAAATTGCCCACTTTATATTTGTCGCCACTGGCTTTCAATTCCTGCTCGGTCTTACCTACCCATGCTATTTCCGGATGGGTATAGACGACCGAAGGCACGGTCTCGTAGTTTACCTGCGGCTTATACCCAGCGATCCGCTCAGCCACCATCATGCCTTCCTCCATTCCTTTATGGGCGAGCATAGGACCACGAACAACGTCACCTACAGCATAGACACATGGCGCATCCGTATTGCAATGATCATCGACAAAAACGAATCCCCTTTCATCAAGGTTAACACCACTATCTGCGGCAATCAGACCTTCTGTATAAGGACGTCTACCAACCGCCACAATGAGTTTGTCGAATTTTTCAGTTTTATCTCCGTCCGCATCAGAGTATGTGACGTCCACCTTTTTCCTGTTTATTGAACTCCCAGTCACCAATGCACCCAGACGAATATCCAAACCCTGCTTTTTGAACTGCTTTGTCGCTTCACGGGATACATTTTTGTCCGCCATGGGCAGGAACTCTTCTAGCGCTTCTAAGATGACAACCTCAGACCCCAGGCGATTCCATACGCTACCCAACTCTAACCCGATAACACCAGCACCAATAATGCCAAGTCGTTTCGGCACCGTTTGTAGATCGAGGGCGCCCGTTGAATCAACGATCACGTCATCGACTAATGGACATGGCGGAATTTCCACAGGAACCGATCCCGTCGCTATAACCACGTGATCTGCGTCTAGTGTCGTTTTCTCGCCACTATGGGATGTAAATTCAACACTCCTGCCAGCATGCAAACTGGCACTGCCTTCTAGCGCAGTAACACCGTTTGTCTTCAACAGACCAGCCACACCATCGGTAAGGTTGTCTACAATCCTAGCCTTATGGTCAATCATTGCGGGTACATCAATAGCAATATCCGCAACCTGAATACCAAGTTCTGAAAAACCTTCTTTGGCCTCAATATATTTGTGAGATGCATCCAATAGTGTCTTTGAAGGAATACATCCGACATTCAGACATGTACCGCCAAATACCGGATTACCCTGAGGGTTCAGCCATTTATCGATACAGACTGTATTCAAACCTAACTGCGCAGAGCGAATAGCTGCATGGTAGCCGGCGGGACCACCACCAATAACAATTACATCGAATTTTGTTACCATCAAATCATCTCTTTCTATATATCAAGAAGAATCCGAGCAGGTTCTTCGAGGAAGTCTTTGATTGTCACTAGGAAACGAACAGCTTCAGACCCGTCGATGAGGCGGTGATCGTAAGACAGAGCAAGATACATCATGGGTCGAATCTGAATCTCACCGTTGACTACCATGGGACGTTCCTGAATTTTGTGCATGCCTAGAATGCCGGTCTGAGGTGGATTCAAAATAGGCGTCGACATGAGTGAACCAAAAACACCGCCGTTGGAGATGGTAAAAGTACCACCAGTCATATCGTCTATAGACAACTTGCCATCCAGTGCCTTAAGTCCGTAGTCTCTCACCTGATCTTCAATCTCTGCCAAGGTAAGACTATCGGCTTCACGGATAACCGGAACCACCAGACCTCTTGGGGAACTAACTGCAACGCCAATATCTTGGTACCCGTGGTAAACAATATCGTTGCCATCGATTGACGCATTAACCGAAGGAAAACGTTTCAGTGCTTCAATACTTGCCCTGACAAAGAAAGACATATAGCCAAGTCGGGTACCGTTGTGCGCCTTTTCAAAGGCGTCACGATACTGCGCGCGAAGGTCAATTATTGCCTGCATATCCACTTCATTGAATGTCGTCAGCATAGCTGCTGTTTGTTGCACATCCACCAGTCGTCGAGCAATACTTGCGCGAAGCCGAGTCATTGACACTCGTCTCTCTACTCTTTCTCCTGGAACATTTGGTGTTTCAGCAACTTGCTGTGTTACAGCTGGTGTTGTAGCATCCCGTTTCTCCAATGCGGCAACAGCTTTCAAAACGTCTTCTTTAGTAACTCTGCCTCCTTTACCGCTACCTTGTATCGTTTCAATAGCAATCTGATTCTCTTCTGCAAGTTTCCTCGCTGCAGGATTAGTCAACACTTCCCCCCCTAATGATGGCTTTTCAGCTACAACCCCGGATGCGGGTACTTTGGGCTCAGCCGTTTTTGCAGCTTCGGTTGCAGAAGTACCGGCAGCGAACTTGCTAGGTTCAAATTCACCCAGCACCTCTTCTGTCAGCACCATCTCGCCAACTTCTTTGATGATCTTGGTCAGCTTGCCATCTTCTGGCGCAACTACCTCGAGTACGACTTTGTCCGTATCTATATCGACCAATACCTGGTCCCGCTTCACTTCGTCGCCAACCGCAACGTGCCAGGCTGCAACTTCTCCATCAGCAATGGACTCGGGGAATACGGGCGTTTTTATCTCGATCATTCTATTGTCCTAAAGATGAGTCTAATCCAAGTCTTCTACATACAACGCTTGGTGTACCAGGTTCTCTTGCTGGCGCACGTGGAGCGACATATAGCCTGCCGCAGGTGAAGCAGAGCCTTCTCTTCCCGCATAATGCAGGTAAAGGGATGGGTATCGGCTATGAATAACACGTCTAATATGGTGCTGACTGCTATACCAAGCGCCCTGATTAATTGGCTCTTCCTGACACCAAACCGCGATATTCACATTCGGATAATTCGCCAACAACTCAGCTAGGTCTGCCTCAGGAAACGGATACAACTGTTCGACCCGAATAATTGCTACGTTGTGCAACTGTTTTTCTCGCCGCCTGGACAGCAAATCAAAATAAACCTTCCCACTGCACAACACCACTCGCGTGATCCTCTGGGGATCATGTGGGTCTATCTCAGGCATAACTGTATTGAACGATCCATCACACAATTCTTCCATCGTGGAAATAGCTTCTTTATGTCGTAATAAACTCTTGGGTGTCATAACGATTAGTGGTTTCCGAACCGGACGAATCGCCTGGCGCCTCAACAAATGGAATACCTGTGCTGGTGTAGTTGGAATACACACCTGAATGTTGTGCTCCGCCGACAATTGCAAGTAACGCTCCAGTCGAGCAGATGAGTGCTCTGGTCCCTGCCCCTCGTAGCCGTGGGGCAACAACATTGTTAAACCACATAGTCTCGCCCACTTATGCTCTCCGCTGGTAATAAACTGGTCAATCACTACCTGAGCACCATTTGCAAAGTCACCGAATTGCGCTTCCCAAATAACAAGCGTACCAGGGCTGGTTTGCGCATAGCCATACTCAAACGCAAGAACAGCCTCCTCAGAGAGGAAGGAATCGTAAATCATAAACGGGGGCTGATCGGGTGCGAGGTGCTGCAGGGGTATATAGGTCCCTCCCTCCTTTTGATCATGGAATACGGCATGACGGTGCGAGAACGTTCCTCGCCCAACATCCTGCCCAGTAAGCCTTATGGAAAATCCCTGTGAGAGCAGGCTTGCATAGGCCATCACTTCAGCAAATCCCCAGTTTACTGCTAGCGCACCCGCTCCCATCTTGTGCCGATCTTCAGCAATCTTTGCTACCTGGCGCTGTAACACAAATCCCTCCGGGAACTCATCCATTCGACTGGATAATTGTTTCATTTCCTTAAGAGAAATGGTCGTATCAGCGGGCGTATCCCAGGAATGTCCAAGATATGGATTCCAGTCTACGTACAAGGACGTATCCGGTTCCTGCAAATAGTCCCAGGCAACTGCATCACCTGTACCGAGAGCATCGCGATAGCCTTCGATTCGTAGACGAAACTCTTCCTCTTCTATGGCACCTTCCGCAACGATCTTTTCTGCATAAAGGTTCATCGTCGTCGGATGGTTCTCGATAGTCTGGTACATGATGGGCTGGGTTATTGATGGTTCATCACCTTCGTTGTGACCGCGACGCCGATAGCACACGATGTCAATCACAACATCTTTTTTAAACTCCATTCTGTAATCTAATGCCAACTGTGACACAAACAAAATCGCTTCCGGATCATCACCATTAACGTGAAAAATGGGAGCGTGCACCATCTTTGCTATTTCACTGCAATAACGTGTCGATCTCGCATCTTCCTGCTTACTAACGGTATAGCCAATCTGGTTGTTGATAACGACGTGAATCGTCCCACCCGTATAAAAACCCCTAGTCTGCGACATCTGGAAGGTTTCCATGACGACACCCTGCCCTGAGAACGATGCGTCACCATGGACATTAATGGCCAACACCTTATCACCCATCAAATCCTCGCGACGATCCATCCGCGCACGAACAGAACCGACGATAACCGGTGCCGCAATCTCTAGATGTGAAGGATTAAAACCGAGTGCCAAGTGCATTTCACCACCGGGCGTCATCAAGTTCGATGAGAAACCTTGATGGTATTTGACGTCACCAGAACCAAAACCTGGTTCATAACGCCCTTCAAACTCATCAAACAGGTCTGCAGGGTCTTTGCCGAGCAGATTAACCAACACGTTAATCCGACCTCTATGGGCCATGCCAATAACGGTTTCTTTTACGCCAGCGGAGCCAGCTCTATGTATCAATTCCGCCAGACAGGGAATGAACCCCTCTCCTCCCTCAAGGCCGAATCGTTTGGTTCCTGGATATTTCGTGCCGAGATACTTCTCCAAACCCTCGGCTGCTATCAGCCGATCCAGAAGCCTTCTTTTTACACCGTCCCCAAACGAAGGTTGCGAGCGAGCGCTCTCCATACGCTGCTGCACCCACATAATTTCTGCTTCATCGGTGATATGCATATATTCCGCACCCACCGAACCGCAGTACGTCGCCTCAAGTGCATCGATAATATCCTTAAGCGCAGCATCCTTACCGTCGAAAAAGAGATTCCCGGCTTGAAACTGTGTGTCAAGGTCTGCTTCTGAAAGATGATGATATGCAAGTTGCAGTTTGGGTACTTCGGGGATTTCAACCAGACCAAGTGGGTCGAGATTTGCCTTCAAATGACCACGTCGCCGATAACCATTAATCAACTCACTGACAGCAAACTGCTTGCGTTCGTAATCAGCACTAATGGTGCTTGCTGAAACAGGGGCGACACGAGCCTGATTCTTAGCTAGCAGTAGAAAATGATTCTGGATGGTTTTGTGGGATATGTCTGGAGATAGAGAACCTTCCACCATGGGTAATGTATCAAAATAACTACGCCACTGATCCGGTATATTCGATGGATCTTCCAGATACTTTTCATACAGCTCCTCGACGTAGGACGCATTCCCTCCCGAAATATGCCCTGAACGCCACAGGCGTTCCATGATGCTGTCTTCCATAACTGAGCCTTGGGGGAGTAGAAAACCATTGATTGTACTGACAATGCCCTAAATCAGCACCAACTTTAGAACTCTTACCAGAACAGACCAGATGACTGTCCTTATATTATTCGCTTTAGCAACATATTCCTGATATGACCAATAGCACGGGTTGGGTTAAGCCCCTTGGGACAAACACTGACGCAGTTCATAATACCTCGACAGCGAAAGACGCTGAACGGATCTTCCAAGTCTGCCAGTCGTTCTTCATTTGCAGTATCTCTGCTGTCCGCTAGAAACCGATAAGCTTGCAGCAAACCAGCAGGACCAACAAATTTGTCAGGATTCCACCAGAACGACGGGCATGAGGTCGAACAACAGGCACATAAGATGCACTCATACAGACCATCGAGCTTTTCTCGATCCTCCGGTGACTGCAGGCGCTCCTGGGTTGGAGGGGTTTCGTCATTGATCAAATAAGGCTTGATCTTTTCATACTGGTCGTAGAACTGACTCATATCTACGACAAGGTCCCTAATCACTGGCAAACCTGGCAGTGGCCTCACGGTAAGCTTGTTTCCTTTCACCACCTCTGACAACGGCGTAGTGCATGCCAGACCATTCTTACCATTCATATTAACACCATCAGAACCACACACCCCTTCGCGGCATGAACGGCGATAACTTATGGTCGCATCTGATTCCTTGAGCAACTCCAACACATCTAATACCATCAGGTCACGGTTCCCCGGGATTTCCAAGGTGAAATCTTGCATATAAGGTTCTGTGTCCTGTTCCGGGTTATACCGATAAACACTGACTAACATGGGTTACCTAATAGGTTCTCTCTGTTGGTTGAAAAGGATCTAGCCCTTTGGGCGAAAAGTTTACGCAACGTTTACGCAATTGCCGACTTTGCGGATCATATATCGAGTGTGCAAGCCAATGCTCATCATCGCGACCCTGGTAGTCTTCCCTCGCGTGAGCACCTCGTGACTCCTTTCTTCCTTCGGCACATATAGCAGTCGCCTCGGCAATCTCAAGCAGGTTTTCAAGCTCCAGCGCCTCAAACCTCGCAGTATTAAATGCCTTGCTCTTATCTGGCAGGCTGGCCTTGCTGATACGTTCCCTAAGCTCCGCCAGCTTCTCAATACCAGAGCGCATGGTCTCTTCCTTGCGGAATACACCGAAATTAAGCTGCATACAGCTTTGTAATTCTCGCTTCAGGCCTGCAACCCCTTCTCCGGTAGAATCCGACTCATTCCAGCGATGCAACCGCTGCAATGCACCGTCGATGTCATCCTCGGTCGCGTTCTGAAAATCAACGCCAGATGCTAATGCGTCGGTAATGTATATCCCTGCTGAGCGACCAAAAACAATAAGATCCAACAGAGAATTACCTCCCAGTCGGTTAGCACCATGTACCGAGACACATGCCGCCTCACCAACAGCATAGAGTCCCTCGATAACTCGATCGTTACCCGATTCATCAACCATGAGGCCTTGTCCATGAACATTGGTTGGCAATCCACCCATCATATAGTGACATGTAGGCACTACGGGAATAGGCTCTTTGACAGGATCTACATGTGCAAAAGTCTTGGATAATTCGGTGATGCCGGGTAGTCTGGAATGCAGGATATCTTCACCCAGATGATCCAGTTTTAAGAAGACGTGATCACCATTCTCTCCAGCACCTCGACCCTCAAGAATCTCCAGTACCATGCTACGAGCTACAACATCTCGACTCGCCAAGTCCTTAGCGTTTGGTGCGTAACGCTCCATAAATCGCTCACCATCTTTGTTAATAAGATAACCACCCTCTCCTCTACAGCCTTCTGTGACTAACACTCCCGCGCCGGCGATCCCTGTCGGGTGAAATTGCCACATTTCCATGTCCTGAACCTGAAATCCAGCGCGCAGTGCCATCCCGGTCCCATCGCCTGTATTCATCAGAGCATTAGTAGTGGATTGGTAGATTCTTCCAGCGCCCCCAGTCGCGAGTACCGTTGCCTTTGACTTGATGTAGTGGACCTCACCCGTCTCCATACAAATAGCAGTAACACCGACGACGGCACCCTTAAAATTTTTAACCAGATCCACCACAAACCACTCGCTGAAAAATACGGTGCCGGCTTTTAGATTTCCTTGATAAAGGGTATGCAATAGCGCATGACCCGTGCGATCAGCTGCGGCACAGGTTCTAGCAGCCTGACCACCCTTACCAAAATCCTTCGATTGGCCGCCGAAAGGTCGCTGATAGATGCGTCCGTTTTCTTTACGGGAAAATGGCAGTCCCATATGCTCGAGCTCATATACTGCCTCGGGACCAACACTGCACATATACTCAATTGCATCCTGATCACCAATGTAATCAGAGCCCTTTACGGTATCATACATATGCCAACGCCAGTCATCGTTAGGGTCTTCGCTGGCAATTGCGCAGGTAATACCACCTTGAGCAGACACTGTATGGGATCTTGTAGGAAACACTTTGGAAAGCACCGCTGTTTTGTAGCCTGATCGCGCAAGCTGAAGCCCAGAGCGCATCCCCGCGCCACCACCACCAACAATGATTGCATCAAATTGAAGTACAGGAACACTACTCATGGGCTTCCCCACAGAATTTTTACACCCCAGAAAAAATAGACCAACAGAATCAAAATACACGCAATTTGATACACATAACGCAAGGTATCTGCACCTTCCCCAAGTGTTCTACTACGCAAGTAGTCTGATCCAATGGTCCACATACCAACCCAAGCGTGAAAACAGGTTGCTAACAACGTAATTAGTGTAAACACTTGCATCCAAGTACTCGAAAACAGCTCTCGCCAAATGGCGTAAGTCACCTCTCCAGCAAGAAACATCCAGCCAAGTAGTATAATTGTGTAGAGAGCAACCACCATTGCTGACACCCGTTGGATTAACCAATCGGATACGCCGCTTCTACTTATTAAACTTGTAACCTGCGTAACCATTAGCAGAACACCCAGAGAGCGGAAAGGAAAATAAGAATAGCTGAGACCAGAAAGACCAGCTTCGACGCAAACGCACCACTTTCGATAGTCTCACCCACCCCCATATCCATGAACAAATGTTTGATTCCTGCAACAAGATGGAACGATAGGGCCGACAACAGACCAACAGTAATCAGCATACCAAGGGGTGATTTAATTACGGCGATTACACTTTTGAAACCCTGCTCTGACGCCAATGAAAGCTGCAAGGCATACAACATAAATGCTATCCCAACGAAAAGCGCAGCGCCTGATATTCGATGAGTGATCGATGAAATCGCGGTGATCGGAAAACGGAAAACAAGGAGGTCTGAAATACCCACATTGATGGGTCTTTTGTCATTCTTCACGGAGCTTTTCTCTGCTTGTCTTGTCAATCTGGGTCCGCTGCATAATAGATATATTGTCCTTAAAAAACAAACAAGAAAGCAATCAACATGCTACCCGCAAAGCTTTACAAGCCGAGGTTGTTTTGCTTACATGTAATGACCTGCTGGCACGGACACCCTGACGAGTTGCGCCAGAGTAGCAAAAAAACCTGCCCAGCACTGGAATCACCTTTATGACACAAAAAGTTCAAATTACAATCGACGGAAAAACGGCAGACCTACCGGTTCTTGAAGCAAACGAAGGATTAAACGTCGTTGACGTAAGGGGGCTCATTGGCGAAGGCATCTTCACTTATGATCCGGGTTTTTTATCAACCGCCAGTTGCGACTCTTCAATAACCTATATCGACGGCGATGCTGGAATCCTCCTGTACCGTGGCTATCCGATTGAACAACTGGCTGAGAACTCAAGTCATCTGGAGGTTTGTTTCCTGCTGTTAAACGGCGAACTCCCTACCAGGTCTGAGCTTGACGATTTTGAGAAAGAAATCAGTTCTCGCATGGACGTAGACGAGCATTTTCAGCTTATTTTTGATGGCTTTACCAAAGATTCTCACCCGATGTCCATGATTTGCGCCGCTGTAGCAGGGCTAGCCTCCCTCTACCACGATGGACTTGATATATACGCTTCAGACCACCGACGCGAAGCAGCATTGAACCTGATCGCCAAGATCCCGACCTTAGCCGCAATGACATACAAGAAGTCAATAGGCGAAGCATTTGTCAAGCCCGACCCCAGTCTTAGCTACGCTGAGAATTTTCTAAACATGTGTTTCGGCACTAAGAATGAAGCTCCTAATGTAAGCCCAACACTCGCCAAGGCAATGGATAGAATATTTATTCTCCATGCTGACCATGAGCAAAACGCATCGACTTCGACTGTTAGACTAGCCGGATCTACCGAGGCAAACCCCTATGCAGCAATGGCTGCAGGAATTGCCGCACTTTGGGGACCATCACACGGTGGTGCCAATGAAGCAGTACTCGACATGTTGAATGAAATTGGTAACGAGTCTCATATTGAAGAGTACGTTGCCAAGGCAAAGGATCCAGATGACTCTTTTAGGCTGATGGGATTTGGTCATCGCGTTTACAAGAATTTTGATCCACGAGCGACCGTAATGCAGGAAAGCTGTCACGCAGTACTGGACGAGCTAGGTTTAGAAGACCCATTGCTAAATGTTGCAAAAAAACTGGAAACGATCGCAAGAGAGCAGGATTACTTTATTCAACGTCGTCTCTACCCTAACGTTGATTTCTATTCTGGCATCACCTTCAAAGCGATTGGTATTCCCGTCAAAATGTTTACTGTCCTATTCACCCTTGGTCGAATGCCTGGCTGGATTACCCACTGGAATGAAATGCTTTCCGCTGGGTTCAAGATCGGTCGTCCCCGACAACTCTACCTGGGTCCAAGCGCAAGAGACTACACTGATATTAACGAACGCTAAAGCAACTCATGAATATTTCTGCCTCGATTGAAACCAGCAAAGGGACAATCAACATTTCTCTTTATCCTGACAAAGCACCAGTCACCGTCGCCAGCTTTGTAAACCTGGCTAACAAGAAATTTTACGACGGGCTGAATTTTCATCGCGTTATTGACCAATTCATGATTCAGGGAGGATGCCCTCTAGGAACAGGTACAGGTGACCCTGGGTATCGGTTCGAAGATGAATTCGATCTATCATTACGACACGATCAGCCCGGAAAGCTATCAATGGCAAACGCAGGGCCTGGCACCAATGGTAGTCAGTTCTTTATCACTCACGTGCCTACGCCTCATCTTGATGACGCGCATTCTATTTTTGGTGCAGTAGACAGCCAGTGTGACCAGGACGTGGTCGACAGCATTGTCCAGGATGATCAGATTATTGGCATAGAGATAAGTGGTGACGTCGATGAACTTCTGGCAGCCCAGTCAGTGCGGATCGAGAAATGGAATGAGGCAATTAGCAGTAACTTTCCTAATCTAAGTAGTTAATCAAAATTTAAAGCTGATAGGGTCTTTTCGCCTGGAATAGGGACAACCTGCTCGCATACTTGGAATTTCTTCCTTCCGTATGCAAGATCTCGTTGATTGAATTGATTGCAGCTGGGTAGTCACCTACTCTTGCCTGCGCTGCAGCGAGTGAATCCAGATTAGCAGCACTGTGCTCTTTTGCTACAGCCCTCTGCGCCAACTCAAGTGCCAACGCACCAATACAAACTAGTTGGTTTGGGCAAGTAGCGAGGGCAGTTGGCTCGACGTCTTTGTGTCCCCCCTTATCTCCTGCTCCGCATTACCAAATTGTGTCAGGCTGTGCATCCACATCAACATGCTGGGCCATGATCTCCAGATGATTAGTCGCTAATAGATGGTTTGGATCAAGTTCTATGGCATGAAGCAGGTTCTGTTTAGCGTGACGGCAAAAGCAGCAGCTCTCAACGACTAAACTAATAATATCGATACTGTCCTAAGTAAAGACATCGAGGGTGACAGACAGAACCAAAACACAATACCCCCGCCCAAACAGCTGGGCAGAGGAGATACAAGAATAACCATAGTGCTTGCAACAAATACTATAATTCCCGCCGTGAATCCCATTTAGCGCTTCCATGCTTTAAGCCAAAACGACCGACAGTAAGTCCGAAGCAACTAGTGATGTGCCAATGCAATTCCTAGTGACAGCTCTATGCGAACGCTAGTATCGTCCTGCTACCGACCTTTGAATTTTGCAGGCCGTTTTTCCATAAACGCGCGGCGCCCTTCTTTATAGTCTTCACTGTCAAAACACTGATTTACCATAGCATCGATCACTTCAAGGTTCCTTTCAGATGGTTCTTTCATCACCTCATTTATCGCTGCCTTACTCGTCTTTACCGTCAGTGGTGCGTTGCCTGCAATAGCAGCAGCATAGGCTTTGACCCGATTCTCCAGCTCATCTTTTTCCACAACAAAGTTTACAAGCCCCATCTGCAAAGCTTCGTCTGCATCCATGAATCTCGCAGTGAACATGATATCTTTCGCATTTGCAGGTCCAACAATATTACAGAGCTTTTCTAGACCACCGTACTCATACCCCAACCCCAGCTTGGCTGCAGGAATACCAAATTTAGAGTCGGGCGTCGCGAATCTAATATCCGCACCTAGCGCGGTTGCCAATCCCCCACCAATACAGTACCCCTGGATCATCGCCAATAGCGGCTTCTCCATTCGAGACATCCAGCGGTTAGCATCTGCTGACGCTTTGCCATACTCTTTTTTTTGCTCTGCGTTACTTCGTTTTGAATCAAATTCAGAAATGTCCGCGCCAGAAATAAACGCTTTCTCACCGGCGCCCTTTAACACAACCACTCTGACATCGTCGTCTTTGTGAAACGCTTCCATGATGGTAGCAACGCCTTGCCACATCTCGAGTGAAATAGCGTTGTGACGTGCAGGATTGTTAAAGGTCATCCAACCAATGCCGTCACTGACACCAGCTAGCATTTTTTCTGTCTCTAGCTCTAGAGTCGTCATCAAATTACATTTTCCTTTCGTAGACAATCGATTTCCTCTTTCGAGAATCCCATTTCAGTTAGTATCTCCACAGTATGTTCACCAAGCTCCGGTCCAGGGCGATCAAATCTTTCAGCTAACTCAAAAGCGCTCAGATTAATCGGCGAACGAATAAGATTGAATTCTCCCAACGTTTCATGAGACACGGGGCGTTCCATCTTTAGGTGCTTTGCCTGTTCATCTTCATATGCCTGACCCACATCATAAATCGGACCGCAGGGACAACCCGCCAAATTCAATTTTTCTACCAACTCAGTGGTCGGTATCTTACTGGTCAAAGCGTTGACTGCCTCCCAACATTCCTGCCGATGCTTGAGTCGTCCACCAAACGACCTGAAGCGTTCATCTTCTGCAAGTTCCGGCGCCTGCATCACGTCGCAGAATGCCTTGAACATCTTTGGTGAACTTGCCGCTAGGTTTACCTGGCCATCTGCAGCATCGAACACACCCATTGGTGAATTGGTCGGATGATTGTTACCTTCCTGACCCGGCACCTCGCGATTCATCGTATATCGAGCGCCCTGGAAGTCAATTTTACACAGCATGGCTTCAAGTAATGAGGTATGAACCCATTGCCCTTCGCCTGTTTGCTCACGGTGCAGCAAGGCAAGCAATATGCCCTGTCCCAGGAACATACCAGCAGAAGTATCACTAATGGCTATACCCACTCGCATCGGTCCGCGACCCGGTTCACCGGTAATTGACATCAAACCGCTGGTTCCCTGTACTATCTGATCGACACCCGGTCGTTTACTGTAAGGTCCTGTCTGTCCAAAGCCCGAAATACTGGCATAGATAATTGCAGGATTGACCTTCTTCATCGACTCGTAGTCAACGCCAAGACGATGCTTAACCTCCATGCGAAAGTTCTCGACAATAATGTCGGCTTTCTGCGCAAGCTGCATAAAAAGCTCTTTTCCCTGCGCCGATTTCAAATTGATCGTAATAGCCCGTTTATTGCGATGGAGGTTTTGAGAATCTGGTGTGTTTCGATCCTTGGAGAATCCCGATTCAGGAGAATCCGTGTCTGAGGGAGGCTCTATCCGTATGACATCTGCACCCCAGTCTGCGAGCAGCCTAACGGCCGTAGGCCCTGCCCTTGCCAGCGTAAGGTCGAGTACCGTGTACTTCGACAAAGGCAATTGTTGCGTCATTAGTTTTCCAAGATGGCTCTTAGTTCGAGAGCCACTTCGCTGATTTTTGCTTTCAACGCGCGTGTGTTTTGGGGCCCCATTCGAATCATCTGTTTTTGCACCGCACTTAACGCTTCAAGTCTAGAATCAGCAAACTCATACATCACCACGGGCTGGGTCAGTAAGATAGGATCTTCAATAACAGGAGTTTCCAGCAACCTTCCTACAGCTCGAAACATCACATCATCAAAACTCTGTTCCGGATAACCTAGCTCATCAAATGCCTCCTGGTACAATGGACGCAAGAGCTCGTAGAACTCAGCTGCCCTTCTCGCATCGATTGAAGTAATCACCTCAGTGAACATATTGTAGCGATAATAGGAAGACGTATCCAAAAGGAATACCTTTTCTGACATCTTTTTAACAGTAAAAGGCCCTTCCGGAGTCAGCACCCTCGCGGGTCCACGAGCAACGCGACCGTTAGCAACATTGTCAACGAACACCACGAACTTACGAATGAGTTCATCAGGAGATAGCCAGAAATTGATACCCTCGTGACGCGTAAGGCTGACTGAGCCATCTCGAATCAACTGATCGCTATCATCCAACCGGGGAAGCACAAATGCGGGCGGTTCCGGCTTAATCACTTCACTTTCGGACTCTGGTTCTACCTCTAGTTCGAACTGTAGTTCTGATTCCGGCTCCGGCTCTGGCTCCAGTGACACTGATTCAGGTTCGGGTTCCGGTTCAGAGATAGTGATTGGCTCGAAAACTACTACTGTCTCGTCTTCATGCTGAACAAGTGTATAGATTATAAACCCAACTATAAGCAGGCCTGCTGTGACTGCAGCAGCTATAACAGGTTTATTTTCGGACATAGTTCATTCTCGATTAATCATCATGGCAGGGCATTCTCTGTGTATACATGCCACAGGACAATAGCTTCGGCTTAGATTCCACTATTATTCCAACATTATTCAAGAAGTTATTCTACCCACGACCGTCAGTCCCTCTTCTGTGATAATTCCAGTAATCAGACTAGCCGGTGTAATGTCGAAGGCTGGATTTCTTGCATCGGCACCCTCTGGCGCGATGGCGACCCCGCGTAGCTGAGTTACTTCCTGCGGAGATCGCTCTTCTATCACTATATCGGCACCCGTCGCAGTATTTGAATCTAATGTTGACATCGGACAAGCAACATAGAACGAAATATCAAAGTATTTGGACAAAACGGCAAGGTTAAGTGTTCCAATCTTGTTTGCCACATCGCCATTTGCAGCAATGCGGTCCGCTCCCACTAACACCAAATCAATATTTCCCTGTGACATCAGGTGCGCCGCCATATTATCTGTGATTAACGTGCAATCAATACCTGCACGCATCAGCTCATACATGGTTAGCCGCGACCCTTGAAGTAGAGGGCGGGTTTCATCAACGTATACATGAATATCCAGATCGCGTTCTTTTGCGTAATAAATCGGGGCAAGGGCAGTGCCCAAGTCCGAGACAGCTAACGCACCAGCATTACAGTGGGTAAGAATATTCATGCCATTATCTATTAGCGAAACTCCGTGCTCACCAATACGACGACAAGCAGCCCGGTCTTCTTCATGAATAGCCACAGCTTCCCGCTTTAGTGACTCAAGAATATCGCCCGGTCCAGAAGTATCTATAATCTTAAGTATTCTATCCAGTGCCCAGGATAAGTTAACCGCAGTGGGTCTTGCGTTTACGAGATATTCCGCGCGTTTGGCGAGCTCATTTTTAAGGGAGTGACCATCTTCAAGGCCCAGCAGCATGCCATAAGCCGCCGCAATGCCAATAGCAGGCGCGCCGCGGACCGCAAGCGTTGTGATTGCCTCATGAACGTCCTCGATAGACTTACACACCAGGATGCGTTCTTCATTAGGCAAAACACGTTGATCGAGGATATGTAACTCCCCGACTTGCCACCACAGTGACCTGGGTAATGAATTCAGAGTTTATTTCCTAGGCGCGAAGGTCCGCGACCATTTTCGCTCTTGTCTCGGCATCGACAAATGCGAACGACCCATCTGTTCGAGCGGTAAAGTCACCGTAACGTTTTTTAAGTTCCGGTACGATAATATCAGGCTGCCCCATGATGCCAAACGTATTCAGCATCTCGTCAGTAATTAGCTCGCCCATTTCCTCCCACTTGCCCTGTTTTGACATGGCGTTTAACTCTGGCTGCAGATCTCCCCAGCCATGAACTCCGAGCACATTCTTGTATGCAGGCGTTGATCCGTAGAAGGAAATTCTATTTTTAGCTGCCTTCTTACTGGCTTCAAAGGTTTCTTCGTCCTTGCCTGATATAATAAATGGTGAGTACATGACTTCGAAATCATCGCGAGCACGACCGGACTTAGCTAGTCCCTTTTCTATTGCCGGCAGTGTTACCTCACGGATGTACTTCTCATTAGTAAAGGTATGCAGAATGATGCCGTCAGCTACCTCACCACTGACTTGGGTCATTACCGGGCCAACGGCCGCAAGCATGACTTTCGGTGGACCATATTCTGTATCTTCCGGGGTAAACGCTGGGGTCATCAAGGTATGCGAGTAGTACTCTCCCTCATAGCGCAGCGGCTTTCCTTCGTACCAATTAGCCCAAATCGCACGCATCGCCTGGACCAGCTCACGCATCTGGCGCGCCGGCGCATCGGAGAACGGCATACTGAAACGTTTAGTGATATGTGCGCGGATCTGTGAACCAAGACCCAGTGTAAAACGTCCTTTAGAGTATGCGTTAAGATCGTGCGCCATATTAGCAAGACTCATTGGACTGCGAGCAAACGCCACCGCAATAGCCGTATGTAAGTCGATATTTTTTGAGTGCTCAGCTGCTAGAAGCAGGGGGAAAAAGGGGTCATGGGCCAGTTCCGCAGTACCGACACCATCATAGCCCAGTTCTTCCAGGCGTCTAATATCCTCAGGAATGTTATGCCAGTTTGCCGACAGGTTACTATCTACCTTCATACTACGCTCCACTTATTTTTTCTTGCTTGAATTCAGCTCTTCAATAAATTCGGTATGGCGCATTAGGGCATAGTGATACGCCTCGATCAGGGCATTCCAACTGGCCTCAATGATGTCCTCATTTACGCCAACTGTACTGAATGTTTCGCCCTCAAAACTGTGCTCGATAAGTACACGCACCTTTGCCGCGGTCTCTTGTGAACTATTAATCACCTTGACGCTATAGTCAGTCAGGTGGAGATCACCAATAACTGAATATTCATCACCCAGCGCCTTCTGCAATGCCTTATTAAGCGCGTCAATAGGACCGTGGCCTTCAGCAGCGGTAAGCGATCTGTCATCACCAATGCGTACCTTTACCGATGCTTCTATCAACCCATCGCTATCATCTTCAACAGCCGGTTGATCTTCATTACTAGGGGAATAAATACGATAGTAGATCGGTTGGAACACAGGATTGTACTGACCCACATGGCGTCTAACGATGAGATCAAAACTGCCATCAGCATTCTCATAAGAATAACCTCTGTGCTCTTTATCCTGAATTTCCTCAAGGATGGCTCGGACCGTCCCCGTGTCTTCCAATTCTGGATATCGGTTCGCCAGCTTCGCACGAAGATTAGAACCACCAGATAGTTCGCTGATTAATACCTTGCGTGAATTACCGATGACATCCGGGTTTATGTGCTCGTAGGTTTCCGGGTTCTTCTGGACAGCACTCACATGCACCCCACCCTTATGGGCAAAAGCAGATGGACCAACAAAGGGTTGCCCACGGGGACCTTCCATACCCAGATGCTCCCATACCTTGCGGGACACGTTAGTTAGACGTTGGATCTGACCATCGGGCAAACAGCGGTATCCGAGCTTTAGCTCCAGATTGCCAAGTACAGTGGTCAAATCAACATTGCCGCAGCGTTCACCAATTCCATTGATGGAGCCCTGCACCTGAACTGCACCCTCTTCGATTGCCCGAAGGGTATTGGCGACCGCGAGACCACCATCGTTGTGAACATGAATACCCAGATTGATGCCTTCGACAGATTTTTTCAGATCTTTCATCGCTGCTGCAATTTCGTGGGGCAGCACGCCACCATTGGTATCGCACAGGATGACTCGCTCGGCCCCACCATCGACTGCGGCTTGCACCGTGGCAATTGCATATCCGGGATCACTCTTGTAACCATCAAAGAAGTGCTCCGCATCATAAAACACGGGCTTGTTAGTACTTTTCGCCAGGTGTCCCACTGAACCCGCAATCATCTCCAAATTACGGTCTGGTGTGGCGCCAATCGTTTCGACGTGAAGATCCCAGGACTTACCAAATATACAGGTAAGGTCAGCTTCCGCTTCAATCAGCTTAGCCAGGAAAAAATCGTCTTCCGGCTCAGCATCAACACGATGTGTAGATCCGAATGCGCTGATCTTCAGAGACTTAAGCTCAAGATCCTTCACATTGATAAAGAAGTCTACATCCTTGGGGTTGGAGCCTGGCCATCCACCTTCAACGTAATCAACACCGAGTTCATCAAGCGCAACGGTGATATCCAGCTTGTCCTGAAGACTTAAGTTTACGCCCTCACCCTGGGTGCCATCACGCAGTGTTGTGTCGTATATCTCTATTTTTTTCATGAGTAACCGAGCTTTGCCGCGACGGCGTTAACGTCATCTTGCGAGGCAAGCAGGGTATCCAACGGATCATAGGTGGCGTCCAGAAAAGCTTCGCGCACACTGTCCTTCATAGAGATGGGAAATACTTTGTTGGCACAGATCAATTGAAGTTGCTCAATATCAATAACGATATCGACGGATGGATCCTGCTTTACCAGGTTAGACAATTCTGCCCGATTCTCTGCATCCATGACCACGCAAGGTATACCAAGGGTCGTACAGTTCCCGTGAAAGATCTCCGCGAATGATCCTGCAACGACTGCCTTCAAACCAAATCGCATGATGGCTTGCGGTGCATGCTCGCGAGACGATCCACAGCCAAAGTTGTCATCTGAAATCAGGATTTCGGCACCTTCGTACTTCGGGTCATCAAGCACGTGTCCCTTGGAATTGCCATCGTCATCAAAGCGAACGTCATAGAACAGTGCCGGACCTAACTCGTCAAATGTGACGCAGGTCAGATAGCGCGCAGGGATAATTCGGTCGGTATCAATATCGTTGCCCGCGACATAAACACCTCGACCATTAACCTTCCCTATACGCACGCCACTCATGCCTCACCTCCTTCAAGACTGAATACTTCTCGCACGTCAGCCACCTGCCCTTCGATCGCAGCAGCCGCAACCATGACCGGACTCATCAAGATGGTCCTGCCAGTTGGTGATCCCTGACGACCAATAAAATTTCTATTTGAACTGGAAGCGCATACCTCGTCGCCAACGAGCTTGTCAGGATTCATCGCGAGACACATGGAACAACCAGGCAAACGCCACTCGAAGCCGGCGGCTTCGAACACTTCGTGCAATCCTAATTCTCGCGCTTCCTTGTCGACCTTTTCGGACCCTGGCACTGCAATAGCGCGCACGTTTGGCGCAACCTTTTTGCCCGCGATCACTGCAGCAACGCTCTTGAAATCGCTCAATCGCCCATTGGTACAGCTGCCAATAAACGCGACATCGATTTTAGTCCCTTTGATAGGCTGATTGGCATCGAGCTGCATATAGTCCAGCGCATCTGTAATCAGATTTTTCTCCAAACCCTCTACCTTGTCGGGATCGGGCACCTTCTCTTCAATTGATAATGCCTGCCCCGGCGTTACACCCCAGGTGACTGTCGGTTTAATATCACTTGCGTTGATGACCACGACATCATCGTAATCAGCGTCAGCATCACTAGCGTAAGATCGCCACCGCGTGACCGCCTCATCAAAGTCAGCGCCTGTAGGCACACGCTCGCGCCCCTTTAAATACTCGAACGTCATTTCATTAGGACTCACATAACCGCAACGCGCGCCACCCTCAATACTCATGTTGCACACTGTCATACGCTCTTCCATTGACATGTTGTCAATAACAGATCCGGCGTACTCGTAGGCATAACCAACACCACCGTTAACACCCAACGTACGAATAATGTGCAAAATGACATCTTTCGCGCTCACACCCGTCTCCAACCTGCCCTCTACGCTGATACGGCGAACTTTCAATGGATCCATGACCAATGTCTGGCTCGCCAACACATCGCGGACCTGGCTCGTACCAATACCAAGAGAAATGCATCCAAATGCACCGTGCGTAGATGTGTGAGAATCACCACAGCAAATAGTCATCCCAGGCTGAGTTAAGCCCAATTCCGGCCCCACCACATGGACAATGCCCTGAGCACCTGACTCTGGGGCAAAGAACTCAATACCATGTTCCTGCGTTGCAGAACTCAAGACCTGAATCATCTTTTCAGCCATATGATCGGCCAGCGGACGCACCTGGCTATCCGTTGGGATAATGTGATCCACGGTCGCAAAGGTGCGTTTTGGAAACGCCACCTTTAGATTCTTGTCCTTGAGCATGCCAAAAGCCTGAGGACTTGTGACCTCATGAATCAAATGCAGCGCCATAAATACCTGGTATTGACCCGTATCCAGCTGCCGCACTACATGGTCATCCCAGACCTTTTGGTAAAGGTTTCTTCCCACGAGAATTCTGCCAGTTGTAAAGGACCGGCGATTTTAGCACGAAAGTATCAGTTCAGTGCCCTAAATACGTGCCGTTCACCGATACGCTATAGTACCTTCCTATACGGTCCGAAACTGCTGACAGTAGCAATGAACAATTCTTCACCTGATTCTTATTTACTGATAGCTGACACAATTCTGTTTGTACACGTCGCGTTTGCCGCATTTGTCGTTCTTGGGCTTGTACTAATTCTCGCTGGTAAGGTTTTTGACTGGTCGTGGGTTCGAAACCGCTGTTTCCGAATCGTCCATGCACTCTCGATTTGTATTGTCGTCATTCAGGCCTGGTTGGGCGTCATCTGTCCTCTTACAACCTGGGAGATGGCGTTTCGATCCCGTGCCGGTGATGCCGTTTATTCAAGCAGCTTCGTTTCACACTGGCTTCAGACAATCTTGTATTACGACGCGCCGCCCTGGTTCTTCGTGGTTTGTTACACCGTGTTTGCCGCTCTTGCACTGGCAAGCTGGGTTTGGGTTCGGCCGCAATGAGACAACCCTCACTTCTCGCTAACTGCTGAGGCCACAGGTTAAAGGACTCGTTAAAGATTTACTAAACGCGCAACTTTCAGAGGTCTGTTGGTAACCCACTCGAGCCCCCCTTTTCATGGAAGAATTGGAGTGCGGATTCATATCTGCTGGTGATAGATGCTCATCGATGATGTAAAGAAAGCCAGCAGACGTTCCCTCATGTCTTATCTCGCTGTAATCTTCCAAACTTGCGATATTTGGTTTTCGACCGAACACTTCTGCCAACACTCTATCGGGAGTGATCGTGCTTCCGCGACGAAGTTCCACCGTCTCAACAGGGAATCCATGGAACCATTCGATTACCTTTTCTGTTGTTTTAGGGGGGGGCTGGCGAAACCTTAGACATATACATCCCCAGTATATTTCGGTGTCATCGTCAATACTTTAACCACCTAAAACTGCCAAATATAGAAGTCGCTCAGGTCTATAGTTGAACTGATCGAGACATGGAACAATATCGAACCCTACACCATAGGCACGCGATTGAATCCTAGATGATAAAGTGGGCTCTCATAATTTTGAATAGAGGACAGCAGATGAAAGTAGCATTGACCGTCGTGCTGCTGGTGATATGCCGGCCATCTTGGGCAGAACAATCCGCACATGAACTGACAGTTTATAAGACACCAACCTGTGGATGTTGTAGCAAGTGGGTAGACCATCTAAATGATAGTGGCTATTCTACTTCAGTAGTGACAGCTAACGATCTCAGCGATATAAAGCTGAAACACGGTGTCCATCCGAGGCTACAATCATGTCATACAGCAGTGAATAACGATGGGTATGTTTTGGAAGGGCACATCCCAGCCTTGGTTGTCGATGCATTTTTGAAGGAACCACCGGAAGATGCGATTGGCCTGACGGTCCCCGGTATGCCGGTAGGGAGCCCTGGAATGGAAATGGGAAATCAGTTTCAGCCATACGATGTGTTGATGATTAAACGGGATGGTTCGGTAGGAACTTACAAGACAATAAGCCACCCTAGACAACAGTACTTATCTGGACGACGACGGTAGATTAGCCATACTCTCATCCTGAATCCGGTTTCCCTGTTCTACTGCGTCTAAGACAATTACAGGAAAAAAAAGTAAGCCGCGATGGAGCACGACAAAAATTTCAATGGTTCGATTGCGCGAACGACAAAAGATTCAACCGCATCCTGGAGTCCAAACGCCACCTCGTTAAAACGATCACCCAACATCGTTATGGTTGTGCTCGATGATGTCGGTTACTCCCAACTTGGCTGTTATGGATCAGATATCAGTACGCCGGCATTAGACAGCCTTGCAACTGACGGACTTCGGTACGCTAACTTCCATGTCACACCGCTATGCTCTCCTACCCGGGCATGTCTACTTACCGGTCGAAATCATCACAGCGTTGGCGTTGGTCGTGTGGTCGAGAGTACCAACGGCTACCCTAATACTCGCGGCTTCGTTTCACGTGAAGCCGCCAATCTGGCAGAGATTCTAAGACCTCAGGGCTACCAGACTTTGGCGGCAGGCAAATGGCACCTGGCCTCCTGCGACGAGACAAGTCCTGCCGGACCCTACGATCATTGGCCCCTGCAACGAGGCTTTGATCGATTCTATGGTTTCCTTGCTGGTGAGACTAATCAGTGGAGCCCTGAGCTCATTATTGGTAATGAGAGAATAGAGCAGCCCTCTAAATACGGCTATCACTTATCGGAAGGAATCGTCGATGAATCATGCAAGTGGCTAAGGCAGCTGGCATCGGCAGATCCCGATAAACCTTTCTTTTTATACGCAGCGTTTGCGGCTGGACATTCACCCCATCACGTACCCAAGTCGTTCGCCGACAAATACCAAGGCATGTTTGACGATGGATGGGATGTGGCCCGAGAACGAATTCTTGCGCGCCAGAAGGCATCAGGTTTGTTACCCAAAGACCAACGCCTTGCGCCTCGCAATCCCGGCGTTCAAGTCTGGAATGAACTGAGCGGTGAAGAGAAAAAAGTCTGTGCTCGATTCGAGGAAGTGTTCGCCGGATTTATGGAACATTGCGACGTACAGATTGCCCGTTTGCTTGCACAGTTAGATGCGTTAGGTAAAAGAGACGACACCATCGTCATTGCCATGTCTGACAACGGCGCCGCGGCCCTCGGCGGCCCTCTGGGCAGCTATGATCATCAGCGCGCACGCGGTGGTATCAGACCCACGGTCAAGGAAAACCTGGCTCGACTGGACGACCTCGGCGGTCCGGATAACTACGGTATCTACCCCTTTGGCTGGGCCATGGACGGCAACACGCCGTTCAAGCGTTATAAAGGAAATACCTATGCCGGTGGGATTCGTGCACCATTGGTAATCCGTTGGCCCGCAGGCATCAAAGAAAAAGGCAAAACTCGCCGCCAGTTTTATCATGCGGTGGATGTGACACCAACGCTACTCGATCTGATCGGTCTCCCCCTGCCCGACCAGGTCAATGGCATCGAGCAAATGCCGCTCCACGGCACCTCTATGGCAAATACGTTAAACGACAACGAGGCCGATACCCGAAAGAAGGTTCAATACTTTGAAACAACCGGGCATCGCGCAATCTGGCACGAAGGCTGGAAAGCCGTAACCCTTCACATGAGAGGTAATGATTTTGAAACCGAGCAATGGGAACTCTACCACCTTGATGAAGACATGGCAGAGATAGACAACCTTGCAGAGCAACATCCCGAAAGGCTAAAGGAGATGATAGAGCTCTGGTGGCAGGAAGCCGAACAGCACGGCGTACTGCCACTGGATGACATGAGTGGAATTAACGGTGCTGTCTGGTGGCCGAAACCCAAGAACCACTGGGTGCTTTACCAGGATGCGGTGCTCCCCCACCACTTCAAGACTGGACCGAGGCTCCTTGGCGTATCGCATCGCATTACAGCCCGAGTAGAGCGTGCGACAAACGAAAAAGGCGTCATTATCTCGGATGGTGGTCGTTTTGGGGGTTGGAGCCTGTTTATTCAAGACAATCAATTGCACTACGCAGTCAATCTCTATGGTGATTGCGGGCGTGCAACTGCAACAAAGGAAATTCCCTTAGGTAAGACGACTGTGCGAATTGACGTATTAAAGACC
>MDTE01112429.1_pt1 | contig 61227 bp, 63 predicted proteins | sample 811231 | NCBI WGS metagenome assembly MDTE01 (sample SAMN05326651, study PRJNA326480) | marine metagenome | isolation source: seawater | place: Indian Ocean: Red Sea | collected 2010
CGTCTTCAACTAATTGTTCCCAAGGATAAACATGTGGCTCACTCTTCATCAACCAGAACGCCATTGGTCATTCGATGCATAGGTGGTGCATAATTTATCTCACCAAGCATCGTCAGATGATCCCAGAAGAAGAGATGCATCAATCGCATCAGCTTCATCCCTCGCTACTGCCCGTCTAAGTCCAGCAGTTTTTACCATCGTCTCTACACCGCCCGTTAGACTTACATTTGCCTTAATCAGTAGTGAGAAGACTGCTGGAAGTAGTAGCAACGCGGATAGAGCAGCTACAATTAGGAGTAATATAACCACAGTAACGAATGGCTTAATCGCTGCAATCGGAATCAAATACGCCGAGAACAATCCGAACGCGGTGACCGTTACGGCTTCAAACAGGCTCATACCAGTACTAGCACATGCAACACGCACTGCTTCAATGGTTCCTCCTTGTTCCTTCACTCGGTTTGCTATGTGGATGGAGAAATCTATCCCTACGCCGACAAGAATAGATCCCACCATAACGGTGACTAGGGAAAGTGGCACCCCAAGCGAATCCATCGCCAACCATTGCATAGCAACTGTGAAACCGACGGGGACCGTAGTCAATAGTGCGAAACGAAGATCTCTGAAAACTAGTCCCAGTGCAAGAATGGTGGCTAATAGAGCAAAACCTAGAGAGGTCCATTGTGAATCAACAATTAGGCTGTTAACAGCGATGGTAACCGAAGCCACACCTACAAGGTCTGAGGCCTTGACTCCTTCAGTGACATCAACCCAGTGATTTACCTCATCGGTGGCCTTCTCAGTGTTTTTCACATCCATGAACGGCATATCTATGTAAATCAGACTACGATCATAGTCTGATGATATGAACAACTCTCTCATTTCGGTAGTCATGCTGTTGTAGAAGATATAGATCAGGAAGTTGTGGGCTTGATCACGTCCAGTTGGTAGTTGATCAAGTGCCCCAAGGGTCTCCCAAAATGAACCATTTCCTTCTACTTCTCTCCCAACTATGAAATCGATGGCTTCTTTGATTCCGTCTGGCAGGGGCAATTGATCAGCGAAATCAGATATGGGATGACCACTAACATTAACTCCAACCGCTATAGCTTTCATTAGGAAAACTATTGATACGGCTGTAGTACGATTCACACGGTTGCAATTCTGTTCCAGCGCTTCAATCCCTCTCAGGCTATCATAGGGATTATTCACTGTTAAGTCTAGCAAAGAAGGGTCAGCAGAGAGTTTAGCATCATCAATCAGCAGAAAGCCCGGTTGCCCGGCTTCGAATTCATTGGAATAATCATTCATCTTGTCAACAGCCATCACAGGTTTTCCATCAGCCCCTTCTGAGGGAGCCATTTCAAGAAGATCGATGTTCTCCTCGACATTTTCTCTTGAGAATCCTGCTGAAATTACCATAGCCACAATGAAAACGGCTAGTGCTGCCTTGGTCCATTTGATTGGTACACTCACTGCTCCAACGAATAACTTCGGAGGTGGATGCGAGGGCTTCTTAAGATCTAGAATCATGGTCAGATTAGGAACCATGACCATAGTCATGATGTAAACAACAACTATGCCTCCGGCCAAGGCATACCCCACAGTCTTTATCGGCGCCATTGGAGTGAATGTTAACGAATAGAATCCAATAATTGTGGTAATTGCAGAGAGTAAAACAGCTTTCCCAGTAGAACTCAGGGCGATTTCCATTTTCTCTCTAGGAGCCCCACTCGCTTCGGCGTACCTATTAGTGATGTGCAGACCGTATGAGACCCCTAAGGCAAGTACAATAGGTCCAACAATGATTACAGTCATAGTGACTTCATAGTTAGTGAATCCGATGATGCCTAGAGTTATCCATACAGAACACAGAGTAGGCAGGCCGGAGATGATTACAACCTTGAGGCCCTGCACCCATCGTATCCTACCTGTCTGCAATAGGTCGCAGTGGAACAAGAAGAGACCAAGGGCCACGAAAAACCCGCCTATAGGGAAAACCTTCCAGAAGAGTTTGAATGATTCCTCAGTTACAGCGTTGGTAATCGGCACAGGGCCTGTTAGAGTCATTTTCAGATTTTTCCCATCCCAACCGTTTTGTAAGGCCAGAGAGTCAATCGCTCTTTGAGTATCTAAGATTAATTCTGATACTTCGACATCATCAATTCCATCACCATTTTTGTCTGATTCGATTCCTATTATGATCACGGCTCTATTCCATCCATGACCAGAAGTCTCTACATCCGTAATCCCATCATCATCTGAATCAATCCCTACATCACGAACTAATTTGTTAAGAGCATTCTGAGGCATCTCATCTAGAATTTGGTCGACTCGTTGTTGATCAGGAATACTATAACTCCCGATAATATCTTCCTGTTGGTCAATGGTATCATTGAAATCGTCAGTTAGATCTTCATTACCAGTGGCTTCTGCGAGAGCTGCGAAGGTAGCCTTGGCCACCCTACCAGCACTAGAATTTACTTCTTTGATTACTGTAGAAATGGAAAGAAGATAGATGATGTTGTCCTCAATTCCTCGGTCGTCCCTAGCGTAATTCAATTCTCTTTCGATAGCATCAATCTCTTCTAGAATCTCTACTGAGGTGACATTCAGACTCTCAGACTCGACATAAATTACCATCACATTGGTAGTCCAATCCTCTTCGACACTAGCTAATAGCTGTGTGACATCATTACCTTCTGGCAGATAAACCTCAAGATCTCCATTGACATTCAATGCACTTTCTTCTTCGCAGTAATCTGGATTATCGAATCCATCTCTACAGTCTAGAATTCCAGAGTGAAGGGTGAAGAAACCAGTAACAAGTAGGCATAGAGCTACAGTAATCGCGGGTGCTCGAGTTAGGAGACTGGTACCAGATGCGTTTGAAAGATCTCTTCTAATGGAGTTAATAATTCGCTTTAGATAGCCGATTAATGATTCAGAATCCAAGTTCTCTATGGCGACTTTTCCACTGTCAATCCTAGATCCAATATCCTCACGAAATCTGACAATCTTGCTGTCGCGAGAATCATCTATGGTATCCTCTCCTTCCATGTCTAGATACCTTGTGCCCACAGAGGGAACTTCAACCCCACGCAACTAAGATTTCAAAGGATAGCGATTCTGACCTGCAATAAATTGCGGGAACGGTCAAGAATGGGCTATATCACGGAAGAGTGCGGGAAGTGATTCGGTGGGTGGACCTGGCATACCTGACAAGCGATGGTCAGTGGATCTAGAGAAGAGGATCCAACAAGAGCACTATGAGCATGGATATGAGGAAAGATATGCATTTGATTCCAATAGTGAGCGTGAGATTTTCGTTATTGATACCCCCCCTCCTTACCCTAGTGGTACATGGCATATCGGGGCCGTTGCTCAGTATAGTATGATTGACGTAATTGCTAGGAGTCAAAGGCTCCTCGGAAAGGAAGTCAGGTTCCCCTGGGGGGTTGATCGTAACGGAATCAATATCGAATTTACCGTTGAGAAAAAACACGGACGAAAAATGAGGACATATGACAGGTTAGAGTTCCTTGAATTATGTGAAGAAACTATCGAATCATACACTGAAGCCATGCGAGAAACTGCCAAACGAGTAGGCCTTTCTTGTGATTTTGAGAATGAATATCTTACTGATTCTCCAGATTATAGAGCAGTATCCCAATCAATCTTTGTTGATTTGTTTAAGCGCGGAGATATAGTTGAGGACTTACGTCCTAATATCTATGATCCAATTGAAGGCACAACTATCGCTGATGCTGAAGTCCAGAGAGTAACTAGGGAGACATTACTCTGCGATGTAATATGGTCAACTGAGGACGGCCAAGATGTGATAATATCCACAACTAGGCCAGAAATGATTTGTGCTTGTGGAGTAGTAGTTGTACATCCAGAAGATGAAAGGTACTCCAGTTTGGTCGGCAAGAAAATCTCCTTGCCCATACCAGTCTCAGGCAGAACAACGGAGGTCGAGATAGTCACACACCCTTCGGTGATGATGGATTTCGGCAGTGGGGTTCTAATGGTATGTTCATTTGGCGATCAGAACGATGTTGCAGTATTCAGAGAATTAGGATTAGCTCCACATGTGGCAATTGGTTTGGATGGATGCATGACTGATATTTCCGGGCCACTTTCGGGACATTCTACTGAGGATGCCAGAGCGATGGCAATTCAAATTCTAAGTGATTCTGGACGGTTGGCGGATGCAAAGAAACACATGCAGGATGTTCCAGTGAGTGAGAGGGGTGGCAATCCTGTTGAAATCATATTGCTCAAGGAGTGGTATGTTCGCCAGACCCACATCCTTGACAGACTAGCCGAACTTTCTAACAAATCCAAATTTATTCCTGAGAGGAACAGACAGTATCTTCATGACTGGATGGATGGAATTTCTATAGATTGGCCCATCAGCAGACGCAGATGGTATCACACAGAAGTCCCTATCTGGTACTCTGAAGACCAATCCAAGGTTGTAGTACCACCGCATGGAGTTTATGTCCAGCCTTGGAAGGATGACCCACCTGCCGAATCAGACGTTTTAGACAGAGAATCGAAGCAGAGACTTGGTTCATTCGTTGAACTATCAGATACTTTGGGTGAACTCATTGGAGAGGAAAAGGTATTCGACACTTGGATGGACTCTTCCAACTCAAACCTATTCGTATCAGGATACATCAGTGAACCCGAACTTTTCAAACGCGCTTTCCCAACTGCAATCAGACCCCAAGGGAAGGAAATAGTCAGGACATGGCTCTATTACTCTCTCCTGAAGAGTGCATTACTCCTCGATCAGAACGCCTTCAATAATATCTGGGTAGACGGTCTCGGAATGGACCCTTGGGGTCGAAAGATGTCAAAGTCTCTAGGGAATGGAATCGACGCCGACTCTGTTCTCGAATGTGGTGCTTCTGGAAGGACTGGTTCATGGAAGATTAAGGGCCCAGACGGAAAGCAAGTTAAACTCAGGGCAAATAAGATTGGAAGCGAATGCTTCAGGCTGTGGAAGGCATGCGATGCTCAGGTTGGAGATGACTTCCAAATCAATCCACAAGAAATAGAATCGAGATATTTTGGTGTACTGACAAAACTCTTCAACGTCGCGCGATTCGCAAGCCAGTTCGATGTCCCGAAGGATTTCAATAACCCACCAGATGACCTCCCGATTGAGGATAGATGGATTCTCTCAGAGTTCGATGGTTCAATGCGTAAAGTAGAGGCGGCTTGGAGAGGAATCGACATCTATACTGCTGCACAGACGCTGAAGGGCTTTGGAACGGGCGTATTCCCCAGTCATTGGCTGGAAATGGCCAAGTCAAGACTCTATGATGGAGATGCCAGTGCGGCATGGACTCTTCATAGGATTGTACGTGACATACTCACTGGTCTGACTCCAATCTGTCCCTTCTTCACCCATTACCTCTCAACAGAATTGTATGGTGCATCTTCAATCGATGTCCGGGAATTTCCATTATTGGATGACGGATTATTAGAAAACGATGCTGAACGCCTCAGATCTCTTACAAACCAAATTTCTAATTTCAATTCCTCAGTTTGGAAAGCAAAGAAGGATGCGGGTATTTCCTTGAAGTCGGCAATTTCTGATTTTGATATACCGATAGAATTAGCAGAACTTTCTGAACCACTCGTTAAGATGCATACCTTGGAATTCAGTTGAGTGCCGAGTCGGGCTTCTCTCCATCAAAATGAGTCAGTATGCAGTTTACCATCTCTAGGCCGACTCTAGACTGAGCTTCCAGTGTAGCTGCACCGATATGCGGACTTCCATGGAATCCTTCGTGTTCTAGCAAAGGATTACCTATAGCTGGCTCAATCTCGAATACATCTAGAGCGGCACTTGCAAGTGCTCCTGATTCCAAAGCTTCCAGAACAGCCTGCTCATCTACAATTCCACCTCTAGCGCAATTTACAATATGATTCCCACAAGGGGTACCATCTGCTCCTGTTCCGGGCATCATAGAAATCCTTTCTAAATTCACTAGGTGTTTTGTCTCATTGGATAGATTACAATGAACTGATATATGCGTACATTCATTGAAAATTTCATCTACATCATCGTGTAAAGTACAACCTAACTTTGAAGCCAATTTTCTGTTTACATACGGATCGTATGCGTGGACTTCCATTCCGAATGATTGGGCCAGAGCTCCTACTCCTTGGGCAATCCTCCCATAGCCAATCAGACCTAGCCGCTTACCTCCTAACTCACTCCCTTTCAATGACTTCTTAGCCCATTCAGAACGCCTTAATGTACGATCAGCCTTAGGGATGAATCTAGTGCAGGCAAGCAGATGCCCAATGGTTAATTCAACCACACTATTTGTTGAGGCGCCAGGAGTATTACAAACAACAACTCCGTTTGAAGTGGCAGCCCCCAAGTCGATGTTATCAACTCCTACTCCAGCTCTTCCGATGAAGGATAGAATACCTCCATGTGAACAACTAGCTTTGATTACTTCATCAGCCATCTTCGTGGCACTGCGTACTACTACAGCATCGAATCTTGAAAGTACTCCCCCTACTAATTCATCTGTGCTGTAATGCTGAACCACTACTTCGTGGCCCGACTTCTCCAACATAGCTACGGCTTCAGCAGCCATCCCATCGGTCACTGCTATTCGACCCATGTGCCTTTGACATAGTTCAGTTCAATCAACGTTGCTGAATACGATTGTCGCTACCTAGTAGAATTATATCTTGAGGCCTACTGGCTCAATCATGACCTATGAGTTACCCGACTTGCCTTATGACTACGATGCACTAGAGCCCCATATCGATGCTCTGACGATGGAAATCCATCACACCAAGCATCACAATGCATACACTAACAATCTCAATGCTGCCATAGATTCGAATGACATATCTAACATGACAATAGGTGACCTTCTCAGGAACAAATCGGATATACCAGCAATCAGAAACAATGGCGGCGGTTGGTGGAACCACTGTCAGTTTTGGGAGGCTATGTCGCCTGATGGCGGAGGTACTCCATCAGGAGACATTGCAACAGCAATTGATTCCACCTTTGGATCATTTGAGGAATTCCAAGATGCCTTTCAGAACGCAGCAATGTCTCGATTCGGTAGTGGATGGGCTTGGCTTGGTGTCCAAGGCGACTCTTTGCATATATGTTCCAGCCCCAATCAAGATAACCCTTTGATGGATGGATGTTGTACGCCAATTCTTGGACTCGATGTTTGGGAACACGCCTACTACAAGAAGTACGGTCCAGGAAGGGCCACATATATCGAGGCTTGGTGGAATGTGGTCAATTGGAATGAAGTGTCCCGCAGGTACTTAGAAGCTCTCTGATGGCATACTCTGACGTTCGCTGACCGTTTTCTTATTGGTGCTGATGTAGACCAGCCCCCATGGCCACGGGCTCCGAGGGATTGCTAACTTCTGTGCTAATACTACTAGCTCCGCTATTCTTTGCCATCCCGCTATCTCTTGGGTGGAGGTGGTGGATTGGGACCGAGCCTGAACACGAGCATTATCGGGAGAAGGTAAGGAGAGTATTGGATTCCGGCATCCCTCTGAGAAGATATAGAGCCGAACTTGACTCTGAAGCGAGAAGATTCATGATAGATACTGAGAGACAGGGTAGGATTGAATCCGATCTACTGTTCCCACTGAAGATTCAACATTTTCTACTATTACCAATCTTGGCTATCTGGCCCATCATTGGGTTGTTTGCTGCCATATTTGCGATACCCCTGATGCCACTACTTAGATTCCTTGAGTGGCTTCTGATTAGTAAGAAAGGGTTATTGCGATTTGCAAAATCACTTCAGAGCATTACCAGATGGGAGGTCATTGGAATCCCAAAACTCGATGATGGAGCGAAGAGACTGGATCAAGTTCTTGCATCTATTCACAGGCTTCCAATCACGGTATTCTTGGGTGTTTTCGCCTATCTTGTAGTCCTATATCTGCCTCTTGATGCCAGAGGAATAATTGTGATCAGTGGAACTGTCTATTTGATTCTAGTATCGCTAACCTCAGTAATTCGCGCAGCAACTGCAAACACACTTGTTTTTGCAGACCCCACGAAGCGACGCCTAATCCCAATGGACACCTTTGTCGAGGACGCTCTTGGTCCATTAGTTGGAGTCGGCTTGGTATTCCTACTAACTAGGCAACTGATGTATGGTGGACAAATTCGTTCTGGAGAATTCATTTCTGATCCCGTCGTGTTTTCTCTTAGTGTATTGGTTGTACTGTATACAGCAACAGTAGTAGGAATCCTAGTTGAGTTGACGTTCTTCAGTTACAGGGCCAATGATGTTAGACAGACGTTCCAGCACCAGATGGTTGAGGAGTATGATCCAATAGTGTATTTATTCACAAGAAATCTAGGGTCTCTCAAACTATCGCCCTTGATGCCTTTATCAGAATGGCTGGAACGAGGAGAGAGACTAGAATTAGTACCTCCAGAGTCAAATTGACTCTACTTTAGCAGTGATCCCATCACCAAAATTGATTGAATCAATTTCGGCTGCTGCGTGTGGTAATAGTGCTAGTGCAAAATATTGTCCATCATATTGACATGCATCGGTTACTGTCACACTTCCTACATTTTCGATTTTCGATTTACCTATAGGGATCAGATTGCTAGATTTGAGCCTCACTAATAACCTAGCAAGCGCACCCCTGCTTTCCATTCGTGCGTGAATCTCTTGACCCGGATAGCATCCTTTGTCAAGCGCAACTAGATTTTCTAGCCCGAGCTCAAATGGGAGATTGTCCGAATTCAATTCATTGTGATTCAAAATCCCACAGATTATTCTGACCTTGTACCATTGTTCAGAATTTGCATGCTGTGCCCCGTTTTCTATCAATGCGGTTACTAGAGAATCGTGATGGGTGGTTGGGACCAGTATCTGAATTGCTTCTGGACTCCCCCAATGAATAGATAGTAGGCAATTGCCAAATTCCAACCACCTTTCATCGGATAACTCAGTGGGGTCTATTCCCAATCCGGCCAAACATCGCTGTGGAGCCTTGCCGATTAACAAGAGATGAGAAATTGCATCATCTGCATCTTTCACAATTAATTCCTCATTCCAAGGAATTCCGGAAGATAGAATTTGACGAGTATCATTTCCAGTGTCTTGATTCCCAATAATAATCACTTGACCATCTAGATTGCAAACCGTTGCAATATCTAGAATTCTACCGTTTGCATTGCATAACAATCCATCTCTTCTTCCTAACATATGCAATCCAAGAGTATCAATACTCACTAATCTGTTTAGGTGTTCTAGAGTAGATTCACCTTCAATTACGCTTACAGATGAAGGGATTGAGAAAATCTGAGCCACCGGGTGAAGGTGGTTTGCATTATCCATAATTTCAACCGAATGACTGTCCGCAGCCACATGCCCTGTCTGCATTGGGGTTCTCGATCTGGAATCCCCCTCCCATCAAGGTATCCTTGAAGTCAATCGTTATTCCAGTAAGTAGTGAACTGTCCTTGTTATGAACTAGGACAGGCATCCCTTCTACATCCAATCTCTGGAATGACTCATCACCAGGGTCTTCTATGATTTTCATGTCGTACAGATATCCTGAGCAACCTCCAGATTGAGCACTGATGATAAGGACCCGTGAATCTTCATCTCCTTGAAACTCAGTGCGCATAGCCATCTTAGCAGAGTCTGTGAACGAAATATCGACTTCGACTACTTCAACAGGAGCGACGACTGGGAGGCTGAATCCTTCTCCGTCCATTATGCCCATGGAACTTGGTATTGATGGGTGGTATTTGAACGGTTGTGGGACATTGTTGCTCATGGCCATAACCCAATACGACACAACCCCTGCCGATTGCGTGGACAAGACAGTGCGCAGACCTAGTGTGAAGGTCGAAAATGGACAATCCATTAGAAGACCAGACTCAGTCTCTGTTGAATCTGCCTTGTCCATTGCAATCGAAAAATCAGGACTGACTCATGAATTGGGCTTGACAATGAGGACTCCGGGAGAGGATGAGGAATTAGTAATCGGTTTTCTTCATTCTGAAGGAGTCATAGAATCATTTGGGTGTTTTTCATCCATTGTAACTAGCGATGAAAGAGTAGTTGTGAAGCTTAATGACACGACCAATTTTAATCCGCTAGAAATTACCAGAAGAACTACAATTACATCGTCATGTGGAATTTGTGGTAAGGATTCCATTTCCAATCTTTTACACATCCATGGTCCTAAGTTGTCCAATGGCTTCACTATTACTCATGAGGCTGTAGGCAAAGCCGTCTTAGGATTACGTTCTATGCAAACTACATTTGACCTGACAGGAGGAACTCATGCCTGTGGAAGGACTAGAATTGATGGTACTATTATTGATGTTAGAGAGGATATAGGCAGACATAATGCTATGGACAAATTGATTGGAGCAGCGCTACACAATCAAGATATGCCAATAGAACAGGAAATTGTGGTTGTTTCAGGCAGGGCATCGTTTGAACTAGTACAGAAAGCCCTCAAAGCTGGATTCCCAATTATGGTTTCTGTAGGGGCTCCTAGCAGTCTTGCAGTAGATCTCGCTAACGAACATGGTATGACATTAATTTCCTTTGCTAATGAAGATAGGATGACAGTATTCAGTGGGAGCAACAGAGTATCCTAGCAATATGTCTAGTAAGCAAACAACTTCGCACGTATATGAGCAGGGGCGTCGAACATCTAACTCCTGTCAAGGACAAACCCCTTCTACAGTCGAATACGAAGAACGTGGCAGCCGGAATTCCTGCCGTACTCTCAACCATGTCTCATGGGCTTACACGGATGGGAGCAATACGCTCCATATCGAATCTGACGCGTGTCAATTCATTCAATGGGTTTGATTGTCCCGGCTGCGCATGGCCAGATCCAGATGATGAGAGAACCGCATTTGAGTTCTGCGAGAATGGTGCCAAAGCGGTCGCTGATGAGGCCACTAGAGCTCGTGCCAATCCAGACTTTTGGTCCAAATGGAAAGTCTCTGAACTATCTCGTAAATCTGACAGATGGCTCAATTCACAAGGCAGGCTTACCCATCCTATGATTCTCAGACCGAATTCTCAGTATTACGAACCGATTGTTTGGGAAGAAGCCTTCCAGATTATCGCTGAACATCTCTCAACATTGAATCATCCTGATGAGGCAATCTTCTACACATCCGGCAGAACTAGCAATGAGGCTGCATTTCTATGGCAACTGTTGGCACGCAGATTAGGCACCAATAATCTACCAGATTGCTCTAATATGTGTCATGAGTCATCAGGTGTGGCACTTGGAGATTCCATTGGCATTGGAAAAGGGACCGTGAAACTCGACGATTTCAACAAGGCAGACTTGATATTGGTAGTCGGTCAAAATCCTGGTTCCAATCACCCCCGAATGCTCTCAGCATTGAAGGCCGCTAAGGTGGCAGGGGCTTCAGTTGTGAGCATTAATCCATTATTTGAGACTGGAATGAAGAGGTTCAAGCATCCGCAAGATCCTCTAGAAGTCATTGGTCAGGGAACCAAGATTGCAGACATGCATATGCCTGTAAATGTAAATGGCGATTTGGCCTTATTCAGAGGCCTATCGAAATCAATCATTAGTGGATTTGGAGTTGATACTGAGTTTGTTAAAGATTTCACTCATGGTTACGAAGAATATGAGACCGTCGTTTCTAATACAGAATGGGACGATATTGTATCTAACTCCGGAATTTCTAGGCACGATATCGAGAAACTCGCCGCAGCCATGCGCGCATCAGAGTCAACAATCGTTTGTTGGGCAATGGGACTTACTCAACATCACAATTCTGTTGCTACAATTCAAGAGATTGTCAATACATTACTTCTGGGGGGCCACATTGGTAGACCAGGCGCTGGCCTTTGTCCTGTTAGAGGTCATTCAAATGTGCAAGGAGATAGAACTGTGGGGATTAATCACAAACCATCAAATGGATTCCTATCTTCTCTCAGAAACACTACTGGAATCGTACCTCCGACAAATCATGGATATGACTCAGTAGCATCTGTTCTGGCTATGATAGAGGGCGATGTCAAGGTATTCTTGTCTATGGGTGGTAACTTTGTTTCTGCAATGTCAGATACACATTCTACATCAAAGGGCATTCAGAATTGTGAACTAACTGTACAGATATCAACCAAACCAAATCGTTCACATCTAGTTACTGGGAAGACCGCTTTGATTCTACCCTGTTTAGGAAGGACAGAGAAGGACGTATCAGCCAACGGCAATCAGTTTGTTACTGTGGAGAACTCTATGGGAGTAGTCCATTCATCACGCGGAACTGCCAGACCCGCCTCCAATTTACTCAGGTCTGAACCTAGCATTGTTGCCGGAATAGCCATCGCATTGGATGGCATAGTTGGAGATTCAAGAATCTCTTGGGCGGGTCTGTCGGAAGACTATGACTCAATCCGTAATATGATAGAATCTGCTATTCCTGGATTCGACTCATACAACGAAAGAGTCCGAGAACCATCCGGTTTCTACTTGCCAAACCCACCACGCGATTCTCGAACATTCAATACAGACACAGGAAGGGCAAATTTCAGAATTAACCCTATTTCTGTGATATCACCTGAACAAGATCAATTCGTAATGATGACCATCCGCTCACACGATCAGTACAATACAACGATTTATGGCCTCGATGATAGATACAGAGGCATTAAGCAAGCCCGACGAATTGTTCTAATGTGTAAGGAAGACATGTTAAGACTTGGTATCAAGACCGGAACAATGGTTGATTTAACCTCTCATTTCGAAGGCAGTATTCTCTCAGCACCAAAGTGGAGAGTTGTGGAATATGATATTCCGCCTGGAAACATCGCAACTTACTTCCCAGAAGCAAACTGTCTGATTCCATTAAACAGTGTAGCTGAAGGCAGTAATACGCCAACTAGCAAGTCAGTATGTGTCACGATTGAACCCTCATTACAAAACATGAGGTTTTGGAATAGTAAGGCTACTCAGGCTGCCTGATTGCGCCTCTTATTTTGCTCTTTACTAAGAAGTCTACAACGATTAATCTGAGTCTTACAAAGTTCGGTGTCGTCGGTATCTAGTCCTCTCTGCAGGGCCTGCTCGAAGCACTTTATGGCGTCAGCATAATGCTCAACGTTGGCGTATGAGGACCCCATGTTGTACAGAGCCCTACCACTAACACTGGCTGGATCCATTGATATTGCAGCATGGTAAGCTTGGATACTCTCTGCGTATCTGCCTAACTGATATAGAGCATGTCCACGGCCATTATGTGATCTAACACGCAGCTCTATCTCTTCTCTAGGCGCGCCCCCAATTGCCTTTTCAAAGCAGTTCAATGCTTCAATTCCATTCTCTTCAGACAATAGGGCAAGTCCCCTATTGTACCATTCGATACACACATTCACACTCTCTTCATCATGAGCTGGTAATTCTGTCATCTTCTCTTGGGCTTCGGCTGCTGCCTGAATAAGGTCTATCTCAGCCACTTGTTCCGCTTCTATCTGGTCATTATTCTCTTGAGATAGTAAGAAATCTGCTCTCTGTCTACATTGTTGCGCTCTCTCTATATGTCCTGCAATTGACAGAGCGTCCGCCAGTCCATTCCACACTTCTGGCGACTGCTTATCCTCCTCAAGAACGTCCTTCCATGCATTGACAGCACCCATCGCATCACCCGATTCAGTGAGTTTGCGCGCTAGGGTTATTCGAAATCCCTTTGTGTCGGTGATATCAATTTCAGTGTCAGCATTATCCTCTATTGTCTTGACTACCTCCTGACTGCGTGATTGTTCTGCACTAGATTCAAACTCTACCTGATCATTCATATCTTCAAAATCAGATCCATCATCAATCGGGGCCACTTCAGTTTCTGTCGATTCTTGATCGGAAATTTCCGCATCATGTAATACTAATCTCTCAGATATAGGATGGTCTGGCTCAATTGCTACAACGCTATTCCAGTGTTGCAATGCCGACTCATTGTCTCCCTCATCAGCGAACAACTCTCCACGAGCCACAAGACTGTTAATGTGACCTGGATCGCAAAGTAATGCATTAGCGAGTGACTGCTTCGCCTTTCCAATTTGGTCAGATTTCCGCAGTAATTGAGCTAAGTTGTAATGTGTCTTAGCCTCGTCATGACCAATTCTTATTGCATACTCAAATGCTTCGATAGCTTCTTGATCATGCCCCAATTGTGCAAGTGATACACCACAGAGTGACCACAGAGCGGGGTTATTGCATTGGTCACCTTCTAGCCTTGGTTGGATTAGTTTAAGAGACTCACTGGGAGACTGTGTCCTGAGTAAACTCTCGGCTTTCAATACAACTTCATCTATAGGAGTTAGCACAGGTGATGCAGATAGCATTAGTGGTTCATCATCGACAATTTCCTTCTCAATGGGTATAGATTCTAGCAATGGCGGCTCTTCGTTTACATCTTCGTGTTCGTCATCAACCAGTGATGCTATTCTGAGTAGTTCAGGTACCTCACCAACAGACTTTATTGCAATTCTAGCAAACTTAGATGCTCTTGTTGTATCAATATTTTCCAGTAGTACTGCTAGATTAGCTGTCGTGGGTCCATGACTTGGTTCGATGTCGTGAGCCCTTTCAAATGCCGGAATGGCCATATCTGTATCTCCACGTTTGGCGTGGACTACACCCAAGCCATACCATGCAGTAGCACTACTGTGATCCATCTCTGTTGCCTTGGTGTACCCATGTAGGGCGCCCAATAGATCACCAGAGGATGCTTTGGAAGACGCATCGTTCAGTAATGCAATCAATGTCTCTTCAACCACGCTTCCGCCTTAGCGCATTATGGTTAAACATTCTCCGAACATGTTAGCATCGATACCTCTGTATTCAAGGCCTATCGCACCTTCGTAGTGCTATGGCTGGACAATTACGTATCATGGGCATTTGCGGGACATATGGCCTAGATTCTGCCAACGGAAGAATGCTAGAGATTATGTTCGAACACTGTAGAGCTTTGGGAGCAGAATGTGTCACATGGGACAACGAAAAATCCCCATTACCTCTAGTTGGTGCCGATGGAAGTTGGGATGACGAAAACGTCAATTCATTCCAAGATTTAGCAGTTTCATCGGATGCGTTTGTTTTGTCTAGTCCGGAATACCATGGTACAATGAGTGGAGTAATGAAGAACAGTCTGGATTGGTTATATTCCAAACACACTTCAGGAAAACCATTCAGTTTAATGTGCACCCTTGGAGGCCAAACCAGTAACAATACACTGAATCATATGCGAATTGCAGCTAGGTGGATCCATGGTTGGGTTACTCCGGAGCAGGTTGCTGTCCCTCATATCAAGAAGGCATTCGACGAGGAGGGCAACTTACTCGACGAGAATATCACTGAAAGGGTCGAAGGAATGGCGAAATCACTAGTTGACATGGCTGAGTATCTAAAGTCACGGCGATGAGTCATGTCGAGCTTACCAGATGGCTCTGAAATTCTACTAATGCTTGTAGCTGTATCTGGTGTATCCACTTGGTACCTTTCCAACTTCACCAAACATGATGCAGCCATTAGATTGTCAGCACTATTGGGTGTCGCATCAATATTGACCTTGCTCGGGATGGTGCTGCTTTGAATCGCATCCCGCATGACTGCTATCCAACTAGAGCACCTGTCTGGTGGGGGCGGAGAGGGCCGGCCGGCCCCCATCCTAATGAAAGTGGTTGTACGGGAAGATTGGTCTTGATTCGTCACCCCAAGTCACTATCCATATTGGAATCAATTATTGCTCGAATCACCAATGCACCCAAGGAGTTGAGAAGGCCCCTTGATGACATGAACTCCTTGTTATGGGAGTTGATGGATGGAACGAGAAATCTAGGCGATATATTCCGCATAATGGATTCGACGTTTCACGAACGAATTGCACCAGTCGAAGAGAGAGTTGAGGCTTCAGTCACTAATTTGATGTCACTTGGTCTAGTAGTATTGAGAATGACCCAAATCAGCGGTGAGTGGGTAACTTCACCATTGCACGACCCAAGCGGGACCCTACCTACCTCCGACCCCACTCTAGATATAATCGAGGAAGAGTGACTATTGCTCTGGTTCTGGCGCTTCTTTTCGTATCTGTTCGTCAATCGCTTGTTTTCTCATAGCTGAGAAATACACCAGCAACGGCAGGAAAAGCAAGAATGCGAAGCATCCTACCAATGTTGCGAAACTGTAAACGGTTTCCTGAATCGGATCTAGTTCGAATGCCTCGACGGAAACCAAATCATGAACTACTATGTTCATGGCAACCCCAACTCCAGTAGAGTCAATCACAGAACCGTCCTGTAGAACTGAAACTCTCCATGTAACAGTCTTATTTTCTCTTTCCATTAGTTCCGCAGCCGCTTGCTCGGCAGTAGACTGATCTTCACTTTGTAGATATCCTAATCCATCAATGGGTAACTCTAGTGTGACGATACCTTTAATCTGAACAGAATCGGACTCCACCAATACCTCATGCAAACTAGAGTAGTCGCATGTTTTTGAAGCCTCAGATGTTTGCTCACCGCAGTTGAAGTTTTGAGCATCATGTGAGCCCAATAGGGGGGAGTAATACCATTCAGTTCCTGAGGTATCAATCAGTACAGTCATTCCGTCTTGCAACCCTGTAAGAGATAGGTTAACCCAGGTGATGCCTGATTGTGTAGTAACGAACCAATCCGCCTTTCCTTCCTGACTCTCTTGTAAATCCAAATCAACCTGATTGTTTGATGTTGTGTATCCATAGTACTCCGTGTCTACCGTGTTTGAGTACACTGCGTAGGAGAGAATCAGAACAAGAGTAAGTCCAGTACCTATCATGGTCCTGAGCATGTTAGGGTTTCTTGACATCGACCTGCGCATGGTTATTCGTGTTGAGATAGGGATTTGAATACTTGTGAACAGCCACCAGTTCCATCTGCCACGTAGTGGCAAACATAGTCATCACGATTAAATATGGACTCTAGGACGGCCGGTCGCGCTGTGAGCCTATGACCACTATACACGATGTGCCCGCCGACCTTCTCATTGCCGAACTGGCAGGCCGCTTGAGTGAGATGAACGAAATCTCATCTCCTGAGTGGGCAGACTACGCCAAGACGGGAACACACCGTGAAAGACCTCCAGTTCAATCAGATTGGTGGAATGTTAGATCTGCAGCCGTACTTCGAAAGGTGGGAATGCTAGGACCAATTGGTGCAAACCACATGTCACAGCAGTTTGGAGGCCCTAAGGACAGGGGAGTCAAACAAAACCGTGCCGTAGCAGGATCAAGAAATATCGCTAGGACAATTATGCAACAGCTGACTAACTGTGGACTTATCACTAGCAAGCACAATCCTGCTGGCACAGTAAATCTTGGGAAGATTCTGACCAGTGAGGGGCAGAGTTTGCTTGACGAGGTCGCCCATGCTGTAAGGCCACAGGCCGAAGAAAGATATCCTGAACTTTCTAATTACTGAGTGATTGTGATGGCACGGAACAAACCATTCGCAAAAAAGCAGAGACTCCAAAAGGTGACTAAGCAGAATCGCAGAGTCCCGGTTTGGGTTATGTTGCGCACCAATCGTAAGGTGAATACCCACCCAAAGCGACACATGTGGCGGCGCTCTAAACTACAGAGGTGATTAGTTGGCTGAGGTGAAGGAGATGACTATACCATTGCGTGCTGCTTGGAATGTACCTAGAACACGCCGTGCTAATCGTGCAATAACTGAGATTAGAAACCATGTCTCGCAACACATGAAGATGTCAGATGACGAGGAGCTGTGGATAGATGAGAAGGTAAACCATGTTATCTGGGCACGTGGTATGCAGCACCCTCCTAGGAAGATCAAGGTCGTCTGTACTAGGGAAGAAGGATTTCCTATTGAAGTCAAGTTACTGGAGGCCTGAGAATGGGCAACATTAGGCCATCTTTCATCAAGATTAGAGCACTTAGACTCCTAGAGGTATATCCTGACCAATTCACAGACGATTTCGAAACTAACAAGCATCTTGTCAGCGAATTCACTGATGTTGATAATAAGAGGATGAGAAACTGGATTGCTGGATACATCACTCGCTACAAGCAGCGCCGCACAGATTGAGCACGCTCTTGATGGATGACTCTCTGCGAACAGCATGGGTGATCATAGGCCAGAGTCTCTACCTGCATTCAATGAGAATGTCTGCGTTGTGCTAGTCAACCCCCAGATTGATGGAAACATAGGTGCTGTTGCACGCTCAATGCTAAATTTCGGATTCACTGATCTACGTATAGTAGGTCGTTTGTCTGATTGGTCTGATGAGGCTAGAAATAGGGCGAAGAATGCCCAAACTGTATTGGACAAGGCACACTGTGTAGAATCATTCCAAGATGCCATTTCTGACTGCTCAATTGTCGTAGGGACATCCGGTAAGAGAGAGGATGGCGATAAGACAGCGATGAGACACTTCCTACTACCAGACGAGCTCCCTTCGAGACTAAATGAAATTGAGGGCCGAGTTGCCTTAGTATTCGGTCCCGAAGGAAGGGGCCTACTCAATGAAGAACTCTCAATGTGCGATATATTAGTAACGATTCCATCATGGGAAGGATATCCCATACTCAACCTCAGTCATGCTGTTACAGTTATCTGTTATTCCTGGTATATTTCTTCTGACAGAAGTATACCATTTGGTGCAGGGGAGAGGTTACTGGAGCCCGAACTCAGAATCAGACTAAGGCAGGAAATTTCCCGTTTAACTCAAAACATACCGGCCAAGGAGCACAGGAGAAAGGGTATCGAAGAGACAATGGTTAGAGTAATCATGAGGGGTTTACCGAAGGACGAAGAAATCCACAGGCTGCTCGGAGTTATCTCAGAAGCTGCAGACTCATTCGAGAATCCCGAATGATAGGTCTACGAGCTATCAGTTGTCAGCAGACTAATCGGCAGACCAAGATGCCCATGACTTGGGAGTCTCCCTAACATGGAATGCACTTAGCCTGAGAGAATTACCGTACGATGAAATGATGTGAGGATCTACTTGCTCAAAGGCCCACTTAGCTAGGTTCTCAGCAGTTGGAACAAATGGGACTATCAGAGTTCTATGTTCATCTCCCATGTGAGATAACGCGGTAATCGCTTCTCCATCTCCTTTGTAGACAATGAATGAGTGATCCACTACATCATGGATATGCTTGTTCAGGATCTCGGATACATCCGAGAAATCCATCAACATCCCTTCTTCTGATGCACCACTGTGAGTTACAACTTCTCCTTCGAGCTCTGCCTCCCATCGATATCTATGTCCGTGCATATGTTTGCACTTACTCTTGTGATTAGGCACTCTGTGACCCGTGTCAGTTTCAACCCATCTTCGAATCCTACTCGTCATTGTCTCCCTCCATTTTGAAATTCATACTAGCCGAGTTTATGCAGTACCTTTCTCCTCCATGTTGCATAGGTCCATCATTGAATACATGCCCCAAATGGGCATCACATGAACCGCATCGAACTTCTATTCTGACCATCCCAAAAGTTCTGTCCTCCAACCTCATTATTCCAGCATCTGGATGTTCAGTATGGAATGCAGGCCATCCGCAGCCTGATGCATATTTCATATCGGATGTGAATAGTAAGTGTCCACAGCATATACAGTGATAGTCACCTTTCCTGTTTTCGAGGTTATATATTCCTGTGTTTGGCCTCTCAGTACCCGCTTGCCTAGTCACATGATACTGTAAATGAGTTAGACGGCTTCGCCATTCCGCATCTTTTTTTGGATTCGCCCTAGGTAAGCCACTCATTGAAACACCTCGAACTGATTCTCTATTCTCAGGGCATGTTCAAGCACAGTAGCCCACTCATCAACATACTCAACCGGATCAGCCCTACCTATGGCGTGAAAGGCGAGAATTCTCTCAATATCTGAACCCGTCTTTCCAGAGCTTCTACCTTCAATATCTGGGCTGTATGATGTGTTAGTGTTTGCAAACACTATATCGAAATCTAAACCCAAATTCTCACATGAGTCCAATGCATCTGTGAGAATTCCTTCCTTATCCAAATCAATATATGGTAAATCAATCGTAATTCTCTCAGAACCCCAGTTGCCAGTATCTAGTGCTTGCATTAATTGATTGTAGAATTCAGGCCTACAATCTGGATAGATAGCATGATCACCTGAATGCACTCCTAGCGACAATGAAACATCACAATCCTCGTTTGTTGAGATGGATAATGCATGACCATAGAGTATTGAAGTGAAAATAGCATTCCTATTTGGTACAACTGTCTGCTTCATTTGTTCCTCTTCATAATGGCCTTCGGGAACTTCAGTTGAGGAATCTGTAAGAGTCGAGTCGAATGATGACATTGCACTAGAGAGATTGACTACAATATGCTCAACAGTATATCCGTTCGAGGCAAGATATTCGATATTCATCTGAGCCCTTTCCAACTCTACAATATGTCTTTGTCCGTAATTGAATGATATGCAAGACACAGAGTCTCCGCGAGCTAGCATACGCAGTAGAAGAGCAGTAGAATCCATACCACCACTTAGAGCCATCACTACTCTCATTCTACGCACATCCACTTGTGTGTTTGGAGTGAAAGCCTCCAAGATGGATTAGCCTTCACCACCTCGTAGGTTTGATGAAAATTGAGTCCATTCCATTCTACGGTATTTTCTTCGTCATAACAAGGCTGTAGGAAGTGATGTTGAAATCCTTCCTTGAGATCATCATACATTGTCATGTCCTGGCCTAGATATACTACCTTGAGTTCGTCCCCCTCTCGCTGTCTGATTGCAACATCTGGATACTCCTGATCCTTGGGGCTTACACATACCCAATCGATGATTCCTTTAGGTAAAGCAACAGTCCCATTTGTCTCTATGCTGATGTAGTATCCCATTGCCTTTAGGGAATTGCATAGAGGAGGTAAATCCTGCAAGGCAGGCTCGCCCCCTGTCAAAATCACCCTATCACAGTCGAATCGAGTAATAGCATCAATTAGTTGGTCGAGAGTCATATCATCCCATTCATCGAATTCGGTATCACACCAAGGACATCGTAGATTACATCGTCCAAATCTAATGAAAACTGAAGCTTCACCAGCGTGATACCCCTCTCCTTGCACACTATGAAAAATCTCGACGATTGGGTAAACATGTTCGAGTCCTGAATCTGTAGGAAGTAGAACCATATTATCACTGATTGATTAATTGCATTAACTCTGCTCTAGCTTCTGATTTCTCGAAGAAGGCACCCCGCATTGAGCTAGTCACCATTACAGCATTTTGTTTAGAAACACCCCTGCAACGCATACAACCATGTTGGGCCTCGATTACCACAGCACATCCTAGTGGATCAATCACCCTCTGCAAGTCTTCTACTATGGACTCCGTGAGCCTCTCTTGATTTTGCAATCTTTTTGAGTGCATATCAAGCAGCCTAGAGAGTTTACTGATTCCTACAATCTTGTCAATTGGTATGTATGCGATGTGAGCCATACCAGAGAATGGTTGCAAATGATGTTCACATACTGAATGGAATTCAACATCTCTCAGGAGTACAATCCCATCATATCCTTCTGAATTAAATGTGGCAGACAGAATCTGTTCAGCATCATCACCATAACCACTGTATATTTCTTTGAATGATTCGATTACTCTATGTGGAGTTCTTTCCAAACCTTCTCTGAGGTCTCCGTCTATACTCTCGATGTATCTGATTAGTGTCTCAACAGCTTCAATGGCCTTTTCATCATCAATCATCAGAATCCCTCGATATTCTTCCGTGCATGCCATCGATTGCATCCAATTGGTCTAGCAACTTTCTACATGCAGTTCTGACCGCATCTGCTACTGAGACGAACTTCTTCTCATCACCAACATGGGTCTTGAGATCATCGAGCAATTGTGCTGGTATGTCTAGACTTACTTTAGGCATGATTCTCGCACGACGAACAATTAATAAGTATTACTCAGAGAATACTATAGTAATATTAGACACGATAGCTCTCGATGAGTCTATCTATATCGGGGTGTGTAGAACAGATTCTAGTAGCCCTCTCCGAGAGTTGAGTAATTTGAGCATTGATCTCGTCATTAGGAGCACCTTGATTGATGAGGCTTGCGACCAGTGAAAGGCCCCCTTGGATGGCCCCTGCATCTAAGTATGCATCATTAGATATTTGCCCTGCATCTCGTAGGTTTCCAAGTGCCTCTGAGAGGAATTCAACCTCGATAGAAACTTCTGATGGCGTGGGTGTATCATTGCTCATGATTCGCCCAATGGAGGTTTCCATATGTCGGCGAAATTGCTCTTTCTTTTGACTGTTATCAATTGTGTTGCACGAGTTCTACTAGTACGCCTCCAGTTGAAGAAGGATGAACGAATGCAATTTGAGTGTCACCAACTCCATTGATTGGTCGTTCATTGATCATTCTGTATCCAGAATCTACCAGTCTGGAAATAGTCTCATGTATGTCGTCCACACTAAATGCTAATTGTTGTATTCCTTCTCCACTTTTTCCTATGAATCTGCCTACGGGAGTATCGGGACTTATGGGTTCCAATAACTCTACTGTGGGAGAATTTGAATCACCCATCATCATTCTGATTCGAACACCCTGCTCATTATTTACATCATCTTCTTTGGTAACTAATCCTAGGGTTTCCCAGAATGCAGTTGCATTATCGATAGATTGTGTAGCAATGCCTACATGGTCTATTTTGGGCACAGTCATCATACTCCACTTGGCGAAACCCATGTCCCAAAGACGTCCCTCATTACTGCATTCATTTCGCCGATTGTAGCTCCAGCTTTAGCAGCATCAATTAGGGGCTCCATGACATTATTTCCATCAGTGCATGCCTGCCTAAGTTTGTCTAGGGCAGATTCAGACTTCATTACATCTCTATTCTCTTTGTGAGATTGTAACCTTTCGATACAGCGCTTTGTGTTTTCAGGGTCAATCTTCAAGCCGCTATCACGCAGATCTAGGTTATCGTTATGGATATTGACACCTACTACACCAGTTTCCCCGGATTCTATTGACTTCAAATTCTTCCATGCACTTTCGTGTATCATACGTTGTTGAATTCCACCCTTGACGCACGTCAATGCTCCTCCATTAATATCAATATCTTCAATGATCTTTCGTGCCTCATTAGCAATCCTAGTCGTCAGTTCTTCGACTAAGTAAGATCCTGCTAATGGGTCTACGCTGAATGGTACACCAGTTTCTTCTGCGATAATTTGCTGTGTTCTTAATGCTATAGTAGCTGCATCTTCTGTGGGTAATCCAATGGCCTCATCGAAGCTGTTGGTATGCAATGACTGAGTACCACCTAATACTGCAGATAGTGCCTGATAAGCAACTCGAATTGTATTGTTTAGCGGTTGTTGAGCTGTTAGTGTAACACCTGCTGTTTGCGTGTGAAATCTTAGCTGAGATGAACGTGGGTTTATTGGCTCAAATCTATCAGTTAGCAAGTCATGCCACAGCATCCTAGCTGCTCGGAATTTGGATACCTCTTCAAGGAAGTCATTATGCGAACTGAAAAAGAATGATATGCGAGGTGCGAAACTATCAATTTCCATTCCCGAATCTAACGCGCATTCTACATATTGTATTGCGTTTGACAGAGTCAATGCAACCTCTTCTACGGCCGTACATCCTGCCTCCCTCATATGGTAACCACTGATAGAGATTGTATTCCATGACGGAGCATTATCCATACACCATTGCATGAGATCAGTTGTCAACCTCATTGATTGCTCAGGAGGATAGATGTACAAACCTCTAGCGATATATTCCTTCAGGATATCATTCTGTACAGTTCCACGTAGTTTAGACCTGTCAATTCCAGCCTCGTCTGCTGCTGCAACATACATCGCCAAAATCGACGTCGCCGGTGCGTTAATTGTCATTGAGGTAGACACCTCTGACATGTCTATTGATTCGAATAGTGCATTCATGTCATGTATGGTATCTATAGGAACACCCACGCGACCTACTTCTCCCATTGAGTGGGGATGATCAGAGTCCAGTCCTAATTGAGTAGGTAAATCAAATGCTACTGATAAGCCAGTCTGACCATTGTCAAGAAGAGTTTTGAACCTATCATTGGTCTCTTTTGCAGTAGAGAATCCCGCGTATTGCCTCATAGTCCACATCTTACTACGGTACATGTCGCTGTGAATTCCTCTAGTATATGGGGGCAAACCAGGATCTGGATGACCTTCGGGGTTGTGACCTACTTCAGATGCAGTGTGAGAAGTGGCGATATCTGACCTATTCATTCCACTCATTGTGGTAGAACGGGGCTTATCCACGATAACGCGAGGAGGGAATGCACCATGAACAATGTGCTATCTATGCTACCGGGAAATCAAATCAATGACAGCCACAATTATCGCCACATCCATCACCCTTTTCTTCATGATGATGTACTCCACCCGGGCCATGTACATGTCCATGTGATAATTCGTCAGAAGTTGCATCTCTAATCGATTTTACTTCGACCTCAAAGTGTATTGTCTTTCCAGCCATTTGGTGATTGAAATCAATCCTAACATTATCTCCGTCTACAGAATCTACAGTGAATTGTATTGGGCCTTGGTCACTATGGGCCGCCATTACCATTCCCGGCTCGATTTCCATGTCTGTAGGAAACTGGTCGCGTGGAATATCCTGGAAGGCGGAATCATCACGGTGTCCGTATGCCCTCTCAGGAGTGAGTGTAAATGAACGAGATTCACCTTCAGCAGCTCCCATCATTTCTTGTTCGAATCCTTCAATCATATTCCTAAATCCTACTAAGAATGGTAACGGCTCACCACCAACATTCGTATCAAACACTTCTCCAGTATCGGGAAACGTTCCCGTATACGTAACAAACGCCACTTTTCCATTTTCTATTGTACTCATATTATCTCCTCACAGTGTATCTATCGACCACACTTTTGAGTGTGGATTCTTGCTCCTCGGTAAGTATTCCTTGTTCGACTTTCTCGGATATGAATTGTTTTGCTTCAGTGATAGTCTGTCGTTCTCCCCGTGCCCAGATAGTTCCGAGAATGTTGGAGCGGTGCTCTTCAGGAATATTCAGTACATCCAAAAGACCTCTCATTTCGTATTTGTATTCCATATGTCTGCTGCGATCAAGTCTCTTGGCCCTATTAGCCGGTTGAAATGATGATGATCTAGAACGTCTAGGTCGAGGTTTAGGTTTTGTTGCAGGAGAAACCTCTGGGGCAGTCTCAGGAACGGGATTAGGAGTTACATTGACTTCGGTCTTAGCGCGCTCCTTAGATTCATCAATAATCTCCTTTGCCCGGTTGCTTACGACTTCTACTGTTTCTGAATCTACGACTTCTGTCTGAGGCCTTAGTCCAATTGATTTACGTGGTGTTCTGAGTATTTGTTCATCTACAACCTGAGTTTCAATATCAGCCTCAGCCTCATCAGTCACAGATTCATCAGTAGTTTCTGCTACCTCAACTGGCTTGGGTTCCTTGGGTGGTTTTGCAGGCGGTTTAGCTGGTGGTTTAGCAGGAGGTATTACAGATGGTGGTGTGGGTTTCTTTGTAGCGGGTTTTGGCGTAGTAGGGGGGGCAGAAGGATTTCCGAAAATGTCCCTAGGGACTGCCTTTGAACGCCTTCGCCTCTGCACTAGATAACCAGTCTCCATATGCTTCGCAACATCGGCTTCTCATAAGGCTCACGGAGGTATTCAATCCCATGTTACTTGGGTTTGATCTGTTCTTAGGCCCGGAGAAACAGCACTATCGTATAGCTTAGTTGTCTCTGACACCCCAAGCATTCGTCTCCCAAGTTCAGCAATCATTGTTCCATTATCTACACAGAATGGTTTGGGAGGGCAATAAGCAGTGGCTCCGCGTTCCTCGCACATAATAGTGGCCATCTCGTTTATTCGAGCATTACATGCAACACCACCACCTAAAAGCAACTCATTCTTACTAGAATGTGCCATAGCTCTCTCAGCAACTTCGATACATGCAGCGAATGTATGCTCTTGAAGGGCCCAACATACTTCATCAAGGGGGTGTCCGTCAGCTACCTTCTGATTAGCTGCAGTCATAGCACCAGAGAAGGACAAATCCATACCCTGTACTGAATATGGTAATGGAATAGCATCCATACTAGATGCGGAATTTGTTGTAACCCAATCATTGGCCAATTTTTCGATCTTGGGGCCACCTGGGAATGCCATTCCATGAAAACGTGCAAACTTATCTAGCATGTTCCCAATCCCAATATCAAGTGTTTCACCTAATACACGATATCTTCCACTTTTACGAGCAATAATCTGAGTGTTACCTCCTGAAACATATAGTAGCACGGGATCATCACAATTAGTCTGATTTCTACCAATTTCAATATGCGCAACACAATGATTGACACCAATAAGAGGGACATTCCATGAATGAGATAAACCACGAGCAATTGATGCCCCTACTCTGAGGCACGGGCCTAGGCCAGGGCCTTGGCTAAATGCAACTGCAGAAATATCTGTTGATTTCAATGAATTGCTATCCATCAAGTTTTGCAATAGATAGCCAGCAATCTCAGAATGATGATCGGCAGCCTCTCTAGGATGTATCCCCCCTTCCTCGGGGGTATACAAATCAGAGCTGGATGGTAGGGCCTCACCATCAGCAGTTACTAATCCGAATGAAAGTGTATGGGCTGTACTCTCTATCCCTAGTATCATCGTCATTGACCCATACGCAGCAGACATTGCTTTCAATCATCCCGTTCCTCGAGATACATGGGCTTACTGATATTGAATGCCGGAGAGATTGCACACATCGATTCAGCAGAGGTAAATTCACCCATCTCTGGTCATGACATGACTGATAGAGAATCGAATGTGTTACCTGGTGGTATGGGCATCATGGTTAATGAAGGAAAAATATTTTCAATTTCAGATTCAGAGTCTCTACAATCTGAATTTGTGCCAGATTGGGATGGTCATTCTACATCCTCAAGAATTGTAGTAATTGATGCAAATGAGCGCGCGATAATTCCAGGATTAGTTGATTCTCATACACATCTGATATGGAATGGTGACAGATCCAGTGAATTGAGATTACGTCAATCTGGAATGAGTTACAGCGAGATTTCCAAAATAGGTGGTGGGATTCGAAGCACTGTAACCTCTACTAGACAGATGTCTATAGAAGAAATGGTTTCTACTGGTCTATCCAAGGTGAATGAAGCATCCAAGTATGGTACATGTGCCATGGAGGTCAAGAGCGGTTATGGGCTAGATACAGAAACAGAACTAATGTTACTCGAGGCTGCATCTGTTATTTCCAGAAATACAGATGTTGCTATATTCCCAACATGGCTAGGGGCTCATGATTTTCCAATAGATAGGCAGAGATCTCAGTACATTGATGATTTACTAACTGATCAACTCCCTAAAGTGGTCAATCAGGGGATTGCAAAATGGTGTGATGTGTTCTGCGAAGATGGATGGTATAATCTCGATGAGACTGAGGATATTGTAAAACAATCTGCAAATTTTGGACTCCAGTCCAGATTACATGTTGATGAATTCGTAGATAGTGACGGATTGTCACTAGCAGCAGATCTTGGCTCTGTCAGTGCGGACCATGTTGCGAAATCAAGTTCAGATGCTAGGCAGAAGGCATCAGATGCTGGCACCATGCAGACATTCCTACCCGGGACTCCCTATGTGATGGGAAGCGAAATGAATTTACCACTTATTGAATGCATTGAGAATCGTTGGAATTTTTCATTGGCTACCGATTACAATCCGAACTGTCGAATTCTTTCCTTACCATTAATCGCAAATATATGCTGCACTAGGATGGGACTGGACCCTCTTGCCGCCCTAATTGCATGCACCCATAACCCATCTACCACCTTGGGTGATGATGAGATCACAGGTAGAATCGCTGTCGGCGAATCAGCCAATATGAACATCTTATGGTCAAATGACGTTGATGGTTGGTGTCAGACCCCTGGTGAGAATCCATTCACTCATACTATCGTCTCTGGTAATATTGTATAATCTTATAATTAGTTTCTATTATCTTTATATTCTATATTTTAATATAATAACTTTCAAAAGTTATTCAGTATATTTATACTAACATACTGATCATATTTGTCAATTCTACTGATGGTTAGAATATAGACGAGATTTCCGTCGCAAGTCATACCGATAACCATAGTTATCAGAACGAGATTTTTCAATTTATGATATCATAGCCTTGCAGTACAACGTTTTGATAAAAATTTACTATTTTAGCTAAATATGCCCTACCAAATGTATTGAATAGCATACGCATAATCAAACTGCATGTCTCATACTGGATATTGCATGCGATGTAAGAAAAATGTCCCAGTCAACTCAAGTAGAATCGTCATCATGAGTAATGGCAGGAAGCGATTATCTGGCATATGCTCCATTCATGGGTGTGATTGCACAATCTCGAAGATCGTATCATGATAGAATGTTTCATTTGCACCTGCCTTGCCCTAACTTCGCGGGCTCGTGGTCTAGGGGTTATGACGTCGCCTTGACATGGCGAAGATCGCAGGTTCAATTCCTGCCGAGCCCACCATTAGAATTAAATCAATAATTATGATTATTCAAAGATATACGAAAATCGTATTCTTCCCTTGCCCTTGTTCTTCTTACCATCGAATTTGATATGAGGTATCATCGAGGTATTGGAAACATGAGTTCCTGCACAGGGACATAAATCGACTCCATCAATTTCTACCACTCTCAGTTGAGTAATTGATTTAGGAATCCTATCCATGAACTTCGTATGCCTCATCTGTTCGTGGGCTTGAATTCGTGCTCTTTCCCATTCATGAATGTTAACATCTAGATTTGATGATATCGCGGCATTAGTAGCATCAACGAGATCATCTGGATTGAATATGTCCTTATCCTCGAACAGAAGATCTACTCTGGAGCTTTTTACAGTTAGTTGGTTTCCAACTGTTTCAGCACCCCATAGATCTTCGGCAATAGCAGATACGATATGCTGTGCTGTATGCATTAATGCATGTCCGTTTCTTCGATCAGTATCGATTTGACATGATACCTTTTCACCAACTTCGAACATATCTGTATCATCAACTGGATGTAGTATCATATCTCCAGGTAAGACTTCATGAATAGGAGCCATGACACTTTCAGAAGTCAAGGTGCCTATATCGCCTGGCTGACCCCCTCCTCTCGGATAGCAGTACGAAGATTCCAATAGAACATTGTTATCTTTGAATCCGTGAATGTATGTCTGAAAGGCGGGTGGGTCAATACCCGGATGTCTAGTCATATGCAACTTCTCTTGCATGTTATCACTCGAATAAGGATTGTAAGCCGCCATTCAACAAATCACTACTTAGTGATTCACACTCTGAAGACATCACTCTGTCCCCATCAAATGGAGGGGAGTGATTCCTAACCCAGCCAATAATTCTAGAAACTCCTGGACCGGGTTTCTCAGGGATTCTATCAATAGCTTCTACCGAACAGATGAGTTCGTTAGCAAGTACCCGCGAAAGTAATTGGCTCGACTTAAGAGCGCGATAGGTTCCCGTGGCGCCCATTGAGACGTGGTCCTCTTTCCCCATACTAACTGGGATGTTTGATGTGGTCGCAGAATTTGCAAGTAAGTGCAATTCTGCAATACAAGCAGCTGCGACATATTGGATTATCATGTAGCCACTTTCTAGACCTTCTGTCTGTGTTAGAAATGGTTTCTGTCCACTCCAATTAGGATCGAGGACCTGATTGATTCTTCTCTCCGAGATACTAGCTAATTCATGACATGCTATTGCTATAGAATCACTAGCTAGAGCTAGGTTTTGTCCATGAAAATTTCCTCCACTTAGTACGTCAACAGAGCCATTATTAACGAATACCAATGGATTGTCTGTTGCACTGTTAATTTCAATATTCAACATCCTCCGAGTCTCTGCAATTAAGTCAATAACGGGTCCATGTACTTGTGGGGCGCATCTGAAACAGTAAGCATCTTGAACTCGATCGCAATCAATATGGGATTCATTTATTTGCGAATTAGAGACGAATAGGGAAATTCTAGCTGCTGATATGGATTGGCCTCGCTGGGGTCTGTATTGGTGTATCCTTGCATCGAAAGGTGCATGTGAGCCCTTTATTGCTTCAACTGAGCAAGCTGCACTAGCATCGGCTCCCATTACTAGTCTTTCCATGTTCAATAAGGTAATTGCAAGATAAGCGCACATCTGACTAGTTCCATTAATCAGGGAAAGACCTTCCTTGGCTTGTAGTTTAACTGGATTAAGACCTGCCTGTGATAAAGCAATCTCACTAGATACTGTATTCCATCCAGAACCAGATCTGACCATGCATTCTCCTTCACCCAGCAATGCTAATGACATATGCGATAGAGGGGCTAGATCTCCGGATGCTCCTAGAGATCCTATCCTAGGGACAACAGGAGCAATGCCCGAATTAATCATATTGAGCATCATCAATACAATTTCAGGACGTATTCCAGATACTCCTTTTGCAAGTGAATTTGCCCTAAAAACCATCATCAATAGTACTTGTTCAGGTTCCATTAGATCTCCAACTCCGCATGCATGACTTCGGATTAGATTAGTCTGCAAATCTTCTAGGTCATTTCCATCGATTCTAACGGAAGACATAGCACCAAATCCGGTATTAATGCCATACACAATCTCATCTGACTGAATGATTTGCTCGACGGCTGAACGTGATTCTGACATAGTATTCCACGACTCATCTGAAATGATTCCCTTAGCCATCCCAAATGACAAAGCGATTGCATCTTCTATATTCAGATGTTTGCCATCAATCACGACTTCGCGCACGGAACAGCCACGAGTGATGGCCAAATAGAGTCATCGAGACTTGAAGGCACTATCCAAGACATTACTGTCAACCATATTCGGTATAGTTATGTCCAATCTATGATCTAATTCTAATGCCTTAGAAACGGTATTCATTGCTCCTATATTGCGAGCCCACGATCGCCTTGCTAGTCCATTGATTACATCCCATGAAATCATAGACTCAATTCTTTTTGTCGAATCATCACTTCCATTGATATATAATCCAAATCCACCATTGATTACTTCCCCCCATCCGACACCTCCACCATTATGTAGACTAGTCCATGTAGCCCCGCGAAAGGAATCGCCAACGAAATTGTGAACTGCCATGTCAGCGGTGAACATAGATCCATCCTGAATATTTGCAGTTTCTCGATATGGACTATCAGTGCCTCCAACGTCATGATGGTCCCTACCTAGGACTATTGGTGCAGAGATTCTACCATCGGCTATTGCCCGATTAAACTCAATTGCTATTTTTTTGCGACCAGTTTCGTCTGCATAGAGAATCCTAGCTTTACTCCCTACAACAAGACCGTGCTTATCGGCTTCCGATATCCAATGAATGTTGTCATCATACTGTGTCCTTATTTCTTGTGAGCAATTATTAGCCAGTTCACTTAATACATCAATTGCAATTTGATCAGTAACTCTTAGATCGTTTTCATTTCCAGAGGTACAAATCCAGCGGAAGGGGCCAAATCCATAATCAAAACACATTGGGCCCATTATGTCCTCAACATATGAAGGGTATCGGAATGAACCATCGTCATCCAATACATCAGCTCCAGCCCTGCTTGACTCGAGTAGGAATGCATTACCATAATCCCAGAATATCATACCTCGATTACATAAATGATTAATGCAATTCACATGCCTGCGCAAACTATTCTGAACCTCTTTTTTGAACTTAGCAGGATCATCTCTGAGTAATCTCCTACTATCATCCAAACTAATTCCAGCAGGCATATATCCGCCTAGCCATGGATTGTGCAGACTAGTTTGATCACTAGCTATGTCAGGAGTGATGTTCGATTTAACTAGGTACTCCAGTAAGTCAACTATGTTTCCTAGATAACCGATGGATACAGCTTCGTTGTTATCGACAGCTATACTTACGCGTGTTGACAACTCATCCAAATCGTAGTGCAATTCTGTCAGCCAGCCCTGTGAGAGTCTTTTGTTAGCAGCTACGGGGTCAATCTCAGCGATTATGCATACAGCGCCAGCAATAACAGCAGCCTTGGCTTGTGCGCCGGACATACCACCAAGACCGGATGTTACATACAATACACCACCTAAATCGTCTTGGTTAGACAATTCAAGGTATTTTCTAGCGGCATTCAGTATAGTGATTGTAGTACCGTGTACTATTCCTTGTGGTCCGATATACATGTATGATCCTGCTGTCATCTGTCCGTATTGAGAAACCCCTAGAGCATTCATTCGCTCATAATCATCCTGTGAAGAATAATTTGGGATTACCATGCCATTAGTGACCACTGCCATTGGGGCATCTAAAGATGAAGGAAACAAGCCCATAGGGTGTCCAGAGTACATGACGAGTGTTTGGTCATCCTTAATCATAGACAAATACTTCATTGTAAGTAGATATTGTGCCCAATTTTGGAATACCGATCCATTGGTACCGTAAGTCACAAGTTCATGCGGAAATTGGGCGACATTAGGATCGAGATTATTTTGGATCATTAGCATCATAGCAGCAGCAGCCTCGCTTTCTGCACCATATTCAGTGATATGTCTTGCATACATGTCGTAATCAGGCCTGAATCTATGCATGTAGATATGACCAAACCTAAGTAATTCATTTAGGAATTCGGATGCTAATTCTTCATGCCATTCAGTAGGGAAGTACCTGAGAGCATTTTCAATTGCTAGTCGTTTGTCTGCATCATTCAAAATCTGGGGGCGACTGGGTGCATGTGGAACTGATTCATCCAATGGTTTAATTGGAGGTAATTCGGATGGTATTCCAATAGTATAGTCAATCAAAATGTCACCAACCTAATCGTTCCATGTAAATGGATCGTAATTCAAGCATTGTCTGATTGCATACTGCAATAGCATTATCAGTTTCACTATCTATACTATCTACATCATCTCCATTGATGTATTGAGTATTGATTCTGACATTCATCTGAGCAATGTATGCTGCTGATTGAGCAAGTTCAGCAGAGGCTGCTAGATCAGTAAGTGCGTTAGCATTACAAACACTAGATAACGTCAATAATTGCTTCAGTAATTGCAGAGCCGCATTAACTGTTTCAAGAGGTGCTAAAGCAGCCCCAATGGTGGCTTTTCTAATAGAATTTGAACGTTCAGTTGAATTATCATCATTCTTTGGAATTCGATATGCCGCCATGACTGCATTAAATGCAGCAGCATCCTTGTCAGCGAGTGATACTGATTCATTGATTCTGGCTTGTGAATGTTCGACTATATCATTAGCAATTTCATGACCTTTGGACCACTTATCACTCTTCAGTGTGAGTCGGGACACCATAGCAGCTAGTGAGTGAGCATGAGCAAGACTCAGGGCCGCTACTGAACCTCCTCCAGGGGTTGGCGAAGATGATGCTATTGAACTCAATACATCTACGTATCCATCATTCATACTATCACTCCTGAATAGCCCACTCAATGATGTTAGTTCTAGGGTCAAAAACATCTAGCACATCTAGCATTAATCCCTCAATTGCGTGTTGTACAAGTGTTTGATCATCTGCGTCCCTGTCACTGTAATAACGTCCGGCGTCTAACATAGCATTCAGTGGTACCAATCCTACTAACTCACCGGCTACTATAGTCAAGCCCATCTTAGCAGCTTCAATTCGTATTGATTCTGTAACATCGTGTAACCCAGTTATGGAGTAGTCGAGCAGATTCATCGATACTTGTGCAGTTTCATCATCATACATCCAACCAGCTGCTTGTAACTGTTTAAAAATGCCAGGATTTCTCAGAGCTTTTCCATCTTCACCAAGAATCGTATTACCATCTGAATCCTTAACAATAGACCCGCTAGTTCGAATCTTAGAGGCAATAGAATTTGCTAATGATTTATCTTCGGTATTTAGATTAACATTGTATGCAACCAATAGGCTCCTTGCCCCAGTAGCTGTTGCCCCCATAGTAGGCATGAACTGTGCGGGGCCATAATCCGGAGTCCATTCTTCTGAGACGATCTTGTTTGCTAGCCCCTCGTACTCACCCTTTCTGATATCTGGTAAACGCACTCTTTGTTCAGTAGTGGCTGAGTGAGCATAGAGATAAACTGGTAATGAGTATTCTTGAGATACAGCAATTGCATATCTGTGAGATAAATCAACACATTCTGCCATTGTAAGACCACTAATTGGAATAAATGGTACAACATCTACTGCTCCCATTCGTGCGTGCTCACCAGTATGATTCCTCATATCGATTACATCTAATGCAATACCAGTACATTCGATTACTGTATCCAATACTGCATCAGGCTCGCCAACCATAGTAACTACTGTACGATTGAAGTCGGCACCCATATCAATATCGAGTAGTGAAACACCATTATTGTCAATGATCGGTTGAATAATTAAATCAATAATCGATTTATCTTTACCTTCACTAAAGTTTGGAACGCACTCAACCAAAGGCTTAGCCATGGTGCGTGGTCATAGCGCTGACTGATGAGCATTGCTGATTAGCCATATAGCCCATCTGGAGAATCGATTCCAGACTCTCGCTTCTCACGAACCTTAGCCATCGCATTTGTAAAATCACTCTCCCTACAAGAGTCTCTAGATTCAGAGATTGCAGATATTGCTGCTTCAGTGACTACAGATTTAATTTCTGCTCCACTAAATCCTTCAGATGAAATTGCTAGTTTCCTAGTGTCAATTCTGCTTCTCTTAGGTAGATTTTTACAGTACACTTCGAAAATACTCTCTCGGGCTTCAACGTTAGGTAAGTCTATGTTGATTAATCTGTCAAATCTACCGGGCCTTAGTAGTGCTGGATCTAATAGCTCAGGACGATTTGTTGCAGCAATAATCTTGACATCATCTAACGCATCAAATCCATCTAATTCGGCTAATAGCTGCATCAAAGTCCTCTGGACTTCGCGATCACCCGATGTTGCTACATCAAGTCTTTTTGACCCAATTGAGTCAATTTCATCAATGAAAATTATCGCTGGAGCGCGTTCTCTGGCTAAGTCGAATAATTCTCTAACTATTCGACCACCTTCACCTATGTATTTCTGAGCCAATTCAGATCCTACCAAACCAAGGAATGTGACATCTGTAGAGTTGGCGATGGCCTTAGCCATGGCAGTTTTTCCGGTTCCTGGTGGACCTGTTATTAGCACACCCTTAGGGGGTGTGATGCCAAAGTCTCTGAAGGCATCTGGTCTGTTTAATGGCAACTCGATGGACTCTCGCAACTCGGAAATTTGATCATCTAAACCACCCAGATCATCAAAACTACAATTGGGCTTATCAATAATCTCGGAACTAGTTACGATTGTATCCCACGAGTCCCCAAGGACATCAATGATTGAGAGGGAATCTTGATTCAAAGAAACTCTAGCTCCGGGTCTAATCTTATCATCGTCGATTCTGCTATTAATAGTAACCAAAAACACTGTTCCATTGGAACTACGAACTACTGCCTTATCATCGACTCGGTCTTGTACATGTCCAACCACAAATGGTGGTTTACGAAGTGAGCGAACCTCTTCATCCAATGTATTGACACGTTTCTTTAATCTAGCGCATTCATTTTCAAGATACAGTTTCTCAGTCAATAACTGTTGGGCATTACTCGACAATTCCTTGAATTCTCTATGTAGTTGAGTCAAAGCTTCTGAGGAACTGGATTTATCTCTACGAGGTGCGCCCTCAGCCTCAGACATGTATGCTATTAGAGCCTCTTCATTATTGACGCTTCCTTCCCTAAGAGTAATTCGATAATGGCCCCTGAGACGACCATGGGAGTGTGCGAACTGTGTGGGGCCGAAGGGGTTTCTACCAACAAGGGCATAGTATCAAATGTCGCAATCGATGTATGCCTCAAATGTATCCATAGAAGACAAATCGAGACACATAAGTCACCCTTTGAAGATCGTATTAGAAATGTCAGAAAATCTTCTCATCGCCTAAAACAAGATAGAGAGCAACGAGAATTATCTATCGATTTCCATATCAAACTGAGGAATGCAAGAGAAAACAAGGGCTGGAGCCAGAAAGAATTAGCTAAAAGGATGAATATTAGAATTGGTGCTATTCGAAAGGCTGAGTCGGGAAATAGGCCCACTGATGATTTGATAAATAAATTGGAGAAGTTACTAGATATCAATCTAAGAGAAGCATCTGATACTGTAAGGGATTCAATGCTAACGCGTTCATCATCAAGGCGGATGACAATAGCAGATGCATTAGATGAATTTCTACAGCAGGGTGATTGAATGGATGAGGTTCCAATCCATATAATCCATCTCGACCAAGATGACCCTAAGAAATGCACTGCTAGGATGATGGCTGCTGCACGATTAGCAATAATGCACCCTGATACATCCGGATCCCCTTCTAGGGGGATATTGCTCGATCCGACATGTGGCTCAATACAAGGTCCCGAAGACTACAGTATCATCGATATGGGTGGTTCTCTAGTAGCATTAGATTGTTCTTGGAAGCAAATACAGAGTTCAATCGACTCAATTACTGAAAGTACTAGTCTGATACCGAGAACACTACCAGTTTTACTCGCTGCAAACCCAGTTTCTTGGGGAAAACCTGGCAGACTATCTACTGGTGAAGCCATAGGTGCATCACTAATTATTTTTGGTCGACATTCTCAAGGAGAGATGGTTTTGTCTCAGTTGCCATTCGGTGACGAATTTTTGTCATTGAACAAACAGCCTCTAGAAGCATATAGCTTAGCAAAAACAACTGAAGAATTAGTAGCCCTACAATGGGAGTTCTTTGATGAGCCGGACTCACCTGACCAGTGAACCTGGTGGCATGTCAGACTCCGGTGTTAATACCCTAACATTACCATCCTCATCATCCGCTGCAAGTAACATCCCTTCTGACATAACACCTCTCAGTTTCCTTGGCCTAAGATTAGCTACGAATACAACATCAAGTCCTTCAAGTTGGGATGTTGTATAGTGGCCCTTTAGGCCGGCACAAACAGTTCTAGTAGAGTCGGGGCCGTCTTGAATTTCTACGACGAATAATTTGTCAGCATTGGGGTGATCCTCAACTGAGAGTATTTTTCCCGTTCTCATTTCCACTTTGACAAAATCCTCGAAGTCGATATGACCATCTCCTAATTTATCCTCAAATGGTGGTGATTCATTGTCATTACTATCGGAAAATGATTTTTCATGAGTAAGAATTGATTCTAAATCAAGTCGAACAAATAGAGGGTTTGGCTTTTCATCATTCCAAGAAAATTTACTGGAATTAAATGCCTCAAGCCAGTCTACATTGTCTATATTTTCAGAACATCCGAGCATTTTCCACAGTTTGTCCGATTGAAATGGAATGAATGGACGTAAGGTGACTGCTAAACCTCTGCATAACAACCAACTGTATGCCAGTGAGGACATAGGACCAATAGCCTCAGGAGAATCAGGTGTTTTGATATGATTCCATGGTGCGGCTTCTTGTAGTATTGAATTACCTAGTTGGGCTATTGACATGATGCTTCGTAATGCTTCCTTGAATCTATGTCGTTCTAGGGACTCTGTAGCTGATTGTAAATGATGTTCGACCTGTGATATCTCTTCTGAATGCAGTGATTGATCATAGAACTGTTCTAGTGGATTTCTAGAATCTCCGGGTAGTCTATGTGCTAGTGTCAATACTCTATGTACGAAATTCGCATATGTTCCAATTAGTTCATTGTTTACACGGTCGACATACTCATCCCATCGAAAATCTGAATCATGGCCCTCGGGCATGTTAATCGTCAAGTAATAACGTAATGTATCTGGGTCGTACCTCTCTAAAAATGAAGGTAGCCAGACACCATGACGCCGGCTTTTGCTAAACTGTCCGCCTTGCAGCATTAGGTACTCGTTAGCAGGCACATTTGTTTCGAGTGCTAAATTTCCTGGCCCGGGATAGCTAGAGGGTGGGTTTCCCGTAGAAGCTGAGTTCATCCCCATTATGATTGATGGCCAAATGATAGTATGGAATGGAATGTTGTCTTTACCCATGAAATAGATGTGCCTAGGCACATTGCCATCTGAATCTACTCTCCACCAATCTTCCCATGCATCAATACCATTGGAATGTCCGGCACTAGATGCATATCTTTGTGCCCATATGCGCGCGCATGTGTAGTAACCTTGAACGGCTTCGAACCATACGTATACACGCTTACTCTCCCAATCGTCTCCATCTAATGGTAGAGAGATTCCCCATTCAATATCCCTTGTCACTGCTCTAGGACGCAATCCCATATCCAACCAGTTCTTGGTCATAGCACGAACATTTGGCTTCCATATCATAGACTGTGTTTCGTACCTCTCGGACAGTTGTTGTTGGAATAAGTCCAATCTGAAAAACATATGATCAGTATCACGAATCTCAACTGCAGCACCCGTGTCGAGTTTGGATACAGGATTCAGTAATTGATTAGCTTCGTAAGTGGATCCGCAATCATCGCACTGGTCCCCTCTGGCCTCATCTGCTCCACAAATAGGGCAGGTGCCCTCAACATATCTGTCCGGCAGGAATCTGACTTTACCTTCTGTGACAGAACAATACTGCTGCATTGTTTTTCGTTCTAGGAAACCCGCCTCATGTAGTTGAAGAAAGACCTCCCTGACTAATTCCTTATGCAATGGATCAGAGGTTCTATTGTAGAGAGCACCTCCATATTCAACGCCACGTGGATCTACATTATCCACCCAAGAGCAACCCAAATCCGCGAGTGATTTACTGATTATCTCATGGTATTTGTCTACTACTTGTTGTGGATTAACTCCATCTTCTTCAGCAGTCAATGTAATTGGGGTCCCGTGCTCATCGGATCCACTGCACATCAGGACCTTTCTGCCGCGTGATCTCTCATACTTGTACTGGATATCAGCTGGAAGACAGTTACCAGCTACGTGTCCAAGGTGAAGTGGGCCGTTTGCATAAGGCCATGCCATGAAGATGGCAACACGCTCAGAATTGGCTACCATCTGTCGGATTGCGGAAGCCACATGTTTATGTCATAATCGCCCACCGCAGGGTTGGGGATGTACTTATTCCATTGTTCCACGATTTGGAAATCTGAGAGGCACTGAATTTGAGTGACTATACATTGATTGTTACCTATGCGTTGATTGCGCTGGGAGCGTCTTTCCTTTGCAGCATCCTAGAAGCGGTGCTTTTGTCCACATCTCATGGGCATATCAAGTCCCTATCAGACACGCATCAGAAAGTCAGTGAAGTTTGGTCTAATTGGAAAGATGATCCTGAGCGACCACTTACAGCCATTTTGACACTCAATACTATAGCACATACTGTTGGAGCGTTGGGAGTAGGTTCAGAAGTAGAGAAAGCATTCGAAGGAGAGTATGTTGTTGCAGCTTCTGCAGCTATCCTGACTATTGCAATACTGTTACTAAGTGAAATATTACCAAAAACCATAGGTGCACTATACTGGAGAAGATTGACTGTTCCCTCATACTACTTTCTGCATTATCTAATGATTTTACTTTGGGTCATTGTCAAACCGATAGAGATCACGCGCTCACTACTACCAGCTGTAGAAACTGAGACGGTGACTCGAACAGAGCTCTCCGTACTTGCAGACATAGCCGAAGAATCCGATCAAATAGAAGAGGATGAAGAGACAGTAATCCAGAATGTTCTACGTTTGAAGGAAATCATGGTTAATGAAATCATGACACCTAGAGTAGTAATCACTAGCGTAAAGGAAGATGAGACTGTGAGGGGAGTACTAGCTAGAATACCAATCATGATCTATGGTAGGATGCCAGTAACAGGCGATAGTATTGATGAGATCAAGGGTATGGTACTTAGAAGTGATATCCTACGTAGGGCTGCAGTTGATGATTATGATAGCAGTATGACCACAGTTTCAAGAGACATTTATTCATGCAACGAGAATGATTCTGTTGACAAGGCCTTGGATGTACTATTAGAGAATAAAATTCAGATGTTAATAGTCAAAGATGATTTCGGCGGTACAGTTGGACTAATAACGATGGAAGATGTGATTGAAACACTACTTGGTGTAGAGATTGTTGACGAATCTGATCAAGAGGGAATAGATGATGGTGTTCATCACGAAGACATGAGAGAATTGGCCAAACAGAGGTATGAGGATTCTGAATCGGAGTAATCAGTCAGTATCGTTCTCTGTTAGCATTCCACGTTGTTCGGCATAATCACCAATGGACTGAAGTCTTTGGATAATACCTGAATCGCTTGATTCTTTAGAGGCGGTTACTAGCCAGACACCTCCGAAAAGAGTATCCCAAAATCCAAGGTCGTCGCTTCTAACCCTATACATCAATCGATCAATTAATGGGATAATCATCAGAGTGATTGAGACTCCAACGAATGCCTTTGTTCCAGTAGTCCATTCAGTTCCAGAGGATATAGCTAGCATCATTGCTACCAATCCAAGAAAAACCAATGGGATATTCGCACTCTTACCCATGTGATACAGGAACGAGGGACTATCTCCTCTGGTATTGATGAACTTAGTCCCAGAAACAATATTTCCTGATGATCTTGAAAATTTCGATGGCAGATAGAATACGTTACCAATTGCTAGAAGCATGGAGAAAATAAGGGGATATGTAACATCTGTATAGAATAGAATTAGCATACCAACGAAGACTGCCATGAGACCGAAGTTAACTATGAAATCGACTAGGTACCTAGCGGCAGATCTTGCTCTGCCAGCCTTTTCAAAACCATCTGGTATTACCTTTGGTGCTCTCTCCTTCTTGGCCTTCTTGGTCTTGGTTTTCCTACGGGACTTCTTGGCCTTCTTTGGCTCAGGAGTAGGTTCTGATTTAGCAACTGGCTCAGGCTCAGGTACTGGTGCAACAATTGCGGGAGCGGGTTCGGGTGCATCAGACTGAATCTTCTCTGCTTTCTCCAGTAGTCCCATGCCTCATCCTCCGTATAATTCGCCCATCTTGGTGAACAACTCAAACCCGGGCGACTCGACGAACTTGTTTATCTTATCCTCCGGCAACTCGCCCAATTCAGCATTTATCATGGTGAAGAACTGCAATCGAGTCTCCTCATCGGCATCAGTAGGATTTGCCCCTACTGTTTCGAATAATTTGAATGATTCTGACGAGAGGAAACGTTGTATGAAATCGTCTGGCATGTCACCAAGTAACTTATTGACGACATCAAAGAACTGAGTAAACTCATCATCAGCATCCACTGATTCATCATCGACTTCTACATCCACATCGTCTGACTCAGGAGCACTGATTAACTCTACTGTGGGTTTTACAGCTCGGATTTCCTGTTGCTGTTTCTTTCTGAGTACAATTATTTCACGGTCAAGTTCAGAACCGAATCGGTCGGAAAATCGATCTAGAAGAGTGCCCACCTCGCCTGTAGCTATCCTATCTATGTGACCATACATGCTGTCTTTGGAATCCGACGTTAATGTCGGGTCATTGGCCTTACGATTTTCCCATTGGGATTTGAAGTCGAATGAAGAATTTTCATTTGTGGCATCATCATGTGCTTCTGAATCATAGATATCTTCACCCTCATCCCCATCAGCATCCTCATCAAATTCGGGCAATGGAGGCGGAGGTGGCGGGGGTGGTAGAGAAATACCTGGAGGTAATGGAGGTAAAGGCAAGTCATCCGATTCATCAGCATCACTCATAGGCTACGAGCCTGTTAGCACGCCGATATTATTCAAAGTTCTCTGATATAGTGTCACGTATAACCCAGTTATGCACTCAATATTCTACCCCAACCCTTCAGAGTGAGGAATGTGGCCAAACTTTCATTCACAGTATGCACATCGCCACTAGAGCCCTCGATTTCCGTATCTAGAATCCTAGCACGTACATCATCCTGCAATAATTCGATTTTGAATTTTCGACTAGATCCTAAGACAACAGCCTCATTCAATGCATCGAATGACTCGGCACTGTCAGGATCCAGTCGTTGTAGGGGTAACTCTGTTACTCGCAGACCACACTTACCATGTAAGCTACCAATCCATCTAATTACCCTCTTTACATCAACAGTGACATTTTCGTCTGTTTCACCAGCCCCACCCAATACTACAGCTGAATCTCCCTTCACCAGTTCCCAAAATGCATTAGTTCCAGATTCGCCAAATACAGTTAGAGACGTATCCGATTTTATCCTATCAACCTTAGAATCATTCAATGATTGTTCGGCGAGAGAAATCATGTTCTTCTTACTAAACGAACGAATATCACAATCAGGGCTACGTATTCTATGTTTCATTATATCATGAAGTTCATTTAGAACAACATCTCCTCTATCTTGTTTGAGAGCAATGGCCCTCAATTTCTGAATTACACTATCTGTCCCGGAAATTACTCTATCTCTCCATCCGCCAGTATCGTTATTTCTTAATGCCTGCACATTTACTCCCTCTCCACGAATATGATTCACTAATTGTCTACGAGCGTTAGAATCTAAATGTAGGAATTTAGGATCTCGAAGATGAATGTGAAATCCCCTATGTCCTGAAAATGAAACTTGTAGATAATTCTCATCAAAGCCAAATTCAGGAGATAAGAAGTCTGACCAAAGAGTCCATGCTTGCTCTTGAATGAGCTCCAGCATACTAGGAAAATCTCTATCTGAAACACCAGGCAGATGATCCCCATCAAGATCAAAAATCAAGTCGGCGCCTTTCCATTCTTTATCCACCATCTTTCTCTGCGATGGATCAGCGTAGTATGCAGTACTGTGGAAACAGGAATGTGGGGATTTGGTTTGTAAGTAATTGTGCAAATCGGCTCTGTTACTAAATCCTCTATGTCTATCTGGAGGTTTACCTCCCCAAGGAATAAACATCCACTCTCGAGATCTGAATCTAGGAGGTGTCCAAAGTGACTCCTGAGGAAGTGAATTGTAGTACTCAGAGAACCTGACCGCGAAACGGCTCCACCCCTCTGCCATGTAGTGATTGAGAAGTTAAGGCAAATGAACTTGGCTAATCTAGACCTAGGCCAACAATCTCGCGACCATCAGTAGATGGTTCGGCTCCTGTGAGTTCGATATATGCTTCCCAACAGACATATTTGTCATCTAGAACAATGGCTTCAGCGAATGTCATAGCTTTTCCAGTATGGAAACATACGGGGCCTAATTGACCTGTTGCCGTTGAGAGTTTGGATGGGTCTGGCACACATTGCCCACTGAATCCTGGCTATTGACTCTTACTTACACGAAGAATCTCTCCAGTAGGCGTTTTGTAGTAGCAATATTGCGATTGTTACATGCTGATTCGTATTGGACACTCGCCCGACCCCGATGATGCCTTCATGTTTTACGCAATGACAAATGGACTCATCGAGACTGGAGATAGAAGATATGAACATAGATTGTTGGACATTGAATCTCTTAATCAGAAATCCATGGAGGCAGAATTCGAGGTTTCCGCGGTTAGCATACATTCATTCCCCAAGATTTCGCATCATTATTCATTGACTAACTGCGGTGCTTCTATGGGTGAAGGGTACGGTCCAATATTGGTATCGAACAAGGAATCCACTATTGAAGAAGCGGCGGAATCGATTATAGCAATCCCTGGTATGGGAACTAGTGCATATCTGGCACTTAGAATAGCACTAGGCGATGTTGAGACAGTAGTAGTCCCATTCGACGAAATCATTTCTTCCGTTCAAAATGGCGTGTATGACTTTGGAGTCATAATCCACGAAGGGCAACTAACATGGGCAGAACATGGAATGTACAATATTCTAGATTTAGGAGATTGGTGGCGAGATCGTACTGATGGACTGCCATTACCCCTTGGTGGAAACATAGTTCGGAGGGATTTAGGAGATGAAATGTGTATCAGAATAGCAGATGATATTCGTCGTAGTATCGAATATGCATTGGATAATCCAGATTCAGCACTACAGTTTGCTAAGCAATGGGGCCGGGGAATTGATGATGACACCAATCGCAAATTCGTAGGAATGTACGTCAACACAAGGACAATTGATTATGGCCCTGATGGTAGGGCAGCTGTACGAAGATTCCTCAATGAGGGTCAGGAAATAGGATTAGTGGACGAATCGTTTGATGTGAATACTATGAGATTCATAGGTGAATAAATGACTGATAAGCCGGAAGTTAGCGAATTTGGTTCGGTTGATCCAGCACCTGCTTCCAGTAATGGTATGATATCTGAATGGAGAAGTGTCATTTGCAATGAAGATGAACGTATGTTCTTGAGAATGCGCGCGTTATTTGCATTGAGGAATTTAGGAGGGGCTGATGCTATCGATTCACTGGCAGCAGCATTCTCTTCCAAATCTGCTCTCCTCAAGCACGAGATTGCATATGTTATGGGTCAAATGCAAGATTCCTATGCAGTACCATGTCTAATTGAACGACTATGTGATCATGATGAAGATCTAATGGTTAGGCACGAAGCAGCTGAAGCTTTAGGCGCTATAGGAGATAGGGCTGCAATAGATACTCTGAAACAGTATCAAAATGATCCTGAGCCTGTGATTTCAGAATCCTGTGAAGTAGCAATCGATTTGTTAGAATGGGTTGAAAGTAAGAGGTTTAATCACAACGACTAGTGGATAATTGCCCATTCTGCTCCTTCATCAACTCCACAGACTTGTTTGAGGAATAAGTCCAGTCCTATTTCAGCATCAGAATCTAGACGATTGCAGACTTCTGTTGAGAAATAGTTATCCAATCTAGTAATAGATATGCCCGTACCTATGGAGGCGGCCTGAATCACACTACTTCTCCAAGTATTATCATTGTCGAACTTATCCAATTGTAGAGTCAAATCTTCATGAGCTCTTTTCAAATGAGAGAGTTTTGTGTCCTTACGAGCAGCGAAAACTCCGAAGACCATGGGATAACCTGTGATGCGTGTCCATTCCGTGGCCAAGTCCATAACTACCTGCTGGGGATTATCCTTAGATTCCATAAGGGCTCTATCTCCGATGATTAAAGCGCCATCGCACTCGGATAACATATGACCCAAATCGGGAGCCATTTCGACCCTTCTTGGGTCAAGCCCTTTCTCATCAAGAATCCAATCGAGCAATTGTCTAGACGATGATGAGTCTGTAGGTACAGCAATATCGCGCATTGACTCTAATGGTCGGTTACCAAAAATCAATACTGAACCCGTACTGCCCCTACCTACTATACCAAGGTCCGGTAATAGTAACAATTCGTCTTTGAATTCGGCATAGTCAGCAGTAGGTATCGGGGCAGTTACACAATCTCTTCTGATTACATGTCCACAAAGCCATGAAGGAGGTGCAGAAAATATCTTCCACTTTTCAGAAATTCCATTGAAAACGGGATCACAATTGCAGAACGGTACGCGACCAAGTACTTCCGTCCAAGACAATATATCACCCACTAACTATTGGAAGACTTAGTGAATTATGTTCAAACTCAACGTCTGAAAATTGATCATATGTTGAGTTTCTCCTAATCGGCCTAGAACCGGATGAAGTGATTAGTTTGATTAGAGTGCTTTCGGGGGTGTCCAATCTTGTTTTACTTCCAGCATCATGCATAATCTCTTCATGGCCCACTGTTCCGTCAATATCATCAGCACCGGCATTCAGGCAGAATGAGGAGAGGTGGTCCCCCAGATTCATTCTATAGGCCTTTATGTGAGAGATATTATCAAGCATCAATCTAGATACGGCAATTATTCTAACTACCTCGCTGGAAGTGGCTAATTGGGCTTCAGGCAAGCGTGAATAATCAGGTAGAAATGGGTACGGTACGAAGCATTGGAATCCTCCTGATGAATCCTGCTGTGTTCTCAGTTTAATTAGATGGGAAATTCTATCTTCTATTGTTTCAACAGTACCGAATAACATTGTGCAATTAGTAGGAATACCAATGCTATGGGCTATAGAATGAACTTCCAGATATTCCTCTGATGATTCTTTACCTCGGCAAATTTTGTCTCTAACAGAATCAACTAGTATCTCTGCACCCCCTCCAGGAATTGAATCTAAACCTGCTTCTTGGAGAATTTTTAGCGTCTGTTTGATTGTCAGTCCTGATCGTTTGGAAATGTGAATTATTTCTATAGCTGTAAGAGCCTTGATATGAATCCAAGGGAAATGCTTCTTTATTGTAGAGAAAATTTCACTATATTCATCTACTTTCCAATCAGGGTGCAAGCCGCCTACAGAATGAACTTCATCAATACCTGAAGCGAACGGAGATATTCGTTCTACGAATTTTTCGGGAGTTAATTCGTATGCATTGGTGTCCTTAGGGCCTTTACGGAAAGCACAGAATCTACATGCTAGAACACAGATGTTAGTCGTGTTAACATGGAGATTTCTATTATAGAAAACTCTGTCATCAAATCTAGATCTCTTTACCATATCTGCTAGCGCAGTGACTCCAATAAGAGATGATTCATTCATCAACTTCATCCCATCCTTCTCAGAAAGTCTTCCTGTTTCAATTAGCTTGTCTAAACACGCAGACAGCATGAGATTATTGGATATTGATATAGGGACTTTGAGAGTTGAAAGGCGCTGTCTCCAATCAGTAATCTCACTCATCGGTAAACACCCAGTCAATGCCACGTGTCATGCGATTTGAACCCGACTATCGGGGTGCTTCTGAGTATCTACACACCCCAAACGATGAATAGCCAAACTCCTAGATTGCATCACAACATGCGCACTGGGGGGATGGGGCTCGATGTTGATGCACTAGAAGAGATGGCTCGCAGATGCCGAATTAGTATCGTTAAGATGACGCACGCAGCTAATTCTGGGCATCCTGGAGGTTCTTTGTCTTCCATTGATCTACTGACGGGACTCTATGGTACCCAGATGAGAGTCGATCCTGACAACCCCGATTGGCCCGACAGAGATAGGTTCATCATGAGTAAAGGGCATGCTAGTCCAGCAGTATATTCAATTCTCAATGAGGTTGGATACCTAAGCGAAGACGATTTGTATTCATTCAGGGAATTTGGATCTGTGTGTCAAGGCCATGTTGACATGAAATGGACTGATGGAGTTGATTTCTCTGCTGGAAGTCTAGGTATGGGGTTGTCATTCGGAATCGGTTGTGCCTTAGCGGCCAGAATGGATGATAGTGATAGGAACATTTGGGTAATGTTGGGTGACGGTGAGATACAGGAAGGAGAAGTTTGGGAGGCTTTTATGGCAGCAGACTTCCATTCGATTGGAAATCTGAAAGTTATTATTGATCGAAATAGAATACAGAATGATGATTTTGTACATCTTCAGATGGAAGTTGGTGATGTTGTGGCTAAACTGGCTTCATTTGGTTGGACAGTAAAAGAGATTGATGGACATTATATGCCAGATGTTGTCGATGCCCTGAACTGGGCGAACTCACATAATTCTGGGCCTGTCGCTATAGTTGCAAACACAGTCAAGGGCAAGGGGGTTTCATTCATGGAGAACAATCCTTCCTTCCACGGAAAGGCTCCCAATGATGAGGAGTTGCGACAAGCACTGGAGGAATTGTCATGAGTGCTCCTTCTTCTGGGGGAGCTTCGCGTGATGGGTATGGTAAGGGTTTACTCAGGTTGGCTTCGGACCCTAGAGTGGTGATACTGGAAGCAGATCTTGGAAAATCCACTAAGTCATGCCACTTCAGAGCAGAGTATCCATCAAGATCATTCTCGATGGGTATAGCTGAGCAGAATATGATGCTGGTAGCGGCTGGCCTTGCGTCGTCTGGAAAAATTCCTTTTGCGAGTACATTTGCAATTTTTACCGAGAGAGCATTCGAACAAGTAAGGAATGGAATTGCTAGACCTGAATTAACAGTCCATATTTGTGGTAGCCACGGTGGGATACACACTGGTACTGACGGTAGTAGCGCTCAATCCATTGAGGATTTAGCAATATACAGGACTATTCCAGGTATGGCGGTAATTCATCCATCAGATGATTTGTCTGCAGAAGAATTGACTGTACAATTGTTAGATTATTCCAGCGCCTCATACATGAGGACTGCAAGGAATAAGACTCCCCGAATGTACAATGAAGAAACTGTTAGAGAGCTTCGTATTGGCAAGGGGTCCCAAATTAGAGATGGTTCTGATGTTTGCATTATTGCTTGTGGTGTGATGGTCAATGAAGCTATGATTGCTGCCGAAACTCTCACTTCAGAAGGAATCAGTGCGTCCGTAATCGATATGCACACTCTCAAGCCATTGGATACCAACCTGATTGAACAATGCATAACACGATGTGGATGTCTTGTGACTGCCGAGGACCATTCAGTCATAGGCGGACTTGGAGGTGCAGTCGCAGAATATCTCGCTACTACTAAACCAGCACCACTGGAGATGGTGGGAGTTTCGGATAAATTTGGACAAAGTGGTTCATCCTCAGACTTGATGCATGCCATGGGTCTAACTGCCGATGATATAGTTGCAGCCGCACAAAGATCAATATCAAGGAAATAGCGTTACAGTCAAATTCACAGCGTTTGATTCATGAAGGATTGTCATTGAGACGCTATCGTGACTGATGCCGAACGCGTCAAAGGCCTGTTGGATGGCACTGTTGATCCATCTGAGCTAGAAGGGGATCCTGAACTGTACTCCCTAGCAGAGCGTGTATATGGCAGAGAGGCTCTCGATGAGATGGGCATAGCTGCTCCGGTCGTGCCTACAGTAAATTTTGAAGACCCTGGAAACACTAATGGCAATAATCTAGAAGTTGAGTTACCTGACGAGCAAGATGAGCAAGAGAGTACAGAATTAACTGCAAAGAAAGGTAAATCCAAGATTTCACTAATGGCTGGTCTTCTAGGACTAATGCTAGTGGGACTCAATGTTGTCATAGGAATTGGTGCATTAGTAGATTTATGCGAAGATCCTCCTACTGACTTGCCAATAGAGTTCAACTCAGTTGCAAGCATGCAAAGCGAAACATTGCATGTCACATGGACAATATCGAATATGGATCCAAATAACATCTATTCTGTCGAGTGGACAATCTCAGAGGATGGATCACAAATCGTTGTTGATTCGGATAATTTCGGTTGGACTGCTCAAGAAACATACATCCATTCTGTGAATGCACCTATTGAACAGTCGCCATGGTGTTACATCTCTACACTGTTTGAGAACGGGACCCAGATTGATACATCCAACGGTTGTGAAGATATTGTTGTAATGAAAACTATGGCACATTCAGATACTTCTGATGGGGAATGTGGAGACAATACAAGACTATTATGGACTGAAATGAGTGAATTTGAAAATCCCCATTCATGGACCTCAGCGGGTTCAGGAGAATTGCTTGATGGGGCATTATTGATGTTCTTCGGGATGATTACCATCTCGGGCCTGAAGCGCAGAGTTGTCTAATCTAGTACATTCTAGCGATATGCTGCCTGCGAGTTGTTAGATTACCAGTTACTGCGCATGGAACTGGATCATTGAACGGTGTATCCGACTCTCCTAACAACGTCAAGCCAGTTGATTTTTCCAGTATTTCTGCATCAGAGTCTGATCCATCGAATGCCAATTCGTAAACATGACGATCATCTATAGGCTGACTCAATACCAATGTACCGTCATCAGCCTTGACAAAACCTGGGAATGATTGGACCAAACCATCAGCAACGTTTAGAGCATTTGTTCGCAATACAGAAGCAACTGATTCTAGGAGATTCTGTGCTGAATTATGGAAACTATCTATGGGATAATGTTCTTTTCCTCCAGTGCGAATTGAAACCACACATGAACCCGATTGCAAATCTCTAGGTCCGATTTCAACCCTTAATGGGACGCCTTTGATTTCCCAATCATAATGCTTAGCGCCGGGCCTTATGTCGCGATCATCTACATGCACTCTAAATCCAGCAGACATTAACGCATCATTCAGTTCGTAAGCAGCGGTGATGACATTAGGATCTACATGTTGGGCTATCGGCATTATAACAATCTGTATTGGGGCAACTGCTGGTGGCATTACAAGTCCATTATTGTCCCCATGCATCCCAACAACTGCTCCCAAAAGCCTCTCTGACATACCAAAGGTAGTCTGATGGCATGACTTAGTAGAGCCATCAGAATCCTCATATGTCAAGTCGAAAGCACCCGCCCACTGATCCTTGTAGTGGTGATATGTTGCAACTTGCAATGTTCGCCCATTAGGCATAATCACATCAGCTGCCTTGGTGTACCAAGCACCCGGGAATGTATCCCAAACAGGCCTCTTAGATACTAAACTGGGGAGGCACAAGTCATGCATAATTGCTTGAACCATTTCTGCGTCTTCTTGGATTTGCGCGTCCGCACCTTCCTTGTCAGCGTGTACAGTATGAGCCTCGAAGAAATGAATCTCTCGAACTCTAATAAAAGAGCGGGTCTGCTTTGTCTCATAACGAAAGGTATTGACGATTTGGAATGTCTTCAATGGTAGATCCGCATGGCTCCTGATCCAAAGTGCGAACATTGTGTACATTGGTGTTTCAGATGTGGGTCTGAGAAACATAGGGATGTCCAGTTTGTTTTCACCACCCTTAGTTACCCAATAGACTTCTTTTTTGAAACCAGATTCTTCTTCTATCCTAAGTTCTGATGGGTCAACACCAGAGGCCCTAGCAGCCTTCAGTCTAGACACCAATCGATTTTCCTTTTCTAGAAGGTCTTCAGGAACTAAGAGTGGGAATCGGTGTTCTTGATGTCCTGTTCGGGACATTTCCCTTCTAGCGAGGCCGTCGATTAGATTCATTGATTTGAGGCCATATGGCTTCCAAACATCCATACCCTTGATTGGGTAACGCTTGTCAACCAAGTCAGCAATCTCAACTATTGCTGGATACCATGCATTAAAATCTGACTTGTTGGGTATTCCCCGCTTAGCCTTCTTCGGACTACTCACAACTCATGCCGAAGGTGGAATGTGCTTCAATGTAATGTCGATGTCTAGTCATGAATGTGCAATAGCGACTCAATCGTTCTACACAACTCTGAGTCATCGCGCATCTCAAGAACGTCTCCATCAGGAAGAATTACTCTCCCTCTGGGAGTATTGGGATCATGGACCTCATCCTTCAAATTAGCCACTACAGCATCAGTACCTAGACGTTCAATTTGAGCCATTGCTCGCTTGATAAGTTCGTCAACAGTAACATCTACTTCCAGTTTGAAACCTATACGAACAGAATCTTTGGTTAGATGTGATATTTCCTCAATGTGTTTTGGCCCTGGTGATAACCTCAGTTCCCAACCAGCTTCTCCACTGGGTTTCTTGCCTAAAATCGGATCAGTGTAGTAATCGAGTACGGCGGCGGCATGAATCCATGCTTCGGGAGTTGGTTCATTTGATGCCACATCTAAACAGGCAGACAACATGCCAGCCGGTGTTCCGTCTCTAATTACAGATGGTAACATGAAATTAGGGTCGGATGATGTGACTCCTGCAATGCATACAACATTATGGCCCATTCGATATAGGTGTTCGGCTAGTTTCCATCCAGTAGCTCCAGAAGATGCATTCTGTATTGCTCGAACGGAATCAATTGGTGCTCTATTTGCTCCCAAAGTGATTGCAACCTTCTTGCGATTTGGAAGATTGTTGTTGATATGATGGCATAACTCGGCTACTATCTGTATGTGATTCGGTTGCTTCCTCCTTCGCTCTGAAAGTACATCATAAACGACATATGAGCCTTCGGCATACAACTTATCCAGAAGTTCACTAGTTACAGGATCATCGAATAAATCAGAGTGCATTGAGGGAACGAAGATTATCGGTGTTTTATTTCCTCTAGCGGCAGAGAGTGCCATCAAAGCAGGAGAGTCCATTATTCCATGAATATGCTTGGAGATGGTGTTTCGGGTGGCTGGAGCAACTAATACTCCGTCGAATTGGGAAAGTTGGGCCATTTCAGAGTCCCATTCAGTGATAATCTGAGTAGAGGATGCCCATGATAATGACAAGGGTGTGATGACTTTGTGAGCGTCATTGGTCATGATGATACTCAAATCAGCACCATGGCGTCTGATTTCCCTAGATAATTTCACAGATTCAACAGCTGCAATCCCTCCTGAAACCACCAATAATACATGGCGACCCGCGAGAGAATCTCCCTGAGGGTCTACATCGAGGTCGGATGACATGTTAATCGGACTACAGTGCTATTCAAGAGTTCGTCGCAAGATGAATATTCTTCTGCTAGCCATCAATCGGGGGCCATGAGTGGGGATCCACTGAGCAGATTGCATCGGCATATCATTATGTTCTCTATCATTGATAATGTACTGCTACTGATGTTGATGATGACTGGATTTGGAGGTTCCAGTGGTACAGTATTGTTATTCGCAATACTTGCAGCATTGCTGATTGTACCACTGAGTGCGGTGTCTATTGTCATGCTTCAACGGAAATCGCCGGGGGGTCTGAATGTTGGAATTGTCAATCTCTCTCTTACTGGTTCGCTATTCATTCTAATAGGCGTTCTCGGTTTGTATTCCTATATTTACGGGCCCTATCGGAATTTCCTACTACCCGTAGCTCTAACCCTATTAGGAGTTTCAACTCTGAGACGAGTCAGAACAATGCGGAATGAAGCATATTCTTCATGGTATCATTCCCATACCCTTTCGACTAGTAATCCAAGAGGTGATTCTGAGGTACTATCCAATTGCCCTAGCTGTGAAAGTATATTAGCAGTAATTCCGTCTAAATTAACCACAGAGGATGTTTGTCCTAACTGTAAGTGTAAACTCGTTTCCAATTTAGATTAGGCCCTCTCTAGAGCCATTGCCATCCCCATTCCCCCACCAATACACATTGTCGCTATTGCTTTGGAATCTCCTGTTCTATTGAGTATAGAGGCGGCCTTACCAGTAATCCTAACTCCAGATGCACCCAAAGGATGTCCAATTGAAATTGCACCTCCATCTATATTGGTACGACTTTGGTCTATTCCTAGTTCCGAGATTACAGCTAGGCTCTGAGAAGAAAACGCCTCGTTCAGTTCTATCACATCGACTGAATCCAAATCCCATCCAGTTTTGTGTAGCAACTTTTTGGTGGCAGAAACTGGGCCGATACCCATGAATTCTGGGCTACAGCCTGATACAGTACCAGAAACGATTCGAGCTAATGGATCAAGCCCATTAGATGATGCGAATTCCTCACTACAAACGATCAGTGCTGCTGCGCCGTCCGTGAGTGGTGAAGATGTTGCTGCTGTGACGGTTCCAGAATCTGAAAACACCGGTCTGAGTTCTGACATGGCTTCCAATGTCGTCCCGGGGCGAATGCAACCATCGGTATTAACTGGATTGGAGTTTGAATTTATTTCAATTATTTCATCTTCAAAATTTCCTTGATTTGCTGCACTTGATGAATTGATATGCGAACGCAGAGCAAACTCTTCTTGCTCTTGCCTTCCAATTGCCCACTTCTCAGCAACATTTTCTGCAGTCTCTCCCATTTCGATATATGCCTGAGGCCATTCAACGCTAAGCTTAGGATTGGGGCTCCAATTGAATCCCCTACGTTTTACACGTGACATTGATTCTACTCCGGCGCACATGAAACAGTCGCCCCATCCCGAATCTATGCTAGAAGCCGCAGAGAATACTGCATGCATTGAAGAGCCACACAGTCGATTTATTGTCACGCCTGGTACTGTATCAGGAAAACCCGATAGAGCAGTAACTAATCGACCTAGATTGTATCCCTGTTCCGCCTCTGGATAAGCGCATCCTAGAATTAAATCGTCAAAATCTGCGACATTGATATCATTTCTTCCGATTAGGCCAGAAATCACCTGACTAGCTAATTCATCAGGCCTAACAGTACGTAATTCACCCTTGTGTGCATGATGGAAAGGCGATCTGGCCCAATCGACAATTACCGCACTCACACCATTTCCAGCAAGTATCCTCACATAACCATTGACTATGCCGCAGTGTAACCAAGGCATAGACCGAGAGGTTCATGAAAGGCTTACCACTCGACGGTTCGATACAATGATTAGGGAATGCACAAACCATGGATACTATGCAGATGATGACCTGTGTCCAGCATGTAACTCAGAGGGTCGATTCATCATGCGAACCGGAGAGAGAGATGGTCTAGCTAGGCGACTAGCACTGGTACTGAGACATGCACCTGAGAAGTTTGATTTAGAAATGGATATCAATGGTTGGATCGATTTGAAGGACATCATTAAACAGTTCAAAGGCTCTAACAAAAAGAGGTACCACTGGCTTCGCCCGCATCACTTCCGTGCAATTTCGGAGACTGATCCTAAGGGCCGTTACGAAGTCCGTGGAAATATGATTAGAGCAACATACGGACATACTGTAGAAATTGAGTTGGATTTGCCTACGGACAATATCCCAGAGTCCCTATTCTATCCTTGCGCACCAGATGAATCGGAGAACCTTCTCGAACTAGGCCTAAGACCTAGTGGCAGATCACATGTCCATCTCTCTGCGAATATCAGATCTGCAGCAGAAGCCGGCCACGTGCATCACAGTCTTCCTACTCTGCTAGAGGTTGATACTGCCCGCATGGTTGCTTCAGGCGATACAATATGGCACGCAGGAGTTACAGTATACCTAGCTGATGAAGTGCCTGCAGAATATCTGACAGTTATTCCCAACTCCCACCCTGAGTATGAGTTGGCCAGAGTCCACTGGAATGAAGAAGAGTAATTACCGATATTTACCACATGCTGGGCAGAAGTCTAAATCACCACTTACCCGTTCTTGACAGCTAGAGCAAATTGTTGCATCGGCCGCTTCAGTCTTCTCCAAGTCGGCGTTCTCCACAACTCGTACCGGAGCGGGCATTTCAGAGAACGGAGAAGGTACAATTTCTGAATGCTCATCTAGAATCTGGCGATATTCGATAGTCAATTGTATTGCAGACTCGATTTGAATATTCACTCTATCTCGTTCCAAGGGGTCCTCGATATTCTCGGACATTGCCAATCTAGCTTGTAGCCACCTCTGGTACTGTTCAATCTCTGAGATGCCACTCATGGCCCCCTCATGCATCCATCAGTCATGAATCTACGGTATATGCTAAGTCGTATACCCCTTGGCCAATTCATGGCTCGGGTAATCATCAAACTTGGCGGTGGCCTGATTACTGATAAGACTGAATACAAAGTCGTATTCAGAGAACGCATTGATGCTGTGTCAGAGGTTATTTCCAAAATCATAGATTTAGGATACTCTGTGATTGTTATTCATGGAGCTGGGTCATTCGGCCATATAGAAGCCAGGAAGTGGGAAATTAGTAGTGGCTTGAAACTAGATATTTCTAATGAGCAATATTCTGCAATAGATACCATTCGTAGAGATATGGATGAATTGAACTCGGTGGTTATCGATTCTCTCAGGCAGGCGGGTGTTCAATGCGAAACCTTGGCACCTAGGAATTGGGTTAATGGAGTTGGTAATACATTCCACGGAGATGTTGGTGTTTTCGAACGAGGGTCGGAGTCTGCAGTCCCAGTGAGTTTTGGAGATGTTGTCGATGTGGAGGGAGAGAGTCAATTTGGCATACTATCAGGCGATCATCTAATGGTTAGATTGGCCAATGAATTGCCGGATGTTGTACTGTGTGCATTCCTGCTGGGCGATGCTGATGGACTACTGACTGGGCCCCCAGATAGTGAGGATTCAGTATTGATTGAGAGGTGGTCAATATCACAGGAATTCATTGGGAAACACGATACGGCTATCGATGTGACTGGTGGAATCTTATTGAAAGTTCAATGTGCCTCTGAAATCGCTGCTGATACTGAGCATGTATGGTTCATTGATGGAAAATCTCCTGAGAGGATTCTAGAAATTTTATCAAATGGGGATACTGTTGGTACCAGAATAGTACAGGGATGATTCTGTCAAAACCCCGTATTGGGTTATATGCAACCGTATTGTCCCACCATCATGACAGAGGAATCAGACCTCAATGCATTGCGGGGTCACGATGGTTCCCAAGCAGATATGATGCAAGAGCGTTGCATTCTTGTTGATTCTTCGGATAATAGAACTGGATCAGAAACTAAACTCAAGTGCCACTATGGAGAAGGGCTCCTTCATCGCGCATTCAGCGTGTTATTATTCGATGGTCCTATGCTATTAGTACAGAAGAGATCTGATGACAAGATTACTTTTCCTTCAGTCTGGGCAAATACCTGCTGTAGTCACCCTCTCGATATTCCCGGTGAGAATGAGGATTCTGTTGTTGGTGTGATTAATGCTGCTAAGAGAAAACTGCATCAAGAATTGGGCATACCTATGCAACAAATAGATCAAATCGACTTTGAGCATATTGGGAGGTTCCAGTATGAATGCAGGTGGGATGAAAATTGGGTAGAGAATGAAGTTGACCATGTTATTGTGGCCACTATTATGCCGATGAGTAGAGATGAGCTTCAAATTGATCCCAACCCTAATGAAATTTCAGAGGTGAGGTGGGTGTATTTTGGAGAAATATTCGACATGGTAAGTGGAAAAAAACCGTTAAATTCCGACATAGACATTCATGGCTACGATGGGCCATTCGATTGGAAAGATGAGCTTGTTGCTCCATGGTTCAAGTTACTGTGGTGGGAGTTTATTGCTGACTCTATGCCGGAATTTCCGCTTCCTAGAGAAGGTGTAGTATCCTTTGGTGAAGTAGATATGGATGGCAATTACCTGACGCCTGGTCAGAACTTGTTGTACGCGATATCAATCCACAAATATCACGTTGAACGAGTGATTATGCAAAGTCTTTCCAAGATGAAACAAGAACGTCTACATGGAGCAATGACTCACTTATTCTCTGGTGGTGGAAAGAGGTTGAGGGCAACGCTCCCTACGTTAGTCGGCGAGGCACTTGGTAAATCTGGCTTGGATCACTATACTTTGGGAGCAGCAATAGAAATCATCCACAACTTCACCTTAGTGCATGATGATTTAATGGATCAAGATCCAATTCGAAGAGGATTGGATGCTGTGCATATAGAGTATGATGATTCTACTGCAATAAACGCAGGGGATGCAATGCTTGCTGTAGCATTTGAGATTCTTGCAGATATTGATTCAGATAAGTTGGGATTCTTAGTTAGGGAAATTGGACAGATGGTCAGGAATGTTGCCCATGGGCAACAAGAAGATATCTCATTCGAGACCCGTGACGAAGTCAGCGAAGCCGAGTACATGGCTATGATTACTGGAAAGACAAGTGTGATGTTTGAGACTTGTGCTGGAACAGGTGCTATTCTTGCTGATGGTTCACCTGAGGAGGTAGATAATATGAAAAAATGGGGACTTAATCTGGGTTTATGTTTCCAGTTAATGGACGATTTGATTGACATAACTGGAGACACTAAGACATTGGGAAAGCCTGCAGGATCTGATATTGTCCAAGGCAAGAAGACCCTTATTGCAATTCATGCATTGCAATGCAAAGAAGAATTACCCGCATTCACAAGGGTGTATGGCAAAGGAGACTGTTCTGAAGAAGATCTAGTGAGGGCCGTCCAAGAATTACACGATAGTAGTTCCATTCAGTATGCAAAAGATAGGGCTATGCATCATCATGCACTAGCACACGAGTATCTTGACAAGATACCCGACCGTCCTGCTGTCTCCGTTCTGAGAGAATTGACTGACTTCCAGTTGATTAGAATCAACTAGTTTCAGTCCATGTAGTGGGCTTCTCCCGGAATCTCGGGCTTGAGGCCTTTTCTCTCACGTATCTCACCTGTAACATCTCCAAACAAATTAGGTGGAAGGTGAACATAGCCTGCATTCTCAGTGTTCCAAATAGCACGGCCCTGACTTGCAGCCCTGATATCATTTGAGAAACCAAAGGTCTCTGCTACTGGCATAGTACCAATGACACTAGCGGTGCCACCATCTACTGGCATGTCCTCGATGATTCCGCGTCGAGTAGTGACTTCTCTAGTTACTCCACCGATCACGTCATTTGGAGCATCAATCCGAATCTTCTGTATTGGTTCAAATATGACTGATTTAGAACGGATTAATGCGCCCTTAATTGCATTCCTGACTGCTGGAATCGTCTGAGCAGGTCCACGGTGAATGGCGTCTTCATGGAGCTTAGCATCTACAAGCCTGACTAAAACTCCCATTAATGGCTCATCAGCTACGGGTCCCTTCTTACAAACATCGTTGAATCCCTCGATTATGAGCTCTCTAGTCTCATGCAAGTTCTGAATACCTTTGGTGTCGTTGACAAGGAGATTGGTTCCATTGATTGCGTAAATCTTTCTCATCATATCCTTGTTCATTCCAAACTCAGCGAACCTATCGCCAACCGCCTTGGCATCCTTGGTGCGAACCGCACCATCACTGAAGGTACCCTCACGAAGAGCATTTACAACATCATCATGCAGAGGTTCAGTCTCGATGTAAAACCGGTTATGCCTGTTTGGAGACTTGCCTTCAAAAGAACGTCCCTTGTTATCTGAAGAGATTGATTCCCGATAAACCACGATTGGTTCGCTCACTGAGACCTTGATACCTTGCTCTTCCTCAATGCGGTACACTGTGATTTCAAGATGTAATTCACCCATTCCAGCTAGAAGGGCCTCGCCAGTCTCTTGGTTAGTGGATACTTGCAAGGATGCATCGGCCTTGGCTAGGCTCCTAAGAGCATCAATGAACTTAGGAAGATCCTTCATCGATTTTGGCTCGACTGCGACAGTAACGACTGGTTCCGAATAGTGTCTTATTGCCTCGAATGGAGTAGCGTCCTCATCCCTTGTGATTGTAACACCAGCAGCAGCGCTCCTAACTCCGGTCAATGCAACGATGTTACCAGAAGAAACCTCTGGCACCTGGATCCTGTCTCCTCCGACCATCATGCTGACTTGTTGCACGCGTTCGGCCTTGGCACCACCTAGTGCCCAGACCGTCTCTCCATGAGAAATCGTTCCTGAGTAGATTCTTCCGACGGCAACCTCCCCTGCGTGCGGGTCCATCCAGATTTTAGTTATCATCAATGAAAGAGGTCCAGAAGCATCACAGCTAACCATAGCAGTTCCTGTTTCAGAATCTAAGTCGCCTTGCCAGATATTTGGAATCCTGTACTTCTGAGCTACGACAGGTGATGGTAGTTCCTCTACAGACATATCGAGAAGAACCTCGTGCACCGGGGCCTTCTGAGCCAGTTCTTTCTGTTGCTCGTTATGACAGTACTCAAAGATTTGAGTGAAATTCACACCTGACTTCTGCATGTAGGGCAAGGTAATGCCCCAATTGTGGTATGCAGAACCGAATGCTACAGTTCCTCCCTGAACACTGACTTGCCAATCCTTGCGGTGCTCTTCAGGAGCGAATTGGCGAATCAGAGTGTTGACTCTAGTAATCTGCTCTTCAAATCTACTCATCATATCTTCTGGAGTAACTTGTAACTCATTGATTAGTCGATCTACCTTGTTAATGAAGAGGACTGGCCTCACCTTCTCTTTGAGAGCTTGTCTAACCACAGTCTCAGTCTGAGGCATGGCACCTTCGACAGCACAAGTCAGAATGATGCATCCGTCCACAGCACGCATGGCTCTTGTGACGTCTCCTCCAAAGTCGACGTGCCCAGGAGTATCGATGAGGTTAATCAGATAGTCATCTCCACCTACGCTGTGAACCATTGAAGCACTGGCTGCATTGATTGTGATTCCACGCGCGCTCTCTTGGTCGTCAAAGTCTAGAACCCTTGACTTGCCTGCTAGATCTTCGGACATCATTCCGGCGCCTGCAATTAGATTGTCAGATAGTGTCGTTTTTCCGTGATCTATGTGGGCCGCGATAGCAAGATTGCGAATCCTTTCCCTCTGGTGCATCACTTCAGTTGCACGCTTGATGTTGTCCTCTTTCCTACCCATTGCTAACACCTATTGTCGCGGCGACCTAACTGCGGTTCATAAATCCGATTGTGAGACAACTGAAACGACTCTCAGTAGAGTGTTGTGAGTAATTGCCATCATCGTGCAGATGCAGCGATTCTCTCGATCTCCTCTCTCTTACCCACGGAGAAGGAAGAGATGTCTCCTTCTGCTGCCTTGGATAACTCTGCGAGGATTCCTTCTGTCAATGTTCTGCGGCTCTTTGCAGTGGCTGACGTGGATCCGACAGCTATGTTTCTCAACGCAATATCGAGTCTACGGTTTGGTGAAGAATCGACAGCCTTTGGTTGGCTTACTGCACCGACCTTTATTCTAGTAATTTCTTCACACGGAGCGGCTTCGATTATAGCATCTATAAACTTCTGTAAAGGATTCTCTCCCGTCCTCTGAGCAATGCTATCTAGTGCATCCTCGAAGGCCCTAGCACAGTGCTGCTTCTTTCCAGAAAACTTTCCAGTTCGCATCAGGTTATTGATGAAACGTTCTACAACAGATAGTTTAGATTTGCCAAACCAAGCATTTGCGTGCCTTCCACCTGAATGGGGTGTTCCGATTGTTGTGAGGTTAATGTATGAGGCTAGTCCTGGGTCTGAGCAGGTGACTTCGGACGCATCCCACTTTCCGAAAACCATTGTTCCGATTCCTGCAATAGGCTTCTCAGGCTCCTCTAGTGTATTTTCATCGGACATAGAATCACCTGACTGGTTTCTCCTTTCTGCCACGGACCATCTCATCCAATGAGACGCCATTGACTTTGATTACCTTGTATCGAACACCTGGGAGATCACCGTACGATCTGCCCATTCTTCCTCCAATACCCTCGACAAGAACTTCGTCGTGCTCGTCGATGAATGAAATTGCTCCATCTCCTGGTGCAAATGCTGTGAGTTTGTTACCTGTCCTGATAAGACTAATCTTGACTGCTTTTCTGATTCCAGAGTTGGGTTGCTTAGCTTCGAAACCGACCTTCTCGATTACGATGCCCTTAGCTTGTGTACTGCCCTTAAGTGGGTCGTGCTTGAGAACTCCTCCCTGACGGCGCTTAATCTCGCGGTCTCGGAACTTACGCTCCTTCCAGCGATACTTCTTACGATCATTCTTCATCTTCGATCCGGAGAACAATCCACGACCCAAGTGTACACCTCAGAATGACGCCCCGCCGACC